>JAABUW010010560.1_pt1 | contig 10247 bp, 18 predicted proteins | sample 5560081 | NCBI WGS metagenome assembly JAABUW01 (sample SAMN10711882, study PRJNA513363) | rock metagenome | isolation source: Antarctica rocks | place: Antarctica: Victoria Land, Knobhead sud | reverse complement strand
TGTCCTTGTTGTTGGACTGCTGACGCCCTCCTTGGGCGCATAACAAAACATCAGCCATGCATCATTTGCAGGGCGACAGATAATGAGGAAGTCCATTGGAGTGGTGAACTGGTTGAAAGCCTCCACAGACGCTGCTCTCACGCTACACCCTGCCTCTGCCCAGGTCAGCACAATTTTCACTCACTGCTGTACTATGTTCCATACCCTGCTGCAAGCCGTTCATGGCACATAATCCACAGTGCCAAATGGTGATATACAACTTTGCTGTGCTAAGTCAGGCTGGCATCATTGCAAAGTGTGAGATAGGGATCTTGCTGCATGCTGTGTGCTGTGTGGCTTCTCAATGCATGTGTTGCTGACAGAGCATCCACGCACTGGAGCAGAGGAATGCGTGTTCTGCGGATGATGTGGAAGCAGTGCTGCTGTGGCGAGAGCCCTTGCAAACCAGCAAGCTCTTCCTGGGCGGCATGTACCTCCTCATCTGCCTGCGCCAGCTGGTCTTAGGTCAGCCCAACATATGCTTGCACTGTATCTGGTGTGTTTGTGTGTTCTAGCTGCTGCCGTTTCACCAAAAACAGTCTGTAGCTGCCCAGACAATGCTGGGACTATAGCTTCCTGTGGTGTGTGGTCTCCAGTTTCACCAGGTCCTGCACCACCCACTGCAGCTGGACATGATCAGTCATGCGCTGCAGTCCAAACTAGCACTTATGTTCCGCAACAGTTGAATCCTAGCAATGACATGTGGGTCGCCTGCAGGAGTGGAGCTGCTACAACCGTCAACAGCTGTTGCCGGTGTGCTGCTGGCCCTGCTGCTGGGCAATACAGCCAGGGTTACACTCATGCCTGCATCACAAAGGCAGCCTCCAAGGCGAGAGCTAGCCCTGCAAGCCCAGATCACTCAAGCTGTGTCCAGGAGAGGGGCTCAACTGGCATCTGTGCTTGGAGCCATAGTTGTGGTCATGCATCGCCGTCTCTCTGGTCAGCTCCAGAGTATTTACTGCATGATCATGCATGCATTGTTTTATGACTCACCTGTTAGCGACAATGTTTGACGTCATTTGCTATGCTGTCAGTGCTGAGTCAGTAACATGGCAAAAATACATGACTTGGCCCTGTGTTGGCCGTATTTATTCCATTGAAGCTCCTGCTGATACTGAGTTTCCAAATGAAGTGATCAACAATGCGTGACTTGGCCCTCTTTCCTCTCACCCAGAAGCTTTCACAGCTGCAAGCAGTGGTGATTCTGTTGCCGCTTCAACACACCACTAAGCACCACGACTGCATCATGTACAACATTGTGTGCATGGTGTGGAGGATGGCTGCCTGGCTGTCTGCAGGTCATGATCGGACAGGCACCACAGTGTGGCTGGCTCTGACCCTGTGGACCACCATGGCCCTGGGGGAAGCAGCCCTGCTCTCACAGTCCAGCATGTCTCTGGCTGTTTGGTGCGCCATCTTTGGCCTGCCCAGCCTGTACCTGCAGTGCCGCCATGTTTTGGATGTGCTGGTAGAAGAGGCCCTGCAGCTTGTAGCAGCTTTCCTCAGAGCAGGTGGCCTACTGGCCATCTTTTGCATCTTTTTTCTGAAGTGTCATAGGCTGAATCCAACAAGCATATAGTGATGGCCTCCTCTGTTTCATGCTCAGGTGGCTTTGAGCTGCGGCGCTCCTCTTCAGTGTTGATGTTTATCACAAGCAGTAGCAAACGATGCCTTGCACGCATGATGCCTGACACTCCCTCTGTATGTGCAGGACAGCGGGGCACTGTGATGTTTGCTGCTGCCGCGGGACTGGTGGTCCTCACAGCGGTCCCTTTGAGTATGTTTGCTCGCATGTCGCTTGCTGCCATGACAGTAGGCAATATATTGTTTTGGAAGGCTTGTATGCCATCATCAAGAGCAGATAGAAGACATGTTTGATGCCTCATTTGTGTATCACCATCACCATCATGTACAACATACTCAGTGCTGCTGTTCACAAAAACAGACTGTGTCAGGCTGGTGCTGTTCCTTTAAGTGCCAGACTAGTACAGTAGTAATAATTATGCTGTAAGCGTCACGCATTGTCAGTGTTGGTTGAACTTTAAAAAGTGCTGTCACATGAAAGCTATGGTATGGTGAGACCTTTGAGCAAGGTCTTTCGCACTATGTTGAACACCAGTCCGGAATACAGTCCCAAAATTGGATGCATAAACTAAGAAAAAGTCCCAAGTGCATGTGAGCTTCAGCAATGACTAAACATATGGTGGAGGTCAAGGCAATGATGCCTGGCTTCGAAGCGGCAGCGCTCATGGACGAGACCGATCCTACGTTCCAAGCAGCAGCAGATTTTGTGGAATCACACGCTTCTAATGTGACCGACGGACGTAAGCTTGACTTGTACGGCTTGTATAAACAAGCCACCTCAGGACCTTGCTCTACAGCGAAGCCATCGTTTTTTGACCTCAGAGGCCGAGCAAAATGGTATGCTGCACCTTGCTAATGAACAGCTGCTATACGATGATGAGAGCTTTGTGTATGTTCTGGCTTATTCAGGTCTGCATGGAATAGTGTGGGAAAGCTCAGCGAGGCAGAAGCCAGAGAGCAGTATGTCACATTGGTACATCAGGTCTTCCCTTCGTGGCAGCCGGATGACGAAAGCCACCTGCCGCGCGGGACTCCCGCTGGGCCCGTTTTTAGCTCTCTTGCACATTCGAAAGGGGATTTAGTTGTTCCAGACTCTGTTGTGAGTGCAACAGAAATACTGATTGGCTCAGACAGGCAAGAGGGTTCTTCATTGGAAAGTTGCAGAGGTGTTATGCAGGCGAGTGACAGCTTGCATATCAGGGCTAGTGAAGGCGATGTTGCAGGTGTCCAGAAATTGCTGAAATCTGGAATTGCTGTTGACCAGCGAGACGAGCAGGGCTGTACAGCGCTGCATTGGGCTGCAGACAGAGGTGCAGAACAAGTATGATACGTCAGGCCTGAAGTGCAGAAGTTGGTGACAGTGGCAGACCTTATGTGCCTTCTGTGGGTTTCACGCTGATCAAGGAGCTGTGCATCTTGGTGTACAGGTTATCACTGTACTTTTGTCGCATGGAGCTAACGTTGATGCAACAGACGAAGATGGACAAACACCACTTCAGTACGCATTGTTGTGTGATCATCAGCAGGTAAAGTCCTTGTGCTGTCAAAGGAAGTCTATGTGCATTGTGGTGCAAGTGTTCAAGTCTGTGGTGCAAGATTTGACTGCCTGAAACTTGTTGTTTCGAGAGAAATGTTAGTACTGTACATCTCCTGTTGTGCAGGCCTATAACGCACTAGCAAGGTCTGGTGGACCATCGTCACAGTCTGCATATGCATGATCAGTTGGTCAGTGAGACTGCCAAACAAACCTGACAGACTGTGTCCCAGATGCGCGGTGATTGCCAATTAAGACCCGACATACCTTCTTGACTGGAGCTGTTGTTGAGCTTCTGCTATTTGCAATCTGAATTTGAAGTACATGGGCGCAGATTTGTATGTCAAGATGTTGTCAGATTTCAGTACATGCTCCTGGGGTGTCTTTGAACAACATCAAGATAGCTCTTGGTAGCATCTCACTCTGGCTTGTGACAAACGTCAGCTGCTCAGTGTATTGACTCACGATGACAGCCTGCAAGCGCTCTGGCAAAAGCTTATGAGGTATAAATTTTGGCAGCTGCCACATTTTGACAGCAGCTTCAAGCAACACACCTGCTCAAGCATTGTTGATGTCATATGACACCAGTGTGATGACAAGTCATTGCAACACAGCAGGACATTACAGAGATTACATGTGGTTGATTTTACTAAGCAGCTATGTTGATGAAAGTACAATGACTAGCCAGCTTGGTAAGGCTGCACCTAAGAGATGCTACTATACATGGGGGAAAGCCACACTGGGCGTGCTGACTGCAGGTTCTCTCATCTGCATAAGGCGTCTGCAAGGTGTTCAAAACTTGTAAACTCTGCATCTGGCTGTGCAAAAAATCCAGGATATGGAGTATCATCACGATTTATGTAAGCTGCTTTCAATCCCGCCTGCAGTAAAACCAATGATTACTCACACCATGCATATTTCATGCCAAATGATGCCCGCACCATGTCAGTGGTGGTAAAGCTCAGCAGTGCACCACACTGTTACACCAATACTTGCTTGTTGCACCAAAGAAACATAGGTGCATCACCGTGTCTGTGGTACACATGTACATGCTGATGACATATGCATCGATTGCAGCGCCCTTCCATCGTGCCATGCAAGCTTTGCGGCAAACTATTGAGCAATACCTCTTTTGCTCCCGCACAATCCCAGGGATGTATTGCAACAAGCATCACCTGCGAAATTGTCAAGGCTGAAAGCTCACAAACGATTACTTGTATTCTGTCTGTCAATGATGCTGCTCGTGCCAAGGTCACGCTGCCATACTACTAGCACACACAAGCAGAAATGTCCAGCCACAAGTCCAAGATACCTACCTCTGCCAAAACATTTCAGGGACAAAACCCCATGTGCCAGTCAATAAAGCCAACCATGCTGCCAGCGTCACTATTGCTTTAATTTCAGACAGTACCTCTTGCACATCACAACGTTGTATGCCTAGATGAATTTGTGAAGCCATGCTGTCAACCTATGATGTGCAGTACTGCAGGACTGCACTGCCAGATGCAAGTCTGTCTTTTCAAGCTGCAGACAGGTCGTCTACTCAAGCAAAGAGGGCGAGCCTCACCTGCTCAGGACTTAGATTCAGCTGCTTGACTGCAAAGTGGTATACAGCAGGGCTAGGCTTCCAAGCTTTGGGCTGTGTGATATCCATCATCTTATCAACATACTGCTCCACACATGCTTTTTCCAGAAGGCCTTTTGTGATGGATATGCTTCCATTGGTCATGGTGGAGATCTAAGAGCAGTGACCTCACAGTATGGGGATCAATGGGTTGATGATCAAGGATCTATGTGCCGTGCAAAACAAGACAGTTGTCATCATGGTGGCATCAACGTCGATTGGCCAATCTCAGCATGCAAAGCATCGTTGAGGGTGGAGGGTTGACTTCCATCTCGAAGCTCAGACTATTGGCTCACCTTGATCCCTTTGGCATGCATTTGCTTGAAGGCAGGTGCCACATCAGCCATGCATGTTGCATCATCAAATCCTGACATGATCATCTGCACAGCCTGATTATGGTCTCCAGAGATGCCAGCTTTTCTCAGCATTTGATGAAGATGATAAACCCCTATGTCTTTGAAAGGCGCAAATGAGCCAGAAGCACCAGTTGCCAGCCCGTCTCGCAACACACTTGTGAACCATAGCTGCAGACCGACTACATGATTATTACATAGGCATGCGCTGAGCATGCATGTTGAGCACCATCTGTGGGCTACAACTTCGAGAAGCTTCTGCATTCGCCACATGCACACAGGACCAAGAATGACAAGACTCACAACTACGGCTCACCTGCAGGTCAGACTTTTGCAAGCCTACTTGTTGCATGCGCTCTCCTAGTGGCTGCAAGGAGAACATGGTGCCGTTAACATCACACACAATGCCTTTCACGTTGGACCAGGATGTCATTGGGTATGCTCGCAGAGCAAAAGGCGACTTTCCGTTGCTTGCGAACTCAAGCGTTGTCAAGGCTCTGTTGCTACGAGCGCGCATTGACCGTAACGCCAACTTGTAATGCCAACTTCACCATCTACGCCAGGCCCTGAATTACCCCATCAGTCACCTAGAAGATCTAGGCTAGAACGTCGATGTGAAAAGCATGCGAACCAGTTCGCACATTCGGGTATGTAGTGGCTTTGTGTGTACTCATGTTGAACTTCAACAACTAGCATATACTTTAGGAGCGTGCTTCTGCATTAATGCAAGATGTCATGATTGGTGAGCCTGTCCATAGAACAGCTATTACCACTGGTAATTTACCAGCACTTAAAATTGATAGTGATTCAACGATTGCTATCATGCATCATGATGACTCTGACACGCAACAGAACATTTGGAAATGTCCTAGTCCTGACAAATAGTGATACTATTGGGTTATAGATATTATATATAATATCTCCAGGATCCAGGCACTTTACCAGGCTCTACGAGATATGTATCCTTGCAATTGGGAAAGTCTAGCTGAGATCCAGTCTATCAGGAACTTAGTGATATGTCATGGTGAGGACTTGACAAGGTCACAATTATGTCACAGCAACAAGAACGCATGTGTCTTGACACTAGCTTCCCAAGGATCCCTGAACATGATTTCTTTCTAGGCCGAAATGATTTGTGAACTGCATGGCTGAAGCACAGATTGAGTTTGATGAAGAAGGTCTTGATCAGGTTCATGATGGCAACAAGGCTCAAAAGGATGTTTGAAGATTTTGGCAAGTCCACCAGCAGGTTACTGGACGCGTTCATGTACAAGCGGGCTGGGTCCTCTATAATGCCAAAAATAACTGCCAAAAGTCTGGCATTTAGTGAGTGGACAACCCCGACCCCAGGCTGGATTCAGTACAAGCTCCAGGCGCAAAAGGGGCTGTGCACATCAGTAGGCCATTTCCAAAGGGCACAACCTACAGGGCGCAACACAGACGTGAGCACTAAAACAGCATCAAGCCTTTCAGCTGATATTCTTAGCACCATAGAAGTAATTCACAGAACAGTACTGATAAAGACTACAAGAAACTGCACTCTACTAGGCAATCTCCAAATGTACAACTGCTTGTGATGGAAAAGCAAGCTGACCTCCACGATAAGCTCATGATGTCCAGCTGCCAGGGCACCCATCTGGCCAGCTGTCTGCACCTGTTGCATAAACATGACATTATACAGCACTGCAGAAAGCCTGGACATTTTGGTTACAATCCCACTGCATAGCCACTTCTAATGTGCCTTGCCTTGCAATTTGCCTCAAACTTTGCGTGACATGTCAGCTTGCGTCAAAGATGTGGTACACTACCCACGTGAGCAAAGTGCACGACGTCCAGCAGGCATTTCGGCAATGATCATCAACTTCAGGTGGGGTAAAGTAAACACTAAAGCGCTCTGTGCCAAATCATACACATAATATTGCAGACTGCCAGCAGCACACCTGTTATGATGTACGCTGGCAGTCTAAGTGAGGTGAAGTCCAGAGGTTCATGATCATACAGTGCCCTGCTGCTGTTCCAGGCTGCGTGACAGATCTTTGTATAGGGCAACCACCTGCGTTTCAGCATGGCTCAACAAGTTGTGATTTATTGCGGGACTCGGGGAAACGTTGTACCTTGGCGACGTTGTTGTTCAGCTCTCGAATCAAGTAAACATTTCTGGCCAGCCCCTCAGAGGACCGAATCTCGTGATTATTGTTGATCTCGGTGATTAACAGCCTTCATAAGCAATGCAAGGGCATCACTGCAGTTTCCAGCACAAGACAACAGCAACATAACACCCACTCCTACTTGTTTTTTTCAAGGTAATCTTGTACAAGGTTGAACTTTTCTAAACCAGGCCAGCTGCTTGCTGTCGGAGGAACCGCCACGGTTGTCATCCGGTACGTCAGGTTAACACACCCAACGGGGTACGATCAGCCAGCCAAAGCAAGATCAGATGTGCTGCAGTCATTGATGTCTTGCAGCGCTGGAAACTGCGCTGGGCTGGCCCACAGCGCTGCGTGTGCTCAGGACAGTAGCGCTCGTTCTTCTGACGCCGTACTCCACTTGGCATACACAGTTTGCACGTGGAACAACACATGCTGGCCACCTCAGCATCGTCCAGTGCATTGAGCTAGCAAAAGTTGTGCCAGCATATCGCAGGAGTGGCTGCTTCAACAGCAAGATTAAATTTCAATATGGAGCGTGTAGCAAGGATCGCCGCTCATCTGCTCCCGCAAGAAAGACATGAACAGGTGCAGCGTCTGCAAGCATGCTTGATGACGTGCTGCTGCTGTTTGATCCGTTGACTTTCGGGCCCCGCACACCAACTCAGACTACGGGCTAGGTCTTTTTGACTCTACGTGCTTTGCAGCAGTCGATCTGCGTACCGAACAAGCTTTGCTGATGCAGGCAAACAGTATACAGCAGCAGGCAACTGCTGCACAAGGGCTGCCTAAGGTCGCAGTCCTTGGTAAGTCACACCTATCAGCCGGGAGTCCTCTGTCCTTGATGAGCAGTTACTTGCCAGACATGTGCATAGACTAGTCTGGGGTGTACATCAGCTTGTTTCTTCACTGCAGGTGCTGCTGGAGGCATCGGCCAGCCTCTGTCCATGCTTCTCAAAATGTGAGCAATGCATGCAATGGGTTGCTTGCAGGCAGACATGCCTGCATCTTCCTTGTATACCTATGTGCATATGGTTGAGCAGGAATTGCTAGGTTCTATCAAATTGCTCCTTTTGCAGATGATTTCTAAAATTGCAACCCTGTTTTGTAGGATGCCAAACACCGGAGAGTTGAGCTTGTACGATGTGGTTGGTACGCCAGGAGTGGCAGCTGATGTGTCTCACATGGACTCAAAACCCAAGGTAGTCTGAAGCAGCATCTGGAGATAAGAAACATTCTGCAGCCCTACCTAGACCGTCTCATACAGATTGTCTGGTGTCAAGCAGCGTTGTTATGTGCAGGTCACCAGTCATCTTGGACCTGAGCAGCTTCCCAATGCCCTGTACAACAGCCATTTAGTCATCATCCCTGCGGGTGTGCCACGCAAGCCTGGAATGACCAGAGATGATTTGTTCAACATCAATGCAGGCAAGTATATAAGCTGTCATGCATCTGGAGTCTTGCTTGGTTGCATGCATGCATTTAATTATGCTGATTGCTGATGAGCATCATCACATCATGGATTGAAAATGCAAGTTGGTCCTCACAGGAATTGTGAAGACCCTATGTGAAGGCATTGCCAAGTATTGTCCAAAGGCATGGGTGGCTATCATCTCCAATCCTGTGAACTCCACAGTGCCCATTGCAGCAGAGGTCTTCAAGAAGTATGTCCCGCTTTGTTCCCTTTGATTCTTGGCAGTTGATATTGGCAATCACATCATCCTATGCATCACCCTGCTGTATCAACCTGTCATGTATGATCTGCGTTTCAAATACAAGAAGAGCCTGTAGGCGTTACGCTGTCATGCATGCTGCTCTTTGCAGTCCTGCTTTTCTTGCTGAGGCTGCATCGGTGTGACTGTTGCTGTTGTCCATAGGGCGGGTACTTTCAATGCAGCCAAGCTGTTTGGAGTGACCAAGCTAGATGTAGCCCGAGCAAATGCATTTGTTGGCGAAATCCTGGAGGTTGACCCAGCGCAAGTGAATGTACCAGTCATTGGTGGTCACGCAGGTGTCACCATTCTTCCCCTGTTGTCTCAGGTTAGTTGTTCCTCATGTTGATAAATAGTATGCCCAATTGTGTTGCTGGCTTGCAGGCACTGTTGTCGTGGCCATTGCTGACAAAATTTGCCTGTGGTCGCTTGTTTGCTGATGGTGCTGCATTGAGCCTCAGGTCATCAACTCATGACGTAAATGCAGCTACAGTTCTGCCTGTGCATGCCCAAACCTCATGAGACTCGTTATGTGCAGGCTCAGCCAAAAATCCATCTGCCAGATGCCAAGGCAAAGGCCCTGATGGAGCGTATTCAGAATGCTGGCACAGAGGTTGTGGAAGCCAAAGTATGTCTTCTCTCATATGCCATCTTCCTGGACCATATTATGCCATCTAGTCTGAACTACTCAATTGTCAGTTGCCAAGCAAGTGTCATCAAGACATATTCTTTGCTGACTATGAGCAGCTGCTGTGCACAGCGTGAAGCATGTCACGCATATTCATAAGCAGTGGTTTTTGCCTTTCACGTGGTAATTTGTCATGCACGGTGCAATGTGTCATGCTGTTGTCTTCAACGTTGAGCGTGATGCAGGCTGGCAAAGGTTCAGCAACCCTCTCAATGGCGTACGCAGCTGCCAAGTTTGCTGAGTCTTGCCTGAAAGCGCTGCAAGGAGAGCCTGGTGTTATTGAGTGTGCCTATGTGTCCAGTCATCTCACAGATCTGCCTTTCTTTGCCAGCCCACTGCGTCTGGATCAGAATGGCATTGCGGTAAGGTGGCTATCTGTTTGCATTGTCATGATGCATAACTGGTTGACAATAGCACAACTGTCCTTGTGCTGTTTGTTTTCCGCCTGACTGCTGCTGTTGCCCGTGAACGTTACCTGTTGGCACTGTCTATAAAATCAGCCATTGCCTGCATTCACTTCTTGCAGTAATGCACATGCACGCAAATTCCTGACTTCTTGGGTGTCA
>JAABUW010010559.1_pt1 | contig 10247 bp, 11 predicted proteins | sample 5560081 | NCBI WGS metagenome assembly JAABUW01 (sample SAMN10711882, study PRJNA513363) | rock metagenome | isolation source: Antarctica rocks | place: Antarctica: Victoria Land, Knobhead sud | reverse complement strand
TACGAGTTATCGCTATATAATAGACACTCTACTACTCCTTTTGATCTAGTATTACGCCGGTGACTTAGAGTATATAATCCTTACGTTATAGAGCCAATTACATTCACTTTAAATTCCATGTCCTTTTAGGTCGACTTAGTCCGCCGTAATGTATCGACTGCAATGGAACTCTTCCTGCACGAGCACGAGCACGAGCTCCATCATCTTCAACCACTGGACTGCCAAAATGTTCGCGCAACGTGCATCGCGTTTGTTGGTTGTCTCGGACAGACAGGTATTACATCAACAATGGCTGCGAAGCGGGCAGTGTGTTCGATGCTACCATGCTTCGACAAGACGGAGAGCAGCTAGGAAGGCCAACGAGCCAGAAGGACCAATATCACCCAATAGTACGGAGGAGAACCCCCATCATACTCCATCCATCTAACGTATACCGTCAGCACCGAAACGTGGTCCAACCCGACAACAACGCGCGGCCATGATCTCGGAAGAGGTGCAAATGCTGCAGCGTGACCATCCCTCCCCATCCTTTGGCGAAGCAGATCCGAACACCTTACGGCCCCCGGGAGCAGGTCAGACTGTTGATCCAGAGACTGTCGGGCAGCATGTACCACCCGGACGGATGGGCGAGAACCACACCACCACGCAGGAGGGGCCGCAGGCACAAGGCGTGGCCAGGCTGGCGGCCAGTGAGGATGTACCCGACACTACACGGCTAGCGAGGGGTGTGCGAAGTCCTCATGATAGTGTTGAGGAGCCTGCCGATGGCGGAGCGGCCGTCATGGAGTCAAACGATGCGCGACAGGGGACTGATGGCGCAGCTTCGACGTCCGATGCCGTACAAACCGGACACGAGCATGGAACACCCTACAATCCGGGAAATATCGTTGTACCAACTCAGTTCATTCCAGGTCCAGTCCGTGCAGACACTTTGTTGCAACACAGACCAGCAACATTGGCTGGCGGAGGCCCAGAAGCTATCATCGAAGAACGAGTCAATACCATCGCCAATGCAGGAACACTGGAACATACTCGTGGCGTCGGCTATCTGGCGCACCGACTCATGGCAGGTCGTATTGTGCGTTTTGCGTCGAAGGAGGAGAGGGCAGCAGTGCAAGACGCGGCCAGAAAGATCGCCGAGCAGACGATACAAACCACCATCAGAAAGCGGGAGCGTTTCGACAACACAAAGAAGCCAACACACAAATTCGCACCTCTACCCAAGCCCGTCCTGCAGGACATGGTTGAGACTCAGGTGGCTGGCTTCTACAGTGGTACCCAGTTGCTACACAATAAGGATAATGATAGCAAGCGACCGTTACTGGATAACATTTCAAGGCTGGCTCTGCAGAACAGTACCTACCTAGAAGACGACCGTGTTCGCTTCTTGACCAAGGTGAAAAGTCTGCTTCCCAAGCCAGCGGCCCCAAAGCAAGTGACTTCAACGCCAGCGTCCGCAAAGCAGCCTGTGCCACAGCAGAAGGCCCCAAAACAGAAGATGAAAAGGGCCTAGAGATGCAGCTGAAGCTCGCCGGTCCAGTTGGTATTAAGCAGCGGGCTTCTTCACATCAGCAGACTTGATTACGTCCTCCCACTGCTCGACCATGCGAAGGTTGTACTGGCACACCTCCTTCACATACATCAAAGCATCCGCACCAACCGGAAGAGCAGCTGGGATATGTTTCGTTCCTTCGTTGGACCATTCTTTCCACAGATCGTCCGGACCGACCGGGAAGCGAAGTGGAATCTCTCTCCCTTCTGCGACTCCCTCGCCTCTCACAAGATCCACGACCAGGTTCGCCAACTTCTCTACCTCGATGACTGGGTTAGCGTGGACGTAGGGCAGGTACGACTTCAGCATGTCCATCAGCTGTGAATTGTGCTCCGATGGCGGAGCGTTGCTCGGCGCTTTGTGCTCCAGAATCAATGAGGATTCGAAGGCTCCAATGTCCAAGGAGAGCGTTTTGATGCCTGCGGGTCCAACCTCTCGTGATAGACCATCGAGGGCGCCTGGTACTGGTCAGCAACATATATCGTGAGAACGGGAAGGACCAGACCTACGGTCTAGCGCAGCTTTGCTGGCCCCGTATGCAGAGACACCAGCAAAGTGCTGCCACGATGACGTGGAATTCACAAAGACGAGTGTTCCTGTTTTCCTGGATCTGAGGTGCGGTAGGATCGCTCTCTGGTGAGCAAAGTCAGCGAAGGACCGGAAAGCAGCACAGAAGGCGGACAAGGCAAAGCTTACGTTGAGGTTCATAGGCCCAAAGAAATTTGTTGCAAACTGCGCCTGGACAAGCTCCGGTGTCAGGTCCTCCCACGTCCCCATTTGCATGAATCCGGCATTGTGGACAACCACGTCAACCTGGCCGAATGCTTCGACGGCTTCTGCAGCACGCTGGTTAAGCTCGTCCTGCGAGGCAGTGATGTCGAGTTGAACAGTTGCCACGGTGCTGGACTTGAGGTCTTCAATCGTTGAGATATTGCGTGCTGTCGCTACGGCTTTGTCGCCTCGCTTGCTTATGGCTTCGATGAGCTTTCTTCCCACTGGTTTCTAGCGTGTGAGCAGTATGCGATATCGGTAAGAGCTTCGCTGACTTACACCCGCTGCTGCAACCCGTCACTAGCCATACTTTCTCGACCATGGTGCTGTGATTTCAAGTCGCGATCCTTGTGTGTTTCGGGAAGCTTCCTGACTGGTGTCTGCTGCTGTAAGAAGCAATAGATGCTACTCATATACTTGCTCGGACAAAGATGGCCTACTAAGTAAGCTGATGAAGTCGCCCCATAGTCCCGCTTTTGATGTGCGTTAGTCGTCGGTCTCGCTAACAAGATAGCGCATTCTGCGTTTTACTTGCTCGTTTTAGGTCTGGCGTCTTTCTAACATCTGCCGTCGTCCGCTCCTGCTCTCTTCGATACGACCAACTTGTTTGCCGGAAGAGAGAGGGAAAGCTGTCATATATCTCGGATGATGTGCCCCAAATTTTTCACTTTGACTTGGTTGTGGCAACTCTCGGAGCGTTAATCTGAATGCAAGCCCGAGTGCGGACGGTCAATCTGGAGCACATGTTGGGAACAGTGTTGAAGGAAGAGCGCTGATGCTTTGAACAATTGAAAGATAAATAAAAAACGTTTGAAGTTGAGTATGTGCTTCCAAGATAATTATTACAAGAACTGTATAACGACCAACCCTTCCATCTGTCTCCTCAATCTAGACAGCGCTTAGTCAGAGAGCTGACCGCGGATGGCACCAGGGACAGCCAGGCTGCTGTGGACGTCGCAATAGAACGCCTCTGGATCGTTCTCAATCTGACCGACCCTGAATCCAGCGCCAGTGTCGATGCCGGTCACCGTATCCAAGACACCGGTCTCGAATGGACCTTGGAGACAGCCCTGGCTACGGCGCTCATCACCCTTGCCAGTCTTCTTGGGGTTGGGGAATGCGAGACGTGGTGGACCGCTCGCACCCTTGGCTGCCTCGTGGATGTCTAATTCTCATCAGTAATTGTAGATCGGTCCAAAGCATTATGGCGAACATACGTGTTGCGGTGTCGGCAGGAGACTCGTACTGGCCACGGAAGCCGTAGATCTTGATGTCGTAGCAGATAGTATTGAGGCGGCGATTTATTCCGAAGTCGTAGTAGCCAATGGCGCCCTGGGAGAAGATGTGTTAGCGATTACGATCCAAAGGTTGGTTCAGAGGAGAATCGTATGCTTACCGGGAGGCCTCCAGTCAGCTCAGTGCCGTTGACAACCTGATCGGGTGTCGCAGTGACGCTGTAGGTCGAAGAGAACTGAATGGGCTTGCCGTCCTTGCCGCACCTACAGCACAGAAGGGTAAAAGGGTCAGCAAGTGTCTCAGTCTTGTTGAAGAGTTCAAAGGGTTTCAGAGCACGAAACAGAGCCTGATCGTGTCTCTGAGAACCCTTCTACTCATTAGTGCTTACCATTTGTCGCCCTTGCCTCTACCAGAGCCGCGACCGTGACCTGGCTCAGCGACGGGCGAGGCAACGACTGAGGAGGCCATAAGGGCAACAGCGGCGATGGTTGCGGTGATCTTCATGGTGGCTTGAGGTGAGGTTTGGGGTGGGTTGTTGCTGTGGAGCTTTGTCGGTGTATGGTGCTGGGCTTGGGATGCTGTTGGTAGTTGAGATGAGGGATAGATATGAGGAATTGATTATACTTATATACATCACCTGGAGAGGGTCTCTTCCCCTCCAACGCTATAGCCACAGCCTCCTGACCCATGGCTTTGGAACGTAGGCCAAGTCGACAAGGCTCACGAAGTGGCCAGACTCGTCACTGACACAAAGTTACTAAGGCCAAGGACAGCTGTTTCTGGTATCCTATTGTTGTTCTGCCCAACAGTAGCTTTCCAGCAAGACTTGGGATGCGAGCGATGGAGGGTGTTGGCATGCTGGGCGAGTAGCGATTTCCAGCAAGGTTTCGTACAAGTGTCTACCAAGAAGACGTACCAGGTCACGGGCGGTCTTGGGTGAGGTCAAATTCTAGTCGCTGCAGACCGCATTCTGAATTTGTTTGGAAAGGCTCGTCCGGATGTGGTCAGCAAAGAGTACCAAGGTCCCGGAAAGAGGAAGTTCCTACTTGGCGCATCGAGGTCCAAGCTCTATATCGAAGTCAGTTGCTTGGAAGTCTGGGGTACTGCGTAACAGCCATAAGTGACAAATACTAGCCAGAGGACGATCCCGAGGCTGTGCTCTGTCAAGAAAGCCTTCGCGCAATTGGCAAAGGTTACGGGGAGGAATTGTACCCAGTAGTGTCCTTTGGTCTTCATCGAATGCGACTTGGCCTACGGAGTGTCAACCACGGACCATACCATGGCAGTGACGTATGGTCTGTCTTGCCCGCGGCGCAACTCCTGAGCGCCGAAAAAGTAGACAATCCTCCAGGGCCTAGGATGCATTGCCAAAAGTATCGGGGTCGTTGCCCCAAAGCGATGAGTAGAAGGCCCAGCGTGTCTCAGACTTTTGCAACGAAGCCGCGAAATTCCAGAGCGCTGGTTGGTGTGTGTCTGATACTGTCTAGGAGAACAAAGCGAGGACTGCAAAGGGCATCGATTAGAGCACTGCATAGTCTCCTTTCGATGTCTGTCATGTCGGTAAGCTATCGAACCCATATAGCGAGCACCGAGAAGCAGACGACCCCACAGCCAAGGACGGCTGCCCATCTTAACAAGCCCTGCATCGCCCACTCTCGGAATATACCTTCGAAAGCTTTGCTGTCGTTGAGTCTTGGGAAAGGGATATCCTTGAAAAGCGGAACATCGAGCGCTTTGCACAAAGGCTCCCACCCATCCTTCACATTAAAGTAAAACAGCTTGTTCTTTGGAACGATCTCCTCCAGCCACTGGTGATGTCGCTCGTAGACCTGCTTAGCATCCGCTTTGGTTCTCGTTTGAGCTCCGTATCTCTCTGCGAAGACTTTTGGCAGCAGATCCCACATCCTTGGGAGATGCCGCAGATTGCCCATCCAGAAGAAGATGAACCTTTGCAGTCGAGGCCGGACCATTGCTGTGATGGTGACCATGCCGTTGGCCCAAGTCTCCATGTCCCGAGTGGTACAGACTACGATGGCCTCAGGATAAATTTCAATAAGTTCAGGCACGAGCTGTGACGCAGGAGGATCGGCGGTTGCGACATAGCCATCCAATATTGCTTCAATTTGTCGAAGTCCGGCCTGTCGTTCGCCCTCGTCTCGATATGGACGCTTTTCAAGGATGTCTATCCAAGTAAGCACGTCCTTCTCGCTTTCCGCCATGGCTGTCTGGACTCCAACGTGGTACGGCGGGCCATCGAGGAGAATCTGTAACGCAGCAACGAAGGAGTTGGTGGCTGGAGGGAGCCCGATTAGTGCGTCCTCCTGTAGACCGGCAGACCTCCGACATACCTGTACGCGGAAGACCAGCTCCTATAACTTTGACGCGGGCGCCAGGTCTGGGAGGGTATGCAACTATGCCCGACATTTCTGAAGGTACAAGCAAATGGAATGAAAGCTATCTTGTTATATGAGTATTTCCAAGCATCGTGCGACTGTTGGTCGTAAAAGCTGCCACGCGAACGCGCTGCTGAGCGCTGAACTTTGAAGGAAGCATGGCCTCGCGACAGTCCGATTCAATCACAATCACCGTGTCAAGCATCCATGCACGCGGTTTTCCATTAGCCAGGGCTATGAGGATGCTTCGTAATAAACGCAGGAACGACCGATACTGAAGATGGTGGTCATGGTCTGCGTCCATCTGGCCGTAGGCTTTCCCAGCATCACGTGCAAGGATTTGAATGGAGCAGAAAGTGTGATTGTTTGGCTCGCCGTTGGTGCCGTGCCGTGGAGAAACACGGGCGGTGGCCTGAACCCTAAAGCACAGACAGTTAATAAGGATTTACCTTGTCGGCCGCCACTCGTTACATCGGGATGTTAACGAGGCGACGAGAAGCTGCAGGGACTCATTGTGAATGTGTTTCTTGGTCGTTTTTCTTAGGTATCGGACGATCTTCGCGATTGATCAAGCGGGGAAGATGTCAATACCTGTACAGTGCGAGTCCCGAGATGAGGTGTTCTCTCATGTCGCCAAGAGGTCGATTGCGATGGAGCAGCAACGCGGTGAAGTCGTACTCAAACGGTCGGCAAAACCAGATCTGCCTGCTCGTCCTCGTAAATATCATGACTGGAACAGAGGCTGCTAAGTCTGCTGCTCCCTTCCATCTCGTACAGAGCTCGGAGCGCTTGATCCGTGTTGTATCGCTGAATTTCGTCGCACTGACACATGGTTTGTCCATTGCTTATATGCTGCAAGGCGAGCATCCGCCAGAATGTAAGCTGATCGAGGAGTTCTCGTTGCTCGCGCTTCATCGAGGTGTTTGCGGCTGCCGCCGCTCGATATTCGTCGTTCAATGCAACATTCGCCGCCCGTTTCTTCTTTCCACATTTGGCGGCTACTATACGGTTCTTCTCTCTTTCAACATCTTTTGGTGTCTGATGCAGGCCGGCTGCTTTGCTCTCCTTCACTTGAGTATGCCGTAGAATCGCAGCATGACGGGCTCTCTCCGATCGATCTGATGCTGCTGCCGCTTCTTTGGCTGACGTCTCAATGGAAGTAACACTTGGCGTTCCCGACGTCTTCGTGTTCATGCGTTGAGCCTTTGATATATGGCGTACTGAATCCGGTCTCATGTACGTTGGCAGTACTTGGTCCACCCTTGCGTCGACTATCCCATCGCCAGCATTGAAATGGACGTCCTGGGGGGACACACTTGTGCCATATAAGCTCTCCTCTCCAGGTCTGTATTGCGCTGCTGACGCCACGCAGATCTCCAAGCTAGGTTCCACGCTCGCGCAACCAGGTGGAGGTTGGAGATCCGCAAGTGAGTCCCATTGGAGCGCTATGCCTCGAAATTGTTTGCCTAGGGCTGTACGGTCGGACAAGCCGAAACTGCGGCTTTATTAGTTGGCAGGAGCAAAGATGCTTCACCTGTGAGGCAAGCTCACATTGGTACCCTGTATGCATCGGCTGGGGCGTCAATATCACAAGGACCGCTGAGCTGTAATCCCAGACCTTGATCGCCGGTCGGATATCCGTGCTCGAAGCCATAGCTAATGGGCTGTGGGAACATAGCGCTGGCAGCCATGGTGCAAGGAGAGGTGAAGCAGGCTGTGACTGGGTCGATTCAAGCCGAGGTTTCCTCGATCACCGCATCCCAGGACTCAGTGATTGCCTTCGTATCTTGCAAAGTTGTCGCGTTGGTGGCGGACAGGATGTTGACCATTGCCGTTATCTTGTGTCATGTATGTGGGAGTTTTGAAGAAACGATTTGGGTCCCAGCAAAGACTGCCGGAACGCCCTTGTCGTGGAACGCCTAGGCGTTCACCACTGGCCGCAAACCCAAGTTTTTTTGCTTCGAATTCGTACCTAGGAGTAGAGGCCGTCGCCGGGAGGGCAGTACGGAGATCTCTCCGTTCCAAAAAACCGGAGATTTCTCCGGGTGCCACCCCGAAAGCATGCACGTTGCCGCCAAAGCCCATGCAACCCCACGAAGCATGGTCGCTTTAGTCGCCAACGACCGACCAGCAATCTTTGAATTGCATGTGAAGCTGGTCAACGCAGCGTCATTTACCCTGTAACTTTGACGCAAGTGGTTGTACGGCGCAAAGAAGGTTGCGGCATGCGGCACTTTCATGCCTTTACCTGAGTTAGACTTCGCCGTTGTTTCCGAAGCCAGTAATCGTCGAGCAGCTTGGGGCCCAGGCCTTGAGTAGCGTGAGTACTCCGTGGGTATTACCAAACAGGAAGGTCATATCGACAAATGGGAGTGCCGACGGACACAGAGAACATTGAAGCATAGCACCCCTCGATTGCAATTCTACCACGAACGCACTGAAGGAGGGCATTATTAGGGACGTGAATGTTGCTCAAGGCAGTGAAATCGTACCAAGCAATGACAATATTTGTCATGCAGTTCGGTGACACTATCGCTCGGTAATATGCCTGACGATCAAATTGCCGAATTCAAATCGCTGAATACCACTCCACGCTTTCCATGCCAGTGAGGCCGTTAGCAGACGCCCAACAGTCTTCCAGCCACTGTCGTAAAAGTGTTGTCCTGCTGTATTGTTCAAGAGTTCGCGGCTACGGTAGGCGCTTTCGGATAATGTAGCAAGCAAGCAGCGAGAAGAACTCGGCCCAAGGAGAGAGCACCGTGGTATGTTTATTTCGAAACCTCAGTGGTAGGATGGACAATCGTTAACATCCACAATATAGGACGAATTCAACCAAAGCGTCGGCTAGGGAGGCAAGCGAACAAATGAGGGCCCAATAAGACAGAGACAAAACGAGTTCTCGAAAAGACCGTTGGGCTTTCCCTAAAAGCATATGTGAACACGAACTTGACGTCTCGATGTCGGAGATAATGACATCCTGCGACAGACTGAGACGTCTAAAGATCGTTGCCTTTGATAGAAAGATCCCTCCGATTGCATTTGCATTTGCATCTGCCTATGCTTATGTGCTACCACACTCTGCTTCCCATCAAGAGCCATCAACTATTGAGGAGAGGTAATCGTAGTCCTCGGGCTTAAACGTTCTTTTGGGGCTTCTCGTGCCATGATGATAGCCTTGTCAAAAGAGACCATCACCTGAGGCACATGTCAGTTCAGCCTGCATGGTCCAACCAAGACCGGACTCACTTCATCTTCGCTTTCAACTCCTCAAGGAACGTCTCCTTCATCTCCTCCGACCATGGCTGTGTAGTCTTGCCCTCCTTAACGGTCAGAGCCTGCTTGCCGAAGCTCAGCACATTAACACCGGCCCCTTTCGCACCCATCTTGCCGCTCACAGCTTCCAGGAACTTCGATGCATCCACCTAGAAAGCCTTTGCTGCCTTGGTAGGGTCGCCATCACTCGACACGCCAGTATCGATATGCAGGCGAGTGATGTTGACGGCGTTCGACAGGTTGTGCAAGGCGATTCTGGACTGGGTCTTGACGTATGTCTTGATCTCCACGTTCTTGAGCTTCGTCTTCAAGGAGTCTTTGCACTGTGCCATGAAGTCAACAACTGCAGTGGTGCTCTCCAACTTCAACGCGTGCTCGTAGAGGATTGGAGCAGCCTCTTCGTAGATCTTCTTGCTGGCGGCGAGCAGAGCAACACGATTTTGGGAGCCTTCAGCGTATGATTTGGCGTAGATGTCCTTGTCTGGTCGACGTCCTTCCAGCACGATTTCTTTGCCGATGATACCGTTGACGGCAAAGTAGATCTTGTAGACGGGGCCACGGACCTCGTCCGGCAGTTCCATGAACGGGAAGGCTTTGGCGGGCTTGAGGATGATGGCTTGGTGTCCATCAAATTCACCTCCATCTACGAAGACAAGCTGGGGAGGTTTGCGTTAGCATCGTCAAGCTGGTTGCGGAGGAGCGGCACTTACGGTTTTGACCATCGTGAACGCACTCAGTCCTTCAAGCTTGAGCGTCAGACCGAACTTGCCATCCTTCACGCTCTCGGCCACAAGACCTCCTTCGACAGTGACGTCAATCGGTACAGCAGCGCGAGGATCGCATTCAAGGCTCTGAGAGGGCGGCACCTCCTTCTTGACCTTCTTCTTTGAGGCTGGAGTGCCACCTGGTGACGGACTGGCGGCCTTGCGCTTGGTATTTGACTGTGGTTTTGGCGTCGTGGGCTCTGCCTCAGCCTTCACCTTTGGCTTCTGTGTCGACCGTAAACATACCGCTGAAAGTAC
>JAABUW010010558.1_pt1 | contig 10248 bp, 4 predicted proteins | sample 5560081 | NCBI WGS metagenome assembly JAABUW01 (sample SAMN10711882, study PRJNA513363) | rock metagenome | isolation source: Antarctica rocks | place: Antarctica: Victoria Land, Knobhead sud | reverse complement strand
GCAAAACTAACGCATTAATAGAAGAAAAATTATATCGATTTATTATTCTTTAATTAAGATAATTAAAAAGATTAACTATACAAGATATTTATTAATTTGAATTTACTTTTTCGAATTATTAATAATTCGAATTTTCAAAAATTATTAAAAATACTTTAATTAAATTTAGTACTTTTAGATTGTATCAAATTATCAAAATTGATTTTTACAAACTTTAATCAAATTTGTAACAAAATTAAATTAAATTTAAAAAAGTTTTAATATATCTTTATTGCTTTAGATATATAATTTAGTTTTTAAAGAGTTGTCTATCTTAAAGTATTAATATATTGAATCGATATTACATTTTAATATCGCGAACATCTTATTAAATTTACTTCTTTTAATATTAAATATATAGATCGACAATTAATGTTAAAACTTATAAAGATATTAGAATTTTTTAAAATTAAAAACAAATTTTTTGAAATTGTTATTAATAATGTAAGCAATAACGATACTCTTGAAGACAAATTTAATAGAATTTTAAATTAACGAGAATTTTAATAAAATAGATAACAAAATTTTATTTTTTGTTTAACTTATGTTATTAATTTAATAGCTTAAGACTTTATTGCAATTTTTAAATTAAAAGCAATTGTTAACAATATTGTTCTTTAATTAAAGAATAAATAAGTTTAAAATATTGCAAGAAGTATAGATTTGTTTGTTATAATTAAAAAGATATTTGTTTATATAATAATGCAAAGAGATAATATATTTGTTAAATCTTATTTAGATTTGCACTTTTATTGTTGCTATTAATAATTCGTCTTAACGTTTAATTCGTTTTAGAATCTTTCAAAAGCAAAAAAGTAAAAAATCTCGAAGATTAATACAAGATATTTGTATTTGTTAAAATTCTACTTATTTGATGCTTTGTTGTGCGTATCAATTACGTAATTACATTAATCTTTAAATAAAAAAATATTTAAAAGATTAAAAAATTCAACGTATTCAACTAAACAAAAGCAAGTAACAATTAATTTAATTGCTTAACAATATGTTAAATTTTTTCTATAAATACACTCTTATAGTTTCTCGAACAATTAATGCTAGCATTTATTTAGAATTTCGAATATTCGATGCAATATTTAATTATCTTAATTATATAAAAAAAACTATAACAAATTATAGTTGTTTTTTAAAAGAAATTATACTAAAAGTTTGTAAAAAAGCTTCGACAAAGTTTGTCAAATATTATTCGAAAACAAAAAAACTTAATAAAATGTTATACAATCTTGTTAATATTTTAAATTCTACATAGAAATTGAGTTTTTACAAAATATAAAACAAAAAAAATAATAATAATTCTATAAACTACAAAACAAAATATTAGACAAAATTTAAAGTTTATTTTCGACATTATTATAATTTAGTTGCTACTTTAAGAGCAAAAGCATAAAGAACAAATATTGTTAAAAAGATAATACAATATAATAATGTATTTACTTTTTAATTAATTTTTTTTATAGTTTGACGCAAATATTGTAAGATTCTTACTTCGACAATCTTAATACTTTTGTTCGACTTAAAACAAAAACAATCGATATCTTCGCATTAATATTATAAAGAATAAATATTTAATATAAAAATATTAAAAAAATAATACTTCGAACTATTCTAAATTAACGCAAATAATTAAAGATATTCTTTCTTATTTAATATTATTAATAGATATTGAACAAACTTTTAATTTTGTTTAAAAAGTATATTAATAAAATCGATCTTAAATAAGTTCGCAAACAATTAAGCAAATTATAATAATTAAATACTATAATTATACTATAAATTTAAATTCAAAAAAAACTATTGTCGAATTGTAAAATATATATTGTAGAGTACAAAATAATAATTAGCGAGTTAATAAAAGTAAGAATTTTTTTCGAATAAAATTCGAAATTGTTTTAAGTAAAATTTATTTATAGCTAGATTATTGTACGAAAGATTTTATATTTATAATATTGTTATAAACAAACAAATGTTATTAGCAATAATATAAATAAATAATACATTTAAAATAACTAGATACTAAAAATTGTATTAAATTAATATTTTTAACTTTTTAAGAATTATATTATCTCTTATTTTAATATATATTTAAATATAATAAGAATAAATAATTAAGTTTTAATAATTTAATAATAGCGCGTTTAGTTTCTTGTAATAATAACGCGCAATCTATAATATTGTTTGAGATAGTATTATAATGCTATCGAAGATTATATTGTAGATCGCATGTTATTAGTACGAAAAATTAAAAAAATAAGAATTCGAATCTCTTTTAAGATACAATAATTTTCTTTTTGTACAATCTTTTATAAAATTATATAGAACAAAATTATTAAACTCTTTAATTAAAGAAATTAAGTTAATAATTTAACTCTAATTATTTAAATAAATTTAAATATATAATTATAATACACTTTTTGATTATTATATTTAGTAAAAAAGAATACAAAAAATGTATATAGTAAAACAATGCGTTTAATAAATAATGTAACAAGATAATACGAATAATAAAATGCAATAAATAAAATAGTTTGAATTTTTAATTTCTTGCTAACTATTTCGATTTTTAATATAACGAAAACATTTGAACGTCAATTTTATTACTACTTATTATAGTGAAGTTCTAGATTCTATATTAATTGCTTTAACAATTGCAAATTCTTAGACTTAATAATCTTGCAATTGATATAAATAGCAAGAAGATTGCTATCTAAATATATAAAACAAAACATTAGTATATACTATATAGAAACAATAATAATGCAAATAAATAATATACTTATTAGAGAAGAAGTCGATTATAAAACTCTTAATAATTTTTTGAAAAACTAATAAGATGGATATTTGAATATGATATTCTTTATTGTTTTCTTTGTTAATAGCTTTATTTTGCAAGATTTTCTAAATTAATTTTGCGAAAAACATCTTTGAAATTAATAGATTATTAGTCTTTTAATATTTGCAAATTTTATATAAAGTTATTGTTTCGAATTTGTATTTGCGCTTCTTCTATATTACAAACACTTAATTAATAATAGCTTAATACATTATTTCTTTGCATTATTTTTTGCATATTAGAAGCTATTTTAATTGATTTCTTTTCTTTGTTACGATTAACTTGCGCTATTATATTTTTTCGCAATTTTTTGTCTTTTGTTTTATAAACTAAATTAAATATATTAGCAATGCGTAATATATTAAATGCATTACTTAAATGCATTATTAATTTGTTTAATTCGAGTTATTAGAGTTTTAGAACAAAATGTATTGTTAAATTAAGAATTTTCAATATTAAATAAAAGAATTAATAATATAGAATGCGAGAATTAACAAGTTTTGCGATTAAGTATTTAATAAATAATGCAATAAAGTAATACGCAACAAATATGCGTGTTTGTGTTCGATTTCAATAGTTAAAAAGTATATATTATGCGATAATTGACGTAATAAAAATAAAAAATTTTAATTGTAATAATATTAAATAAAAGTAATATTTAAACTCTAACTTTAATATTGAGCACGTAAATTTATCTTATAATTGCAACAACTTTTCTATTTAAATACTATATATTAATTAATACATTTAATATTGTCTATTATCTTAATTTATATAGTTGATATACGAGTTTGTTTTGTATTACTTGCATATATTATTATTAAAACTAATTAAAAGAATAGATTTTTTAAGATTAAATTTCTTTTTACTTAAAAATTCGAATATTGTTAAGTAGCTAATGCGATATTATTAAATAAAAGACTTGCTTTGCATTATTTATATATATTATCTTTAAAATTAATTTAAAGTATAAAATGTCTATTTTATTAACTTTTTCGCAAATTATTGCTAGTAAAAATTGTATTGCAATATAAATTAAAGATAAAAAGTTACTTTACAAAAAGTAAAACGTTAATCGTATAATGTTTTACAAGCGTCTAATTAAGTTGCAAACAACAATTGTCTTTAAAAAAGTCTTTAAGTAAATTCAAATTAACATAAAAGAAAATATTAAAAATATAATAATTAATAAAAAAGTAAAAAAAGAATTGCATAATAATGCATTTAAGTAATATATATATATTTAAAAAGCTAATTATATTGTAGCGCAATACTTTAAGATCGAATTAATAAAAAAGATTAAAGACAAAAATATTGCAAAATAAATTAAAGTTGATGCGATTACTATACAAATAGTCTTAGAGAGTAAAAACATAGATACAATATAATTTTTTAATATTTAAGTATGTATAAAGTCTAATATAAATAAAATAACTAATTTACGTATTAGCCTAATTTTAATTAGTTCGAATTGAGCGAAAATGTAATTAAATACATAATATTAATTATCGAAATAATTTAACAACGCATTCTACATTATAAAGAGTTTAATAAATTGAAAAAAGTATACAATCTAGATACAATTAACAAATTTAAAAGATTCAAAGATACTTTTGCAAACAATAAAAACGCTATAGATTGCGAAATACTTAATTCTTTAAAATTAACAAATAACAATACTAAAAATTTTAATTAAGATTAATAATAATAAAGTAAAGATAAAATAAAAAAGAATAGAGAATAATGCAAAAATAATAAATAACAAGTATAAAGATACAAAGTACAAAGACAATAATAATAATAACAAAAATAAAGACAATAATAATAATATTAAGAATAAAGTTAATTACGAGATTGTAAAGATTTTGAACTAGTTAATAGCATTAATAAGCTTAAGTATATTATTTAAATGCATTATTATGTACTTTTCGATAAAATATAGAATCGAAGTTTATTAAGAGACTATAATAGTTATAATTTATTTATTACATAAATATCAAATAGTTTATATGCATTACTTTATTGCATTATTATAGAACATTTAGATAAAAAAATAATAAAATTTAAAATCTAATTTTTGTTTATCAAATTCGTTACTAAATAACTTTATTTTTTGACAATTTGAGTTAATTTTTTCGAGTCGATTTTCGATTCTAACTCTAGAAATTGACTTGACTCGACTCGATTTTTGATTTTAACTTTAGAAATCGACTTGTCAAGACTTTCGAATCAAGTTGACTCGAATTGTCAAGATTCGAGTCGATTAATCGACTCAAATTCGATTAATCGATCCGACGCGATCAATCTAAATTCGTTATTTAGTAATTTATATTTTAATCAATTCGCAAGTCAATCTAGTTAAGATTTTCTTACTTTTGCTATTAATACTAAAAAAAAAATTCTTTACAAAATATTTAACAAAATATTTATCAATTATCTATTGCTTGTTTTGAGAGAAAGAAACAAATATATTAAATAAAGTTTAAATACTAATACTTAATTTCAAATATAATAGTTATAAACAACTATTGACAACAATATTTTAAACAAGACTTAATTGAAACTTGTCAATTTATATTAAACAAAAAAGATTGATATAGAAGCACAATTTAAGCTTTAAAACAAATATATTTAAATAGCTTCGATTGTAGATAATATTTTAAAAATTGTATACAAAAGTTGTTACAAAATTTTAAATTATTTTATTGTTTACAATTATTTAAGTATATTAAATATAAAGAAATATCTTTTATTCTTTTTTTGTTTAAAACAAAAACAATCTTGATTACAAACAACAATTAATTTAATCTTTAATCGCATAAGTTACAATTAATAATATATATAAATAATATATAACTAACAATTTATTAAAAGAAGAGTTATATTAATTTGTTGTTATTCTTTATTTAAAATAATTAGAAAAATTAATTATACAAGACTTTTGTAAATTTAAATTTGCTTTTTCGAATTATTGACAATCTTAACTTTCGAAAGTTACTAAAAATGCTTTGTTTAAATTTAATACTTTTAAATTGTATTAAACTATTTAAAATAATTCTCTCGAAATATAATTAAATTTGCGAGAAAATTAAGATAAATTTTAAGAGTGTTTAATGTATTTTTATTGCTTTAAATGCATAGTTTAGTTTTTAAAAAGTTGTTTATCTAGAAGTTTTAATATATTAAGTAGATATTATATTTCAATTTCGCAAACATTTAATTAAATTTACTTCTCTTAATATTAAATATATAAATTGTTAATTAATATTGAAGCTTGTAAAAATTTTAAAGTTTTTCAAAATTAAAGATAAGCTTTTTAAGATTATTATTAATAACGCAAGTAATAACAACATACTTAAAAACAAACTTGACAAAATCTTAAATTAACAAGAGTTTTAATAAAACAAACAACAAAATTTTGTATTTTGTTTAATTTATATAATTAATTTTGTAACTTAAGATTTTATTTTAACTATAAAATTAAAAGCAACAAATAATAATATTGTTGTACAATTAAAGAATAAACAACTTTAAGATATTGCAAGAAGCACAAACTTATCTAATATAATTAAAAAGATATTTAAATTTATAATAATACAAAAAGATAATATATATATTAAATTTATTAAATTTGCGCTTTTACGATTATTATTAACAATTTAGTTTAATATTTGCTTCAATTTAAAGTCTTTTAAAAGAAAATTAATAAAAAGTTACAAAAACTAATATAAGATATTTGTATTTGTTAAAACTTTATTTATTTTATATTTTGTCAAACATATTAATTACGCAATTATATTAATTTTTAAGTAGAAAAATATCTTTAAAATTTAAAGATTCAACAAGTTAAATTTAACAAAAACAAATAAAACTTAGTTTTGCTTATTAATAATATGTTAAATTCTTTTTACAAATATATTTTTATAGTTTTGCAAACAATTAATACAAATATTTATTTAGAATTTCGAATATTCGATATAATATTTAATTATTTTAAATATCTAGAAAAGATAATAAGAATTAATATTTATTTTTCGAAAGATATTGTACTTAAGATTTGCAATAAAGCTTTAACAAAGCTTGCGAAATACTATTTAAGAACAAAAGAATTAAACAATATATTATATAATCTTATTAATATTCTAGATTCTATATAGAAAGTTAGTCTTTATAAATTGTAAAATAAGAGAGAAAACAACAATACTATTAACTACAAGAACAAATACAAAACAAAATTCAAAAACTATTATTAACATTATTACAATTTAACTACTAGTTTAAAGATAAAAGCGCAAAAAGCAACTATTGTTAAAAAGATAATACAATATAATAATATATATAATCTTTTACTAATATTAATATAATCTATTGTAATTGTTACAAAATTCTTACTTCGACAATCTTAACAATCTTGTTCGATTTAAGATAAAGACAATCGATATCTTTGTATTAATATTGTAGAAAATAAATATTCGATCTAGAAATATTAAAGAAACAATATATTGAACTTTTTAAAGCTAACGCAAATAACTCGAAATATATTTTTATATTTAATATTATTAATAGATATTAAACGAACTTTTAGTTTTGTTTAAAAAGTATATTGATAAAATTGATCTTAAATAAGTTTGCAAACAATTAAGCAAATTATAATAATTAAGTATTTTAATTGTACTATAGATCTAGACGCAAAAGAGACTATTCTTAAATTGTAAAATATATATTGTAGAGAGAAGAATAACAATTAAGCGATAAATAAAGAAAAATATTTTTTTACGCTAGATTTTAAGATTGTTTTAGATTAGATTTATTTATAGATAAGTCAACTTTTAAAGAGAAGATATATTTAATAATTATAAGAATTATTAGATACTATTAGTAATAATACAAAGAAATAATGCATTTAATAAATTGAATTGCTAAAAAGAATTTATTAATAGTAGAATTTCGAAGATTCAAGTCTTAATTAATGCAAAAAACAATTATAATTGTTCGAAAAAAACAATATATTATGTTTGTTTAAAAAGAAGAATATAATATTGTTGTAAAATTTTTAACTTAAAAAAATATCTCTCTTAATATAATATTAATTTGTCGACAATTTATTAAGTTTTATAATTAATAATTTTTTATAAAGTAGTTTAATTTGTTATATAAATAATACGTTTTTTAAAATTTATTATTTTGCTTTTCTTTTAATTTTTTTTTTTTTATATTATTAAATAAAATTTAATTCTATAAATACAAATCTACAATAATTAAGATTATTATATTTTTAATTAAAACAAATTTTTTTTTGCTAATATTTAATTGTTAGTTTAAAAAAGATTTTTGCTCTTTTTTAAAATTAATTGTATTTTTTTTATAGCTCTTTTATATAGTTTGTTGTTAAAATCGATAATTACTTTAATAAAATCAAATATATTGTTAAAAAAAATTTATTATATATAATTTTGTCTTTTAGATTGTTTTTAAAATCTTGTTAAAATATTGTCATAAATATAATATTGTTTTACTTAATTAAATTAATATATTTTTAAAATTTAGTAATATAGTTTATTACAAAGATTTGTTAAATTAAATATTAAATTATTTTTTTTATAATTTGTTTTTTATTAAATGTTTTAAAGATTTTTCGAAACTTTTTTTTAAAGTTATTAAAATTTGTAAATATTATATAAAAATTTTTGCTATTGTTTTTTAAATATTTTTGTAAATTTAATTTAAATTAATATTAAACTTTTTTTTTAAAAAATATTAATAAAAAAATTGTCTTTTAATTTGCTAAAACAAAATAAAAGATAAAATAGATATTTATTTGTATAAATTAGTTCTTTAGATTAATACAATCTTTATAATAGATATTAAATTTATTAGTTTTAATTTTGTTATCTTTTATAATTAATAATTGATATAATACTAATAAGTTAATATTTAAAATAAAAACGCGTTAATTTAATACAAATATTCTTAAAATATTTAAAGTATTATATTAATACTTTTTTTAAAAATATTAAAATAAATTGTATTATTAAAGAGATTTATAAATATTTTTAAACAATATAAACAATTATTTAATAACAAAGATTGCAACTATAGATAATTTTTATATTTAATAAATTTTAAAAGAGATTCGATAAACTAAAGTAATAATAAGTAAAAATTTATAATAAGTTAAACATAATTTATAAAAGAGTTGTGTTTTATTTTCTATATACTAAGAAAATACTAATTGTTTACTTTATTTGTTTGTCGAACAATGCAAATATAGTTATTTGCAATACTTATTTATTAAATATTGCAAACATTATATTTAAATTGTTCGCTTCTTAAACAATGCAAATATAATAGTAGATTTGCTTAAACAATATAGAATCTAAATTACTAATATAGTTTTAATAAGCTCGTAACAATAGCTCGCAATATAATATTATAAGAAAATTATTTATGCTTGCAATAACAAATATATTTATTAACAATAAATTTATCTAAAAAGCAAATCTAATTTTAAGAGTTAAAAAGTTTTAATATTTTAAATATATAATTGTTGCAAGTTAATTGCGAACACTTTAAGATTTTTTTCTAAATAATCTTTTATAATATGCGATGTTTTTTAAGTGTATTAAATATTGTAGATTGCGCGTAAAGAATTTTCTAATTATTAAACAAATAGAGATTTATTTTGTTCTAGTATATCTAAGAGCAATATTCGAAATAAATTTTTAAATTTATTGTTATAATAATAGTAATAAGAGATTAACAATTTTTTGCGATTAAATTTTGCGACGTCGAATAATATCTATAGATATTGATTTTGTTCTTAATGTGTTTAATGCTTCTAATATTGTTGTTTTTGACAAAGTTAATAGTATCGTTAATGCGATCGTTGCGAAGATGCTACGAAATTTGATTCTTTTGATTTTACGAAAAATAAACTCCAAACAAGCTTATGGCGCCAATAACAACGATGAGGAGAGCAAAACGTAGAGCAATATATATAGCTTCAATACTATCTTAATCAAATATATGTAGACAATAGTATAAGTAGTAGATGCAGAAAAGTCGATTTGCAGATTGCACGATTTAAAAAAAATCAGGTTCAGAATTTAGGTGGGGGGGAACCACATTTGTAATATCGAGGTATTAATAAAGAGCCAACGCCATGGCTGGTTGGCGCTGGCATCTGGAACGTCGACCCTTGATCAAAAGACGTTCAAGCGTCACGACGCTTTCGGATTTGCTCGAAATCCTTATGAGGCGGGATGAGGATGCCGTGGTGGCCGGCCGACTCAACATGTCAATCGTGACACCTTTGAATTGCAGTACTCATCGTAGTGGAGAGAACAATCAATAGACAGGCC
>JAABUW010010555.1_pt1 | contig 10252 bp, 15 predicted proteins | sample 5560081 | NCBI WGS metagenome assembly JAABUW01 (sample SAMN10711882, study PRJNA513363) | rock metagenome | isolation source: Antarctica rocks | place: Antarctica: Victoria Land, Knobhead sud | reverse complement strand
AAGAGCCAGCTGTTCAACGTACTCCTCGTGCACATTTGTCCCCATTCTCGGTGACATTAACAAGCCCTGCAAGATCCCAAGAGAGCTTCAATCTGGTAAACTATGCAGGATCAAGCGTTTGGAAGAGATCGCTGCCTACCTTCGGGCTGGAGTTGTACTCGTGGCAAGGTTCAAGTGTACTCACAAGCGCGTGCTGTCTCACCATCGTGCTGGGTGCACTGCTGCTGTCCTCGTGGTCAGGCAGTGCTAAACGGACCATAGCACTCACTGATCGCAAGCCCTTGAGGAGAGAAGAAAAGTGAAAGTGGAAGTGAAGATGAAAGGTAGTTTGATCGACCAATCAAAGCCAGCCGAGGTCCAATGAACAGACGAATAGGATGACGTTCATATCATCAATGTCCACCTCATATCCTCCCTGCCTCGCATTGTTGCTTGACGATTTCTCTTCCATCGGCTAGGTAAGCACAATGTCAATTCCACGTTTGGCCACAACGGTGACACGGCATCGAGCACTCCACACCACTCGGACCTCAATTACCACCTCACGACTCCTCCCCGCAACAGCAGCAACAACAACTTCACGATGCCTCCTCCGTGGCTACCGACCAGCTTCGATCACAGCAGGTCAACGACGAGCCTTTTCCAACACGATCCGGAGACGTTTCGCCACCGTTGACGACTCTCTGGAGACTCTGCACCAAGACCGCGAGTCGGACCAAGTCGATGTCTGTATCGTGGGTGGCGGTCCAGCGGGTCTTTCAGCAGCCATTCGGTTGAAGCAGTTAGCCAACGAGGCAGGGAACGAAGACTTCCGAGTGCTTCTGCTGGAGAAGGCTGGAGATCTGGGAGACCATATCGTTTCGGGCAATGTCATCGAACCATCTGCTCTTGATGAGCTATTACCAGACTGGAATTCGGAGGACAACCCGAACCGATATGGAGACATCACCCCTGCGACGAAGGACAAGATGCGCTTCTTGACAAAGTCGAGCTCAATATGGCTTCCTCCGCCGCCACAGATGAACAATCATGGCAACTACATTATCAGTCTGAACCAGTTCACGAAATGGCTTGGCGAAAGAGCAGAGGAGATTGGCGTGGAGATCTTCCCTGGCTTTGCGGCGTCGGAAGTCTTGTATACAAAGGAAGGTGCGGTGAAGGGTGTGGCCACGAATGATCTCGGGATCGGTCGAAATGGCAAACCCAAGGATAACTTCGAACGAGGCATGGAGTTCCACGCGAGGTGTACATTACTTGCCGAGGGCTGTCACGGCAGCTTGACGAAAGGTGTGATCAAGAAATTTGATCTACGGAGGGACAGTGATCCTCAAACCTACGGGCTCGGGCTGAAGGAGGTGTGGGAGATTGATCCCGAGAAGTGGCAAAAGGGGCTTGTCGTGCACTCCATGGGCTACCCCCTACCAATGGATACCTACGGCGGCGGTTGGATGTACCACTTTGGCGACAACCTCGTATCCATCGGACTGGTCGTTGGTCTTGACTACCCAAATCCCTGGCTGGCACCCTATGGCGAATTCCAGAAGATGAAACAACACCCTCTGTACAAAAAGTACCTTGAAGGCGGGAAATGCATCTCCTACGGCGCGCGCACACTGAACGAGGGCGGCTACCAGTCTATTCCCAAATGTGCTTTCCCTGGTGGTGCCCTCATCGGCGACACCGCAGGTTTCCTCAACGTGCCCAAGATCAAAGGCACACACACAGCCATGCGCTCTGGCATGCTGGCCGCCGAGGCAGCGTACCCAGCTCTATCAGGAAGCAAAGATAGCGAAGGAGCGCTATTTCTGTATGACTACGAAGACAAACTCCGCAGCTCTACAATCTGGAAAGAACTCAAGCAGGTTCGGAACATGCGACCCTCGTTCCACACGCCACTCGGCATATACGGTGGCATTGTGTATTCGGGTCTCGAGGCATATGTACTGCGCGGCCACGAGCCTTGGACTTTCAAGCACCACAAAGGCGACCATGCGGCAACGAAGCTCGCGGACCAGTGCACGAAGATCGAGTATCCAAAGCCGGACAACAAGGTGTCCTTCGATATCTTGACGAGTGTGAGCCGGACGGGAACGAACCATGAAGAAGATCAGCCTTGCCATCTGCAAGTCGCCGACTGGGATAAGCATGCTGAGATGGAGTATCCGAAGTACAAGGGCATTGAGAATAGGTTTTGTCCGGCGGGCGTGTATGAGTATGTGGAGGATGAGACAAAGGATTTGGGTGTGAGGTTTCAGATCAACCATCAGAGTAAGTGATGGACTTGTGCCATGTTGTGTTCGGCGCACTAACAGTGTGACAGACTGCATTCACTGCAAGACGTGCGATATCAAGATTCCAGATCAAGATATCACGTGGCAAACACCGCAGGGCGGGGAGGGACCGAAGTATGTCATGACGTGATCAGTTGAAGCACTTTAAGGGACACGAAGCAGACACTGTGACCGAATTGTACAGTAAGATCACCTACGATCGCCTTCTGATACATTGTGTCTGGACATCAGTGGTCTGTGGCCGACGAGAGGAACACAGACGGCTTCTTGAAACGGAGAAACTCTGATTGCAGACGAGTCGGCGCTTTCCACAAGGCACGTAGTCTACTTAACCACATAGGGTCGCAGCAAGACTTCAATGGACGCGACCACAGCTTCGTGTCCTCGACTTCTGTATGATCAACGCGCTTTGATGAGCAGACTGAATAAGATCTATATCTACAGTAGTGATGGGTATCATGCGCCACGTAACGTCAAACCACAAGTAGGCATTGCCGTTGCCTTGTTCGAGCGTCGCCACAGCCTTCAGTACCCGAAACGGCTTGACCCTAAGACTGTTCAACCTTCGTTTCCTCGACAGCTTCTTCAGCCGTCGTTCTCCGGGACTCGCCATAGTTCGGAGTGAGCGCTTTCTCTGTGAGAGAAGCGCTGTTCCCTCCGTACAACTTCGGCACATCGTCTCCCACGTACGCACACAACAGATTCCCGTAAGTCAACCACGTCATCTTCTGAATCGAGTCTTTAGACACCAGCGCTTTCATCGCTCCCATCATCCATTGCATTACCAGTGGCACATTCACGAAGTACTTGTACGAGACTGTCTCGGGATAGTATCTGAATGCGGAAGTGTCAGCCAGACGACTCATCATCGAAAGTACATGAATAAGAGGACCCACCTCTGGAACATATCAATGATCTTCGAACTGGACGCCTTCACCTCCGCCGGCTGCCGGAAGAAAGAGACGGACAGGTAGTCGTGAACCTGGATCGCTTGGTATGGGTCGGGTCCTTGCCCATAATCCGGAATCGCCTTATTCGCATCGTTGAGATGCAGCTGAGCGAGCGTGAGTTCCATCAACCCTACACGCCATCGCACGAACATATCCGTGTCTCCAAACGTCTTCTTGGGATCCTTGGCTGCGGCTCCGTAGATGTTGAAGACAGCCACGTCTTCCTCGTTCTTTGTCTCCTTGGCACCTTTGATGGTTGTCACATACCCGAGACGCCCGAACTTGGACGCATCGAAGACCTCATCCTTTGCGGCGAGAGGGTTGTAGGTCTTCCTCCATTTCAAGGCCTCGACGAGTTGTGTTTTGGCCTGGGGAAGGTCGTTCAGGTTGGCTCGGAGGAACTTCTGGAGGATGAGGAGGGTGGTGTGTGGAGCCGACTTCCTGGTGTCAACTCAGCTCGCGATCGCTAGCGAGTGGTGACGGTGGGTATACCCTTCTGAAGGTGGATCTAGATGCACGCCGTACATCTCGTTGTAGTCGGCATCTTTGATAATGTCCTCAAGCTCGCCGGCGAACTTGGACAGGGTATGTTCCTTTGGGAGGTTCGTCCAGTCTGCTGCGGCTGTTGTCGACATGGCCAGGTCGCAGCCTTCATGTCGATTACATGAGGCAAAAACGAGAGCAATGTGGTCAGATCTACAGACGCCAAGCCATATCAAAGCGCCGAGGTCGGAGAGGTTTGTTTGGAGTGTCAACTCGCCTTTTGTTTTCACATTTCAACTTCAATCGAACACATCCTCGAGGGTTCTCGATTGAACAACGATGCAGCTCGCGATAGCCTCGTCGGGTCGACCGCCAGAAAAGAGGCTCATCAGATGTCAGGCCAAAGTTCTGGAAGGAGTGGTGTCTGGAGTGCCTACGCTGGGCGATTTTTACCTAATGCAGACAACTATCACGGGCTTGGTGGATGCAAAGAGCGGGAGTCCATGTGCTACCAAAGTAATCGGCGCATAAACAGAGCGGTTTCGCGGTTATACAATCGCCTCGTGTGGAGAATTAATTGGAGCATACATGTAGGAGGTAAGTCGTTATAAGCACCAATGTCCCAGATTCTGCTGTCTCGACATCCATCCCCATTTCAACACATACCACCATACAACAGTAAGTCGGGAGTTTGATATTCCACAATCACTCCACCAACAGCCCACACTTACTTACCATACCGTCAGTGTCTCAATCCGCCGTACCCCTTACAGTCATCAAAGGCGCTGGAAACGAGCACATCCCCATCCCCAATGGCGAAAGCGCAATCGTTGCTGACTTCCACTCGTAAGGACGGCCACCGTCCCCTCCGATTGATTCCCTTCACTAACAATGGCCTCACAGCGTCCGCACCAAGACCAACGACACCCCCACCTACCTGACCTCCGGCTTCTACAAAATCCAAGCAGGCCCCACGCGCGATATCCCGACCTACGACTACGAGGAAACCAAGTACGTTCTGTCAGGGCAGATTGACGTCTTGGACGAGGCGACTGGCGTTACGCACCATCTCGTTGCCGGAGACTGGGCATTCTTCCACGTAGGGTCCAAGGCGAAGTTCAGCAGCAAGAGCGGAGGCACGGCCTTCTTTGCCGTCACGAGGGCGATCATCACACAGCATCCTGGTCTGAAGGGGAGGGAGGAGGTTGTCAAGAGCAAGCTGTAGGGTGGTTTGCACCGAGACGATTTTAATCTAGACTGGAGATGCCAAGGGCTCTGTGATCCCGGTCTCGGAGATCTCATCTAGCTCATCAACCTTCAATCGTCAGCCGTCAAACGAATCCGCATGCATCTATCTTATACCACCGCACCTTGTCCTAATCCGCTCGCGCTACATCAGGGACAAGGGCAGAAGCAATGGTAAAGCGCTCTATGAGATCCAACCCGAATTACACCCTGATACCGCACCCTTGCCGTGTGCTAAGCACTGCGCGGAATCCTTCTGCGATGCCGTAAGAAGTCTCGTTCTCGCATTCACTGTTCGACTTATATCATGACTTGGTTCGCCGCTTTCTTGCTGTTCTTCAAACATTCACCCTGTCCTTCTCCCAACTAGCATAATGCCATCCAGCATCTTACCAGCCACGCATGGCGGCTGGCTTCCATACTGGCTACTTGTGGTTCGTCATACCTCTCATTCTGTGGTGCCATAGCATAACCATCCGCAGTTGTCGTTCCTCGGCGCTCTGAACACGTGCATCAACTACGCCTCCGGCAACGAGCCTTCGAGCAGCGCTGCCCAGCTATATCCGAATGCCGTGTTCACTGCTCTGCAAGGTCGGACGTTCGGCACTTGGACCTCCATCTCGGCGGCTGTCAGACTCCAAGCGGCATACGACATCAAGAACAAGGGAGTATACGAGCTCGCACTGTTCACTCTCTTGGCTGCGGTTGCGCACTTCTGTCTCGAGTGGTTATGGTTTGGGACGATGACTACGAAGACGTTCATGCAGACTGGAGGGGTGGTGGACGTGCTGAGTCTTGCGTGGATGGCGTTGGGGTGGTCTGGAGGGTGGTATTTTAGCTGAAACCGAGCTCATCATATTGGATTTGCAGGACTCCTGGTTGGTCAACTGTGAGGAACGCTCCGGAGCGAAGCCCGACATCCGCATTGATGGGCGTTGGTGACAGGCTGACAGCAAACGGCGTGAACATGAGTTGATCCTCTTGTCTGTTTACCATATGGGGCAATCGCGGACGGTTTCGGTGTACATTCGCATCGTCTCGTCGCCCACCTGAGGGAGCATCGCACGATCCTTCGCAGCTGTTGTGGGTAGATCAGCACAGATTCGGCTTAATTAGGCAACTACAGTTCATATCTTACCATTGACGGAGCCGGTTCCACTTCGCCGCGGATGCGTTTGGGCGAATTGTTGCAAGAAGATCGAACACACCACCATGGAACGTGGCTGCAATGGTACCAAGTGTTCGATCCAGTGACGCCATGTTGGGGTCAATGTGAGAGTGTATGCGGATAGGCACGAATATATATATGACCCGTTCTGCCATTGTTCATCCTGCCAACAATCTACTCTTTACGCTACAGCTCCTTGCTATTTCAACACTACATATCAGAACACCCCATCACAATGTCAAACAACGAGGTGCGGACGTTGGAAGAACGTATCGCCAAGATCGAAGAGAATCTGGGCATCGATGGTGTCAAGACGCTGAAGGAGGCAGCCGAAGAGGAAGCGGAGCGGGCTAAACAAGCCTCCGCGATAGCCTTCCGTACAAGATATGCACGTCGTGAGATCGGAAGGTAGTGACAGCCGTGGACCTATATCCATTATGATAGATAACGAACGCCTGTCTACAGCAAAGCTCAGCTGGAGAAACTGCTCAGGACCACCGTCGTTATCTTTTGCGACTCCTTCGACGATACCGAAACAAGGAAAGGGATCGAAGCTATGGCGAGGCTCTTCCAGGGTGATCACCCTGGCAGCATAGCGGGTTACATCGGACTCATTAACTTCAGCTGGGGGTATTGGGAACGCAGCAGCCCCATGTTCGAGTTGAGCAACGACGAGCTCGAAAAATATACCGAGGGCAACGAGCTGCCCTGCGCGAGGTTTCCGGATCAAGACCCGAACTCCAGCGAAACCACTCTTGTGGTTATGAAGGACGGCGGTATGCAGGATGGCCTCAACACATGGCTCATGGAGCTGTTTCGTAATATGGGAGATTAGCACACGATTTATTTAGACCGTTATTCGAGAGTCTTGAAGGAAATTCAGCTCTCGCAGGATCCGGGTAGGTAAACACATGTCATGGCTTCGGCGGATGAGGATGGGATGGGCGCTAGTAGATGTTCAAATCTCCAACAAGAAACATCGAATGATCTCGACACCAAGACGATATGGAATGGTATACAAGAAACATATATGCATGTAAGAAGTAAATTTGGAAGTGAACTTGTGCAACGCCGGCAGGTCTAGCCTACCATGGTTGTGTCGCTGGCAACTAGACAAAGGAACCCCCAGTCGCGGCGGTTCGTCGAAGGTCGAGAGTGTGCATTCTTAGCTGTCCATCAGCTGACATGGACCATCCAGCAGCATCAGTCAAGTCATAACTCGACATGTGATTCTGCTAGGAAGGTGGTCGCAGAAATGTGCTTCAAGGCATTACACAATCTTTGTAGTTTTAAGCTGTACGATGCGATGAACTTCAATCATGGTGCAATCAAAGACGATGGGCTTCTTGCAAAGCAAACGACACGACGGGACGCAGCATTTTTTTTGATCTCTCGAACAGACGTCCTTGACCAACGTACTCATCGGTGTTCGACCCGATCATCGTGGACATAGGCAGCATCAACGAAGCTCCGATCCTCCAGTTCGATTTCTCACCTGTCGCGCCAAAACCCAAGCTTCTCCTACCACTCATCCCTCGCAAGGATCTTGAGTCGATCGGTATCTACTACCGTGTGCCATTCTTGCTGTCGGAAAGGATGTGTAGCCATAGCAAGGCCATTTTTGATGTTGCACTTAATGACCTCGCCAATGGTCGACTTCCTACGTCGTCGGCGGTACGTATCTATGTTTCAATATACTCTGAGAAGCCATGTCGAACAACTGAGTGGCAGGATGAGGCGTGGCGAGAACGGGGCTTCAATGCTTTCGACAAGACCTTGGGAGTAGTCCCGCAGAGTCTGATGACGCCGCAGTGCCCTCGGCCGTGGCGTATCATGACAGAATTGTAGGACCGAATGACCATTGACCCCCTCCTAGCCCGCCCCGACTACAACACTCTACACTCCAGCGGAATCGCGGACCTCGTAAGTCGTATGGGCTATCTCGAGAACATCGCACTGTCCCATGGCCCTTTCATCGATGAAGACAAGCTAGGCGTCCGCGACATCCATGCAATCCGAGGCGTACGATGGGACCTCCACGGTGGCGAGTCGCAGCCACCTGGTCTGGGGAACCAGACACACCCTGCCGTGGGCAAGATCAGTTCCCGAAGGTATGGCGCTTGCTTGAGAATCTGCCGATACCCGATACCGAAGCCCAAAATCATCGGTTTCGAGGAGGCGAAGAAGAAGATCTTCGGAGCTGGGTACACATCTAGGCTTAAGGAAGGTGTGATGCAGGGAGAGCCGACTGGTGTCAAAGCTGGAACTCAGGTGACCGTCGACAGTCTTAAGTGCGCTCCGCAATGATTGGTCATGAGACGATTCAGTGCTGACACTTTCACAACCAGATCCGAGCCGTATCGTCACCCTCAGGCAGGCAGACTGTTCGCGACTACACTCCGTAGCAGAAAGGAAATCGTGATTGAAGTACCGACTGGACTGCGTCTTCATTTTCCGCGAGAGAGTCAGATCTTGCGAGAGAAGGCGTGAATGTGATGTTGCTGGAGATAGTATGTGCTTTGCTATCTGCCACGAGTTCCACCTCCAGTCGTAGTGACACCGTATCAAGCATTGGATGCCGACTCCACCACGACCTTCATGCCAGCTTCCACCACTATGCCATCCTCACCAGATCGGGATAGTAGATTTGAAGCGGCGTCGGGCCCTCCGGCGGCTCGGCCAATCTGACCAAAGCATCCAGATCCGTCACCCATATGCTCAACGGCCTCGACTTATTCACGGCCCCATCATCATACGTCCCTCCGCTGATGATGCCCAGTTTGTGTGGCTGGTTCCTCCAGATTGACAACGCACGACTGTACGCTGGCCGTGCGTAGGTTTGCTTATACCGCCAGCCGCTCTCGTCTCCGAGCATCGTGTTGAGGAAGACGCCACTGTGGTCGGCGTCGCTAACGACAACGGTCCCGTTGGGGGGCCAGGGTCGGTGATGAAGTCCAACGGCGTGGCGGCGATGTGGTAGTAGACTGGGTACTTGGCCAGCCCCAACGAGTAGCCAGCGGAATACTCGTGGACGAGGATCCAGGTGCTATCTGGGAGCTGGGTGATTACCGTCATCCCAGGACGGTCGGCGTAGGTTTGGGGGGCGACATCGTCAACGACTGGGCCCCATTTCTTCAGGTCAGTGCTCACTTGATGCGCGAGCTTTTGGCCATGGAGCGGATCGCGTTGGTCGGAGTAGTAGCATACTACTTGATGGTCGTAGAGCCTGCATTATTGAAATCTGTCAGTCCGAGCGAGCCACTGTCAAAGATAGTCGAGCTTACATCAACATCGGCTCCCAGATGGGAGTAGCACCGTTGGTAGTGTTCGGCGCCCCTCCCTTCGCGACGCTGCTGACGAACTCCCAGCTTGCACCCTTGTCCGTGCTAGCATATACGTCGATATGCGTGCCTTTGTCGCTCCAGCTGTTTCCCGCGGCCAAGACAGTACCCTCAGCGTAGTCGCCGATGGGCTCTGTCAATTCCACGAGTGCGGGTTGAGCGCCCAAGCCCCAGCCGTTGACTTGGTCGGTGACGTTTCCGATATAGTCCCAACTACTTCCACCATCAGAGCCGGAGAACACGGGAAAGAACGCGGCCGCGGCCGCGGCTTTCTGATTCTTCGGCTGCGCAAACTCTCTCCGTGAGACCGTCACGAGGATGGTGCCGTCCAGTAGCTCGACATAGCGCGGGTAGATGTACTGAACCTCGCCTCTCGTTGGTTGTGCAATCGTCGTGCCGTTCAGGTATGGGAAGTGGTTCGCGGCATTGGCCAGCAAGGCACCAAAGCCCGCTACCGCTAGAAATGGTTATAAGGAAGACGCTCTTCTCCTACAGCATTTATCCAGCTCAGTCGCGCGGTGAGCCTCGTGGCCGTCACCGTCTAGTCTGTATTTCCGTAACGAGTTGATCGGCGTTGCAACTACTCTAGCATCGAGAGTAGTATGGACCGTGATGTGACTAGTACCCCGCCTTGGTTTTAGCCAAAGAGCAGAATCGGGAGGTGAGGTGGTGCAACTCGGCGTTCATGTTTGTCGGGGAAGAAGTCGATTTATCCGGGGTTCCTGCATGACCGCTCGACACGAGTCAAGTAGTTTTTCCATGGGTTTGGACATG
>JAABUW010010552.1_pt1 | contig 10253 bp, 8 predicted proteins | sample 5560081 | NCBI WGS metagenome assembly JAABUW01 (sample SAMN10711882, study PRJNA513363) | rock metagenome | isolation source: Antarctica rocks | place: Antarctica: Victoria Land, Knobhead sud | reverse complement strand
CCGCCTCTGGGCGGAGATGGCGAATGCCGACCTGGCCGCACACGGGCACGCAGCGCGCATCGACCATCGCAGCCATGCCGAACGGGGCATCCTGTTGGAACCACAGAACAAGATCGGCGCCAATGCGGCTCGGCGTGCCCGGCGCGGCGAACCGTCTGAGCGGATGGACGAGCACCAAGCCATTGCCCGGCGCAACAAGGAAAGGACTGCGCCGGGCGACGCCGTGTGACGGACCCAATGGTCCGTGTAGGATTTGTATAGGCCGGGCACAAAGGTCTCATTGGCTATAATCATCCCTTGACCGCCACGGCAGTCAACTGCCGTTACCACGCCAAAGGCCATCCAGGTCGATCCGTTTGACCGCTCTCTTGTTCGTAGGCGATATTAAGGTAAGGTGAGGTAGGGGGGATTGAGAATGACTGCCAAGGGTAGGTGGATTGCTGTAATCGCATTTGCATTTGTGCTTGGGATTGTTTTTGGGCGAACCATAGGAATTTCCAAGGCAGACGCGCTGGACCTTAATTCGGAGCCTACAAGGCTATGCATGTTCCGCAATATGGACAAAATTCGGAATGTGCATGGCGAAGCAAGTGGCGACGCGCCCTCTCTTTCGCCGATGGTTTGGCTTAGGATTGTATGCGCCAGCGATCCGAACATTCGGGGTTAGCTGGCGCCGGCCGGTTCGCTGCTGTCCTGGATAGCGACCCCACCGCCGCCGCGCGGTAGACTGATAGGGCGCCGTCGTCAGTCGCGCGCGAACCCCTTGGGCAGCTCCGCGGCCTCGAGTTGCTCCACCAAGTCACGCATGTAAACCAGCGCAGGTGTGGGACCTAGAGGAAGTCCGACTTTTCAACGCAGTGTAGCGCTGATCAGCGCCGAAACCCGCTGCTAACCCACAGCAAGCTGTTCGAGGCCCGGACGCCGCGGGCCAGCAACGCCCGCCACCGCAGGAACGGCGGGCGGGCAGCTAGGCTTTCAGGGTGCCAGGCGGGGGTCATCCGGGTAGGGGCAGCACGGCTCCGCCCCGGATGCGAGACGTTCTACGAGCGGCGGCGCACGCTCGTCACGCCCAGCAGACCGGCGAGCGCCAGGGCCACCACTGGCAGCGATGCCGGCTCGGGCACTGCCGTAGCCGTCGCCTGGGCGAACACGCCGATGCACCCTATGGCGCAGCCGGGGAACGCCGTGGTTGGCCCTGTTGCAATGAACAGCTCGTTCGAGACGGGATCAACCGCGACCGCATGGTCGTTGGCACCGATCGGCAGCGTCTGCAATGCCAGAGTCGAGGCATCAATGATCCCTACGACCGGCCCGCCAGGCTGGAACCGCGCCGCCTCGAAGAAGGTGTTGTTTGACGGATCGTAATACGTCTGGTCGCCACCGCGGATCCCCTCGGCAACTCGGATGGAGCCTTTGCCGGCCGGGTCTAGCAGGACACTGCCGGTGGCCGTCGGATCGCTGCACGCCACGAACATTGCGGCGCCAGCTCCCTGGCTCAGGCCGGTGGGGCTGCACGCGCCGGTCAGGCCCAGCGACGCGAAGTCGTAGGTGTTCCTTAGTGCGCCGGTCTTGGCATCCAGCTCGATCACGCCGCCGGCATCGGCTGGAGCGCCCGTGGCGTCAACGCTCAGCGTCGGCACAGCCACGAAGAAGCTGTCGCGCGCCGTGTTGTAGATCGTCGCCTCGACGCCGTTGCCCGCCACATTGGGAAAGCCGTTCGCCCCATTGAGCTGGATCGACTTCGTGATCGTGCCGGTCGCGTTGTCCACCAGGGTGAGGAACCCCGGGTTGGATGCGTTGTTGGCGGCCAGGATGGTGTTCGCCGTGGGGCTGTAGGCCACCCCGTCCACCCGGTTGGCCGGGGTGGGCGTCGCGTTCGGCGACGGAGCGGCGATCTCCGTGGACGTCGTCCGGGTCGAGGTCGCGGTCAGCCCGCTTGGTGCCAGGTTGAACGTTACGAAGTTGCTGGGGCTGTTGCCGGCAATCAGCAGCTTGCCCGTGCTGGTGTTCGCGAGGGCGATGCCGTTCGGGCCGGCTATGTCGTTGTTGCCTCCCTGCGATCCGGCGAACAGGCCGGGCGACGTCAGCCGACTGGCAAAGGTATTCGTTTTCGCGGAGAACACGTCCACCGCTTTGTTGGTGCGGTCGGTCAGGTAGTAGAGTTGCGATGTGGAGTCGAAGACGCTGAGGTCGTAGCCGGAGAACGCGGCTGGGGTAGTGTTGTCCGCGCCCGGGACACCGATAGAGGTCAGGAACTGGTAGGATGGGCTTGCCATCGCAGGCGCTGCGCCGGAGAGCGCCGCGATGACGCCCAGGGAAGACAAGCGCCGAACGCGCGCGCTCCCGGCAACATTTCGTTTCTGCATGACAGTACCCCCAGGTGCCTCGGCGTTCTTGCCGTTTGTCCTCAAGAGTTAAGCATTGTCTTGTTATGAAGACAAGCGCAACTGCTACTCTGGTGGCGTTTGATGCAAGGAGGGGTCACTGTGGGTTTCAGAAGACGACTGCGGTGGTGACCAGAAGACTTCAGCAGCAGCGTGGCACGGTTGCCGGATCAGACGGCAGGTTTGAACCCTATTGCGCAGCGTCGCTGGCAGCAGGCGCTTCGGGCGGCGAGGGTCGTCGCGCCGGCGAGGCGCCCCGCTGGGCCAGGAGACTGAGGCCGTCCGGCCTGAGCTGCCCCTTGGGGTCCACATGGCGGTAGAGCGTCTGCCGGGTGATGCCCAGCTCAATGCACAGTTCGCCGACCTTGGGGCCGGGCTGCCCCACGGCGGCCTGGGCGAGGCGTAGCTTGGCCGAGGTCATCTTGAACGGCCGCCCGCCGTTGCGGCCTTGGGCGCGGGCAGACGCCAGGCCGGCGCGGGTGCGCTCGACGATCAGTTCGCGCTCGAACTCGGCCAGTGCCGCAAAGATGCCGAACACTAGGCGGACGCTAGCCCACGTCACAGAGGCCTGTGAAAATGCGGACTAGCGCCTATGGGGGCGGGGCCATCCTATAATCAGAAGCTCGACCTTTGGCAGCGACGAGCGGCCGCTTACTTGCCAAGGAAAGTCAGAAGACACGGAAGCAGCGCCTCCGGCTGCTCCTGCTGGATCCAGTGCCCCGCGCCGTCGATCAGCTCACAATACCTCATGTCTGTGCAGGCGCGGGCCTGCATCGCCTCGAAATCGCCGGCCTTTTGATAGGTCCCCCAATCCTTCGCCCCGGCGAAGAAGCATGACGGCACGTCGATCGTGCGGCCGGAGTAGGTTGCCAGCTCCCGCGCCAGCAGCCCGGTGGTGCGAGAGCGGTACCAGTTCAGGCCGCCCTGGAATCCCGTGCGCGCGTATTCCATGGCATAGACGCTCAACTCCGCGTCCGGCAGCCAGCGGCAGGCAGCGACCTCGTCCGGCGACGGCATAGCATGAGCGACCGTCTCGGCCATCGTCTCGTCCCTCCGCATGACGTAGTAGGTGGGGAGCTTCGCCAGCTCCTCGGCCGACCACTCGGCAAGGGGGTAAGGAGCGTTGCCGGCCCAATCGGCGCTCTTCTGGTGGAAATAGGCCCGCAAGAAGGCGTGCAGGCCCTGTGGGGAGTCCAGCATGTCATCGTCGGCGGCACGGGTCGAGTAGTACCAGTGGTAATGCTTGCGCGGCGGGTTCAACGCGGCCAGCGCGGCCTCGATGTTGTTAGCCACCGGACGAGGCGCGGCTTGCCAGGCGGTGCCGAAGGGGAAGGCGGGCGGCCCGGGAAACGGAGCACTCATCAACGCGACCGATCGGAAGACGTCCGGACGAACCAGTGCGCACGCCGACGCTACGCCCGCGCCGTAATCGTGGCCCGCGACCATCGCCACCTCCCGGCGGCCGAGTGCGGACACGAGCGTCACGGCGTCGCGAACCAGGTTGAGCACGCCGAACATGGATAGGTCCACGTCGTACCCGGTAGGAGCGCCCGTCGTGCGTCCGTAGCCACGGCTGTCCGGAGCCACGACGTGGTATCCGGCCTGGGCCAACGGTCCGATGATCTTTCGCCAGCTGTAGGCGATCTCGGGGAAGCCGTGCAGCAACAGGACCATCGGGCGGTCCGGCGCCTCGTGGCCAGCTTCCAGCACGTGCACGCGCAGCCCGTTCACGCCTTCGACGAAGCGCGCCCGCACGCCCCGCGGCAGTACGGCTTGGTTCAACGCGTCCAACTTGGCCATTTCGTTCTCCTCCCTGGTCATGACCCTGCGGCAGGATAAGGACGCCGGCAATACGGCGGCGGTGCATCACCCGCATGCCGTCTTGACGATGCGCAGGGTTCGGCAAATACTGCATTGTGAAACTTTGCTTCATATATGAAGCGCAAGTGGAGGCGCATGATGGACGGAATGGCCATGGGCAAAAGCATCACCGAGCCGCAGCGGCAAACACCCGTGCTGATGTCGACGGACATCGTGGTCGTGGGCGGCGGCACCACCGGACCGTTCGCCGCCATCTCCGCCGCGCGGCAGGGCAAGCGGGTCGTCATGGTCGAGCGGTTCGGCTCGCTCGGCGGCAACATGACTCTGGGGCTGAACACCAAGCCGTCCGGCGCCCTGATCGGCGGCCTGCCACTGGAGGTCTGGAATCTCGCGCGTTCCGCTGGGGGTGCGGGCGCGGACTATATGGCGGTGTCGCATTCAGGCGGCGTCAAGATCGCCTCGCCCTGCGACCCGGAGACGATGAAGATGCTGCTCACACGGCTCTGCGTCGAGGCCGGCGTGCAGATCCTGTTCGAGACGTTCGTGTCGGGTCCGATCGTCGAGGATGGGACCGTGACTGGCGTTGTGATCGAGAGCAAGGGCGGCCGGCAGGCCATCCTGGCCGAGGTGGTGATCGACTGCTCCGCCGACGCTGACATTGCAGTGCAGGCCGGCGCCCCGTTCGTGATGGGGGCGGACGAGGGGCATGCGTCGGGCAAGGGCACGATGCAGCCGGTGTCGATGTACTTCACCATGAATCAGGTGGACATCCCGCGCCTGGCCGCGTGGGCGCGCGGCAACAACGACATCCCGGCGCGCGCGATCCCCGACGATCCGAAGGACTTGGATTATGGCCTGTGGCTGACCGGCTTCAACAGCCTGCTGCAGCGCTTCCAGAAGGAGAGCGGCATCAAGCTGCAGCGCGAGAACATTACGCTGAAAACTGCGAACGGCCTGATGTACGTCAACGCCACCCGGGTAATGGGAGTGGACATCTTCGATCCCGTGCAGTTCACCGGGGCGATCGTAGAGTGCTACCGCCAGATCGAGGCGGTGGCGCGTATGCTGCAGCAGGAGGTGCCGGGGTTCGAGAAGGCGAGCATCGGCCAGATTTCGCCGGTGCTGGGCGTGCGCGAGACGCGGCATATCGTGGGCGAATACACGCTGACCGGGCCGGACGCGCTGGAAGGCAATCGCTTCGAAGACAGCATCGGTGCGGACAGCTCCGCCCTCGACATCCATGACCCGAAGGGCGCGGACGTCGATTTCCGCGGTATGCGGCCGTACGAGCTGCCCTATCGCTGCCTGCTGCCACAGGGCGTGGAGCAGTTGCTGGTCGCCGGGCGCTGCATCTCCGCCGATCACACCGCACATGCGCGGTCACGCAACATGCCGGCGTGCATGACCACCGGGCAAGCGGCCGGGATCGCGGCGGCCATCGCTATCGACGAGGGCGTGCCCGTCCGCAAGGTGGACGTGGCCAAGGTGCAGGCCGTGTTGCGGAGCATCGGCATGCCGTTGCACGCCGAGGACGTCGCGGCCTGACACCTACCTGCACCCTCTCCCGCCAGCGACCCGCCAGCGGGAGAGGCTGCAGCGAGGATTCACTAGCCATGCTCGGCTTGCGGGCGCGGCGCCCGGAAGCCGAGCGTGGCCGAGATCGTCGCAGCGGCAGCCACCACGGCGACCGCAGTGCCGCCCGTCAGGTCCAGCAGCGCGGGCAGCGATTCATGGTCGGACACGTTGAGGCCGGCGGCGATCCGCCCGGTTGCGTCGCGCACGGGTGCCGCGACGTTTGCGATGCCGGGCGTGTAACCCGAATGGGAAGCGACGAAGCCCTGTTCCCGCTCGGCTTGCAGCCGCTGGTGCAGCGCCTCGATCGTGGCTGGCGTCTGGTCGGAGAAAACCGGAAGCCGCCGCTTGCCGTACAGGGCGCGCAGCTCCGCCAGGCCGTGATCCATCAGCAGCGCCCGGCCGATCGAGGTCGCGTGCGCCGGCATGCGTGTGCCGACGGTGACTGGGCTGCGCAGTCGATGCCGCGATGGGGCCCGCAGCACCGTCACCCAATCCGTGCCATCAAGCAGTCCCAGGTGCGCCGACGCGTCCGTGCGGTCTCGCAGATCCTCGACCACCGGCCGCGCGGTCTCCACCAGGTCGAGCGAACCAAGGTACTCGAAGCCGAGCGACAGGGCGCCGATGCCGAGGCGGAAGGCGTGGGAATGCGGCGAGCGCTGAAGATAGCCGTCCGCTTCCAGCGTGTAGGCCAGGCGGAAGGCGGTCGCGCGGGAGATGCCGAGTTCGCGCACGATCTCGGGAACCCCGATCGCCGTCCGATCCCGGTTGAACAAACGCAGGATTGCAAGGCCGCGCCGCAGCCCGGGAACGATGTAGCGCTCGGTTTTCGGGACGGCACCCCCGTCGTGCGGCATGGCACTCTCCTTTATCTGGTTGGATTGGGTTGACAGGGCCGGGTCGCACGGCCCACATTTCTTGAACTTATGCTTCATATGCGAAGCACATAGACGAGGCAAGGCGCTGCGAGCGCCGAGATATTGGGGGAGCAGATGAGCGACATACTCCCGGCCCAACCGGGTCGTGCAGCCGGGCTGACCCGGCGGCGCCTGGTGCAGGCAGCCACGGCAGCCACGGCGGTCACCGCCGTCGGCAGTCGGCCCCGGCCCGCGGTCGCGCGCACCGTCAAGCTCGCCTACTGGAGCCCGCTAGACCCACGCAGTGGCGACGCCCGCTCGCGCGGCGAGGCAGCGATGCTTGACGTTTTCCGCAAGCAGCACCCCGGCATTGAGGTGGATGTGCAGCCGGTGCCCTGGCAGGTTATGGGCCAGCAGGTGATCCAGGCCGTCATGTCCGGCGCCGGCCCGGACGTGGCCCAGCTGTCCACGACCAACTTGCCCGACCAGGTCGGTGCGGAAACGGCCGCACCGCTGAACGATGTCCTCGGCAAGGGGTGGTCGGATGCCGACCGGGCCGACTTCCTCCTGCCGTGGTCGAACACGACCTATGACGGCAAGATCATGGCCGCGTACTGGAGTTCGTTGCTGAATAACCAACTCTGGTACGTCGATGACGGGCTGCAGGCGCCGCCGCCGCAGACCTGGTCGGCCCTGCCAGGATGGGTGCGCCCGGCGATGCAGAAGACCGGCAGCCAGGGCTTTGTCACTGGGCTGAGCCAGCAGGGCAACGGGTTCGGGTTCGCCGCCTGGTTGATCCCTGCGCTGTGGGCGTGCGGCGCAGACTACGTGCTGCCGGACGACCGCGCCGGGTTCGCCAACCCGAACGGCGCCCGGGTGTTCGAGTGGCTGGCAGACCTGGTTGCGCAGAAGGTCGCGCCCGGCTCCATCGTGTCGCTGACCCGAGACAATGTCCTGGACGCGATGAAGGGGCGCAAATCCGTCTCCACTCTGCTGACGAGCAACATCGTGGGCGCCGCGCGGGACAGCCTGGGTGACAGCCTCAAGCTCGCCCGGCAACCTGGTCCGAACAGCCTGTGCCCGGCCTTCGCCAGCGGCAAGACGTTGATCATGACCACCATTTGCCGTGAGAAGGAAGCGGCCGGCCTGCTGATCGAGAGCATGATCTCCCCCGAGGCCCAGCTCGCGAACGCCAAGATCGGCAACGAGATCCCGGTCCGCCGCTCGGTCCTGTCCGACCCCTGGTTCCAGACCAAGGAGGGGTCGGACATCCGCTTCTCCGTGGAATACATGGCCCAGAGCCCGCACGCGTTCCGTTACCCGCAGCGCACGGACTACCTGCAGAGCCGCCTCGCGCTGGCTGCTCAGCAGGTGGTCGGCGGCCGGCCGGCACTGGCCGCGCTCCAACAAGCGGCGGAGGACTGGGAAACGGCGCGCAAGTCGTGAGCGCCGTTGCCGAGGCAGAAGCGGCAGCCGGGCTGCTCCGGTCCCCGCGGCGGCGGATGCGTGCGGCGGAGATGGTGCCCTACCTGCTACTGCTGCCGGCGGCCGTGCTGGTTCTCGGCATCACCGCCTACCCGATCGCTGACCTGTTCCGCGTCGCGTTCCACGCGACGCGCTATTTCCGAGTAGGCGAGTGGAACGGCGGCGCCAATTTCCTGCCCTTGGCGACGGCGAGCGGGATGCGCTCGGTGCTGTCCTCCGCGGTGTTCGTGGCAGCTTCCGACGGCCTCACCTTGGCTGTGGCACTCGGGCTGGCCCTGGTGTTGGAAGGCCCGTTGCGTGGCCGCGGGCTGCTGCGCACGCTGGTAATGGCGCCGTGGCTGGTGTCCCAGGTCGTTACGGCTTTAATGTGGCAAGGATTGTTCGATCCCAACTTCGGCCCGGTCACCGCGGTGCTCCATACGCTGGCGGGGCACCCGGTGTCGCCGCTCAGCGACGGGTACGGCGCCATGTCCGTCATGGTGATCGCCAATGTCTGGCGGTCCTACCCGTTTGCGACCATCCTGATGCTGGCGGCGCTGCAATCCATCCCCGGCGAGCTATACGAGGCGGCGCGCGTGGACGGCGCGACCCGTTGGCAGGAGCTGCGGCACATCGCGGTCCCGATGATCGGCCGCACTGCAGCCGTGGTCGCGGCGTTGTTGACGTTCGACTACTTCACCCTGGTGACGCTGCCGTTCATCATGACCGGCGGCGGTCCGAACGAGGCGACCTACGTCCTGTCGCTGCGAACCTGGCGCGAGGCGTTCACGAACTACCATTTTGGCGCCTCGGCCGCGACCGGGGTCGTCATCCTGGTGCTGAACCTGCTGCTGGCGGTGGCCTACATCCGCAAGCAGGGACAGCAGAGGGCCTCCCGTGTTCCGCAATAAGGCAACCCCGTGGATGTACGGGGCCATCGCGATGGCCGGCCTGGGCGCCGTGCTGCCGCTGGCCTGGTTGTTCTCCCTGTCGCTCGGCTTCGGCCTGGGCAACAGCGCGAGTGCCGGGGAAACGAGCAACCTGCTCGCCAACTACACGGCGGTGCTCGCTGGCTCGTCCATCGGCACCTCCCTGCTGAACACCGCGGCTGTTGCTGCGCTGACGGTGTTCTGTACGCTGGTCTGTGCCTGCACCGGGGCGTATGCCGCGTCGCGTTACCGCTTTCGCGGCAAGGAGCCGGTGATGGCAGGCCTGCTCCTGGCCTCCATGACGCCGGTTATCGCGGTGTTGGTGCCGCTGTATGGCATGGCGGCGGCACTCGGTTTGCTGAACACCTATACGATCTTGGTGATCGTGTTCACGGCATGGCAGTTGCCAGGGACGTTGTGGCTCATTCGTTCGTTTCTGGATGCGATCCCGCCGCAGCTCGAGGAAGCGGCAATGGTCGATGGTTGCACGCGGACCGGGGCGTTTTTCCGCGTGGTGATGCCGCAATTGCTTCCGGGCCTGGTCGCGGCCGGCATGATCGTTTTCGTCTACGTCTGGAACGAGTTCATCATCGCGGTTAGCCTCAGCGCCAAGCAGGACATGCGAACGATGTCGGTCGGACTGTATTTCTTCTTGTCGGATTTCGGCGTGGAATGGGGCAAGATCGCCGCGGCGGCATGGATCTCCATCCTGCCCCCGGCGGTGCTGTTCTTGTTCCTGCAAAGGCAACTCGTCCACGGATTGAGCGCGGGGGCAGTGAAGGAGTAAGAGGCTTTTGCGCGCGTGCTGCCCACCGTGGGCCGGATTCGATAATGCGGCGTGGTTCAAAACGGGCGGTGTATGGGTTACACCGAAAGTGGCCAGAGCCGCGCCAACCAAGAGACTCCACGTTTCGCGTGTAACCCGGATCTGAACCACGCCGGAATTCCCGCATACGGCTCCCACCTTGGGTATTTGACGGCGAACCGCTGAGACGGCCAGGGATGGAGGACTCGGGGCTTTGGGAGCCATTCCTCTAATAGCTTCTTCATCTTGTCCCACGTCGTCCTGTCCCGCTGGCTGCGCTTGCGTAGGCTGCGCATCCAGAGGAACTCGACCCCGCTTCGGAACGTGCGAAGCGTGCGGCCGTTTGTCGGCACGGCATGGTAGGCGAAGTAGCCTGCTACGACCTGCTTCAGCCAGGCCCCTTGTTCGGGGATCGGCTGGT
>JAABUW010010549.1_pt1 | contig 10254 bp, 13 predicted proteins | sample 5560081 | NCBI WGS metagenome assembly JAABUW01 (sample SAMN10711882, study PRJNA513363) | rock metagenome | isolation source: Antarctica rocks | place: Antarctica: Victoria Land, Knobhead sud | reverse complement strand
GACGTCCGCTCGGCGTTCAACAAGCACGGCGGCGTGCTCGGCGAGACCAACTCGGTTTCGTTCATGTTCAGCCGCTTGGGCGTCGTTGCCTACGACGCCAAGGCCGCCAGCGCCGACGCCATGCTCGAAGCCGCGATCGAGGCCGGGGCCGACAACGCCGAGAGCAGCGATGACGGCCACGAGGTCACCTGCGCCATCGAGGATTTTTTCGGCGTCCGCGACGCGCTCGAAGCCCGCTTCGGCGAGCCCCGCAGCGCCCGCCTCGAATGGCGGCCGCAAACTTCCGTCACGCTGGACGAGGACAAGGCGACCAGCCTGCTGAAGCTCGTCGACGCCCTCGAGGACAACGACGACGTGCAGAACGTCTACGCCAATTTCGACATCCCCGACGATGTCGCCCAGCGCCTCTCCGCATAGGAAAGCTGTTTGACCCGGCTGATGGGCATCGATCCCGGCCTGCGTTTCACCGGCTGGGGCGTCATCGAATCGCACGGCAACCGCCTGCGCCACATCGCCGACGGCGTGATCGCCACCGACAACGCCGACGCCGTGCCGGCCCGCTTGAAATACATCCACGACGAACTCACCGGACTGTTTTTACTTCATTCTCCCGACGAGGCCGCGGTCGAGGAGACTTATGTGAACCGCAACGGCGCAGCGACGCTGAAGCTTGGCTATGCGCGCGGCGTGGCCCTGCTGGCGCCTGCGCTGGCCGGGATCCCGGTGGCCGAGTATGGGGCCATGGAGGTCAAGCGCGCCGTCGTCGGCACTGGCGCCGCATCCAAGGACCAGGTCGAGATGATGGTCCGCCGCCTGCTGCCCGGCGCCACCCTGCGCCGCGCCGACGCCGCCGACGCGCTCGCCGTCGCCATCTGCCACGCGCACCACCGCTCGACCCGGCTGCGCATCGCCGGCGGGGCGGTGATGGCGTGATCGATGTTCGCACTCGCGGGTTGAGGGTAGGGCTCTTGCGGCACCGCCACCCTCACCCCGACCCTCTCCCGCCAGCGGGAGAGGGAGGTTGGTCGGCAGGCGTGGTCCTGACCCCGAGCCATCTTTGCCGGCGGGAGAGGGATTTGGGTCGCGTGCTATGATCGCGTTGCTGACTGGCCGGGTCGAAAGCCTCGAGGCAGACCGCTGCGTCGTCGACGTGGGTGGCGTCGGCTACCTCGTGCAAGCCTCCACCCGCACGCTCGCCGCCCTGCCCACGCCCCCCGCGCTCGCGCGCATCCTGGTCGAGACGCAGGTGCGCGAGGACGCGATCACGCTGTATGGCTTTGCCGACCCGGCCGAGCGCGACTGGTTCCGCCTGCTGCTCACCGTTCAGGGCGTCGGCGCCAAGGTCGCGCTCAACATCCTCTCCGCGCTCGCCCCGAAAGAGCTGGTCGGCGCCATCGCCGCCGGCGACAAGGCGAGCCTGACCCGCGCGCCCGGCGTGGGCGCCAAGCTCGCCATCCGCCTGCTCAGCGAGCTGCGCGAGAAGGCCGGCGCCATGCCGACCGGCATCTTCCTGCCGACCATAAGCGCGCCGCACGGGATCGAGGCCGACGCCATTTCGGCGCTGGCCAACCTCGGCTATCGCCGGATCGAGGCGCATCCGGTCGTGAGCGCCGTCATGGCCCGCCTCGGCGAGGATGCCGGCCTCGACATCGTCATCCGCGACAGCCTCAAAGAGCTGGCGATCAAGTGAGTGCCTCGTTGTGAGTGAGCGCACCATCGGCCCGGCTCGCTCGGACGAGGACGCCGCCGAGGCCACGCTGCGGCCGCAGACCCTGGCCGATTTCGTCGGCCAGAAGGCCAGCCGCGAGAACCTCGCCATCTTCATCCAGGCCGCCCGCACCCGCGGCGACGCACTCGATCACGTCCTCCTGCACGGCCCGCCCGGCCTCGGCAAGACCACGCTGGCGCAGATCGTCGCCCGCGAGCTCGGCGTCGGCTTCCGCGCCACCTCCGGCCCGGTGATCCAGCGCGCCGGCGACCTGGCCGCCATCCTGACCAATTTGCAGCCGCGCGACGTCCTGTTCATCGACGAGATCCACCGCCTGCAGCCCGCCATCGAGGAAGTGCTCTACCCGGCGATGGAGGATTTTCAATTGGACCTCATCATCGGCGAGGGGCCGGCGGCGCGCAGCGTGCGCATCGACCTTTCGGCGTTTACGCTGGTCGGGGCGACGACACGCGCCGGGCTGCTGGCGACCCCGTTGCGGGACCGGTTCGGCATCCCGCTGCGGCTGATCTTCTACACGCCGGAGGAGCTGCAGCAGATCGTCGCCCGCGGGGCCGAGAAGCTCGGCTTCCAGCTGACCGCTGAGGGCGCGGCCGAGATCGCGCGGCGCTCGCGCGGCACCCCGCGCATCGCCGGCCGCCTGCTGCGCCGGGTCCGCGACTTCGCCCTGGTCGGCGGCGACAGCCCGGTCGACCGCGTCATCGCCGACGCCGCACTGACCCGGCTCGAGGTCGACCGCCTCGGCCTCGACGCCATGGACCGCCGCTATCTCCGCCGCATCGCCGAGCACCACGCCGGCGGCCCGGTCGGTGTCGAAACGCTCGCCGCCGCCCTGGCCGAAGCGCGGGACACGCTGGAGGACGTGATCGAGCCCTACCTGATCCAGGAGGGCCTGATCCTGCGCACCAGCCGCGGCCGCATGCTCGGCGAGAGCGGCTGGCGCCATCTCGGGCTCATGCCGCCGCGGCCGCAACCGCAGCTCGACCTGCTGTCCGACTCTGAATAGTCAACGCGTGGTTGCAGCGATGAAGACCTACCAACTGAAGTTGCGGGTTTATTACGAAGACACGGATGCGGGCGGCATCGTCTATCACGCGCGTTACTTGGCCTTTGCCGAGCGCGCGCGCACCGAAGCCTTGCGCGAGGCGGGGGTCCCGCATGACGAACTCGTCACGCAATTTGGCCTCATCTTTGTGGTGCGCCGCATCGAAATGGATTATCTGCGCCCCGTCCGGCTGGACGCGGAATTGATTGTCGAGACCGGGCCGTGGGCGCTAGGTGGCGCCACCGTAGACCTCCGACAGCGATTCGCGGTGGTCGGGCAAGGGGGGGCGGGGGAGGAAACCGGTCGGCTCCGCGTCGGCCTGGCCTGTATCCGGGCGGCCGATGGCCGCCCCGCGCGGATCCCGCACCGATGGCGGGACGCGCTGGCGAATTGAGTGGTGGGAGTGCGAGTTTGGACCCTGTGCAAGCGACGAACCTCGACACGGCGGGCGGCGACCTGTCGATGCTCGGCCTGTTCCTTTCGGCCGACCTCGTCGTCAAGCTGGTCATACTCGGGCTGCTCGCCGCCAGTATCTGGGTCTGGGCCATCATCTTCGAGAAGGTCACCGCGCTGCGCCGCGCCAATCGCGAGGCCTCCCTGTTCGAGGACCGCTTCTGGTCCGGCGGCAGCCTCGACGAGCTGTATGAGGTCGAGGGCGTCCGCCCGCGGCACCCGATCGCTGCCGTATTCGGTGCCGCCATGGGCGAGTGGAAGCGCAGCGCGCAGGTTTCCGGCGTCGATCTGAGCCGCGGCAGCGTGCGCGACCGGGTCGACCGCGCGGTGGTGATCACGGTGCAGCGCGAGATGGAGCGGATGGAGCGCTGGATGGTGTTCCTCGCCTCCGTCGGCTCGACCGCGCCCTTCGTCGGCCTGTTCGGCACCGTCTGGGGCATCATCCGCTCCTTCTCGGCCATCGCCACCAGCCGCAACACCAGCCTTTCGGTCGTGGCACCCGGCATCGCCGAGGCCTTGTTCGCCACCGCCATCGGCCTCGTCGCCGCCATCCCCGCGGTGCTGGCCTACAACAAGATCAGCGCCGACCTCGCCCGCTTCGCCGTGCGCCTGGAGGGCTTCGGCACGGAGTTCGGCGCGATCCTGTCGCGTCAATCCGAGGAGCGGAGCTAGACCATGGCCGGGCCAATTCTGGGGCGGGGCAGGGGCGGGCGCTATCGCCCGATGGCCGAGATCAACGTCACCCCGATGGTCGACGTCATGCTCGTGCTGCTGATCATCTTCATGGTGGCCGCGCCGCTGATGACCTCGGGCGTCAACATCGACCTGCCCAAGGCCAGCGCCAATCCGGTCAGCCAGGACAGCGAGCCGATGACCGTCAGCGTCAACGCCGAGGGCAAGATCTACCTGCAGGAGACCGAGCTGCCGCTGACCGAGCTGGCCGCCAAGCTGTCGGCCATCGCCGACGGCAAGCTGGACCGCCGCATCTTCGTGCGCGGCGACAAGGCGCTCAGCTACGGCCGTATCATGGAGGTCATGGCGACCATCACCCAAGGTGGCTTCACCAAGGTGGCGCTGCTCGCCGAACAGGCCGGCGCCCCCGCCGCGACCGGCGTGCGCACGCCGTCCTCCACGCCGGCGCCCGCCAGCCAGGCCCCGGCCGTGCGTACCCGAACCCGGTAGCCCCACCCATGCCGCGCGGCATCCAGTCATGACGCCTGAGCTTCGGCGCGGCGGCGCCGTCTCAGCCGTCCTGCACGGCGCCCTCCTGCTCGCGCTGCTGCTGACGCTCAAGCCGCCGCCCGCTCCGCCGCTGGGCGAGAGCGCGGTCACCATGGAGTTCGCCATCGACCCGGCCCAGGTGCAGCGCGCGCAGACCCCATCGGCCACGCCCGCCCCGGCCCCGGCCGAGGTCCCGACGCCCGACCTGCCGTCGCTCGACAAGCCGCGCCCGACCCCGATCGAGGCGCCGCCGCCGCCACCCCCGCCACCGCCGCCCCCACCCCCGGCGCCGACCGCCGCAGCCGCTCCGGCCGCCCCGGCGCCGCCGCCGGCCGCCCAGTTCGCCCCGCCCGCGCCCGTCACGGTGGCTCCGGTGCCCGCGCCGCTGCCGCTGCCGACTCCGCCGCTGCCGGTCCCGCCCATGCCGCCGCCGCCCGTGCCGCCGCCGCCTGCGCCCACGCCGGCCCGCCCCGTGCCGCAAACCGCCCCGCCCAAGCCCGAGCCGCAGCCGCCTGCGCCCCGGCCCGCGCCCGAGCGGCCCAACCCGGCCCAGCGCACCCCCAGCACCACCAGCCAGCCCAACCCGGCCAAGAGCACCGCCGACGACAGCAAGACGCTGGAAGCAACGCTCGAGAAATATCGCTCGCAACAACGCCAGACCCAGGCGCCGCGCGCCGTCTACAACCCACCCCGCGGCGGCGCCGTCGGCGGCGGCAGCCCGGACGGAATCGACAACGCCAAGCTGTCGGCCGCCAGCCGCGGCGCCATCGGCGACCGCATCCGCGAGTGCTGGACCCGCGACGCCGGCGCCAAGGACGCCGACCAGCTCTCCGCCCGCCTGAAGATCATCACCGACCCGGCCGGCGTCGTTCGGGAGGCCACCGTCGTCCAGCCCGGCGCTGGCCCCGCCGGCCTGGTCTTCGCCGAACGCGCCCGCCGCGCTGCCCTCGACCCGCAATGCAACCCGATTCCGCTGCCCCGGCAGATGCTCGGCCAGAACCATACGTTCGAGATCGTGTTCAAGCCATGAGACGCACCATCCCTCCCAATCCGGCCCTCAACGAAGAGATCCAGATGCACGAAACCCCCCTCCCGCTCGCTCGTCGCGCCCTGCTGCTCGGCGCCGGCGTCGCCGCCATACCGCTGCTCGCCCGCGCCCAGGGTGCTGCGGCCGATAGCCAGATCACCGTCGACCGCGCCCGCACCGCGCCGATCCCGATCGCCATCCCCGCACTCGCCGGCTCCCCGCTCGGCGCCCAGATCACCGACGTGATCGCCAACGACCTCGGCCGCTCAGGCCTGTTCCGCCCCATCGCCGCCCAGATCGGCGCCGCCGACGCCGGCGACACTCCCAACTTCCAAAACTGGAAGGCCGTCGGCGCCCAGGCGCTCGTCACCGGCAAGGTCGAGGGCGGCGGCAGCAACGTCCGCGTCGAGTTCCGTCTCTGGGACGTGCTGCCCGGCCAGCAGATCCAGGGCACCGCCTACACCACCACCTCGCAGAACTGGCGCCGCATCGCCCACATCATCAGCGACGTCATCTACGAGCGCCTGCTCGGCGAGAAGGGCTACTTCGACACCCGCATCGTCTACGTCGCCGGCACCGGCCCGCGCGACCGCCGCACCAAGCGCCTGGCGATCATGGACCAGGACAGCGAGAACAACCGCTTCCTGACCGATGGCGGAAGCCTGGTGCTCACGCCCCGCTTCCATCCGACGCGCGACCAGATCGTCTATATGTCCTATTCCAACAATCGCCCGCGCGTCTGGACGCTCGATCTCGGCTCCGGCCGCCCGACCGTGCTCGGCGATTTCGACGGCATGACCTTCGCCCCCCGCTACGCGCCCGACGGCAACAGCATCATCATGTCGCTCGCCCGCGGCGCCGGGTCGGACATCGTTACCATGGGCGTCGGCGGCGGCCGCCCGCGCGTGCTGACCAGCTCCGGCTCGATCGACACCAGCCCCTGCTACAGTCCCGACGGCAGCCAGATCGTCTTCAACTCCGACCGCGGCGGCGATCAGCAGCTCTACGTCATGAGCGCTGGCGGCGGCGGCGCGCGGCGCATCTCCTACGGCCGCGGACGCTACGCGACCCCCGTCTGGTCGCCCCGTGGCGACCTGATCGCCTTCACCCGCCTCGGCAGCGGCGGCTTCGCCATCGGGGTCATGCGCCCGGACGGCTCCGGCGAGCGCATCCTGTCCGAGAGCTTCGACGTCGAGGGCCCCACCTTCTGCCCCAACGGCCGGGTCATCATGTTCTATCGCGAGAGCCCGGCGCGCGACCGCTCCGGCGCCGGCTTCGGATCCCGCCTGGTCAGCATCGACATCACCGGATTCAACGAGCGGGTGGTCTCGACGCCGACCGACGCCTCCGCCCCCGCCTGGTCGCCCCTGCTTGCTTGACCCCGGTCGGGTAGTGTCTCAGTTTGAAATCGCCCTGGGCCGACTGTCCCGCTCGCATCGTAAGCGCCCCATGTATATGCTTAGCGGCATGCACGAGGAGAATGCGATATGAAGGTGACTATCAAGTCGTTCGACGTGGCCATGGAGGTCAAGACCAAGGGAATTGAATTCGAGGTCGACTCTCCAGACGGAGAGACCCATCACGGCGACCTAATCCTGACCAAGGCAAACCTTGTGTGGTGCAATGGTAAGACCACGCCCACAAAAGGCGTAAAAATCAAGTGGGATGACTTCATCGCTTGGGCCGATACTCAAACCCCAAAGAAAGGAAAGAGTAAGTAGATGCCCCGCGGCCCCCGTGGCGAGCGCCGCCCAGCCGACGTGATCGGCGCGGCGGTCAAAGTGATGCGGATCGCGACCGGCGAGGAGGAGGATACGCCGCCGCCAGATGACGGCAAGGACCCGGCGGCGGTCTCCATGGGTAAGCGGGGCGGAGCGGCCCGAGCAGCGGCTATGACCCCGGAGCGACGGGCAGAGATTGCTCGGAACGCGGCGGCAAATCGGTGGAAAAAATAGCCGCCGCATAAAAACGCGCATAATTAGGGGTTGATTTCCGGACAGGCGAGTGGGAGAATCGTCCCATTGCGGAGAGTTTGCGATGCCTGTGCCGGATGAATCTGTGGTCCGTCGCGTCCTTGCGAAGGACGATCTTGATGCAAAGATTCGTCTTTGCATTGAGCGAGCTTGGGACGATCTCAAGGCTAAATATGCTGACCGCCCAAGATGGCGGCGTAAGTCCACTACACGGGGTCTTATGTGGGAGAACAGCGTCGAGGCAGTGGTTGTGGAATTGGAAGCTGACAAGGGCGTAAAGCCGATCGGCCACTACGATACAGTGTCATTCATAGCCGACGACAAGGTCCTGTTTCGACTGAAGAAGGCCGCATCCAGCCTGTTCACTGCAAACTTTCCAACTCCGCTTGCTGGACTATTCCACGCTCATCGAGCCGACCTATTCGGGCATGACGGCCACCATAGAGTGGAGATCGTGCATGTCTTCAATCGCTTTCAGACCGCGTTGGACTGGATAGGGGTTGTTGCCCGCGAAAAGGAGGAGGTCATCTGGCAATACGAGCTTCCGAATCGAGGCGCGACGGTTGCGACACTTACGCCGCCAAAGCTTCCGGTGGGGCCAGCATCGGATGCCGTACTCCGCCCTGCGGTTGCGGCGGACAAAAAGAGCAACGAAGCTGACAAGTGAGCCGTTCATCGTTCAATTCTGCGCTCTTGCTCCTGGCAAGGCAGTATAGAGGCGCGAGCCAGGGGGATGTGGCTGAGGCAGCGGGCCTAAATCAGGGTCACTACTCTCGTATTGAGAATGGCTTACTCCCGGATGGTCCATCCGGGGAGAATGTCGAAAAGATTGCTACCGCCCTGAATTTCCCAGCCGCCTTCTTCTACGAGGCTGATGGTCTGACAGGCTTGCCACTTAGCGTTCATCCAATGCATCGACGCAAGGCAGTAGTTGGCGAGAAAGTTCTAAAGCAGGTTCATGCCGAACTCAACATTCGCCTCATACATCTGCGCCGATATCTGAGAGCGGCGGATTTGCATCCGTCTCTTCCATTGCCGGAAATAGACGTTGATGAGGGCGGTGGCGCTGAGGAGGTTGCACGCACAATTCGCCGCAGATGGTCGATACCCGACGGGCCAATTCCGAACCTCACCGATTACTGCGAGCGCGCTGGCGTGCTGGTTATCTGGTGTGAGCTTGAGAAGGGGATTGATGGCGTCACGATGAGGGTGCGCGACCTTCCTCCTTGTATCTTCCTTAACCGCAACGTTCCGTCCGATCGAATGCGCGCCTCGCTTGCCCACGAACTCGGACACGTTGTGATGCACCGAGTTTCTACTGATACCATGGAAGATGAAGCAAATGCATTCGCTTCCGAGTTGATGGTACCAGAAAGGTCATATCGGCGTCAGTTTATCGGCCGGAATGGCATTTCATTGGAATGGCTTGCGCTGCAAAAGGCCTACTGGAGAATGTCTATGGCCTTCTTGCTGTACAGAGCGGGCGCTGTAGACGCGATTACCAGACATCAGAGTGAATACGCTTGGAAGCGAATCTCCTCGCTGGGGTGGCGTATACGCGAACCTCAAGAAACCGATTTTTCCTACGAAGAGCCGACGGTGTTTCCGGGATTGTTAAAAATGCATGGCGAGGTGCTCGGCTATGACTTGGAGACGATCGGCCAACTTGTGAGCGCGAACGTGACTGAACTTCAAAGAATGTATTGGCCGTATCTCGGGCGGGGAAAGGCTGGGCTATACGTGGTGAAGTGAATCATACGCTTGACGTCAAGCAAGGAAGTTCATATGATAACCGGCATGAACAAGCTGCCGATGACCAAGCGCGTCCAAATCCTCTCAATGCTCTGCGAGGGCAGTTCCATGCGGTCGATCTCTCGCGTGGTGGACGTGTCCATCAACACCGTGTCGAAGCTGCTGGGCGAGGCTGGCGAGGCTTGCGCCGCCTTCCACGAGGCCGTGCGCGGGGTGAAGTCCAAGCGCGTCCAGTGCGACGAGATTTGGAGCTTCACCTATTCGAAGCAGAAGAACGTCGAGACGGCCAAGGCTGCGCCCGGCGAGGCTGGCGACACTTGGACGTGGACGGCTCTCGACGCCGATAGCAAACTCATCGTGTCCTACCTCGTAGGCGGACGGGACGCGGGCTACGCAGACGCCTTTATGCAAGACGTGGCGAGCCGCCTGGCGAACCGGGTGCAGCTCACCACGGATGGCCTCCGGGCCTATCTGGACGCCGTGGAAGGCGCGTTCGGCGCAGACGTGGACTACGCCCAGCTCATCAAGCTGTATGGCGACGCGCCAGAGGCCGCGAAGGGTCGCTACAGCCCCGCCGAATGCACCGGAGCAGTCAAGACCCGCATCGAAGGCAAGCCCGATCGGAAGCACGTCAGCACGTCCTACGTCGAGCGCCAGAACCTCACCATGCGGATGCAGATGCGCCGGTTCACCCGGCTTACCAATGCGTTCAGCAAGAAGGGCTTGCCGCACTATCACATGGTCGCGCTCTACACGGTTTGGTACAACTTCGTTCGGGTCCACAAGACGCTGCGGTGCAGCCCGGCTATGGCTGCGGGCTTGAGCAAGACTCTTTGGAGCATGGAGGACATTGTAGCGCTGATCGACGCTCAGGCCGAAGCGCCGAAGGCTCGCGGCTCCTACAAGCCGCGCGCTCCAAAGACCGAGGCAATTTCAAACTGAGACACTACCCCCGGTCGAGCTCGCTTGACCCGTCGGAACACGCGGCGTATCGCGCTGCACAACGCAACGGCTTCCCGTTTACGGATGGATAAGGTGCAATGAACTACAAATCGCT
>JAABUW010010543.1_pt1 | contig 10256 bp, 16 predicted proteins | sample 5560081 | NCBI WGS metagenome assembly JAABUW01 (sample SAMN10711882, study PRJNA513363) | rock metagenome | isolation source: Antarctica rocks | place: Antarctica: Victoria Land, Knobhead sud | reverse complement strand
AGAAAGATGCTGTCGAAATTAACACCTCGACTTCTTCCTTGTCTTTTTTTCGCCCTAATAGTAATACTTGCCTCATTCACTTTCCTAAACCAGCGAGCCGCTACTTCTTCCTCCCACTTTCTTTCGAATCTACGTCTTCCGTCCACTTCGCATACAGCAAATTCGAACCATGCCAGATTCGCTTTTGTCACCTTTCAAGCTCAGTATCCTGGACCAAATGGTCCAGTCCCCGATGACGAAGACAGTTACTATATCGGCACTCGCACCCTCGTATATCAGCTCCGTCACTCCCCGGAAACCCGCATCAACAGCTTCATCGATTTGATAGTCCTTGCCACCCCAGATGTCTCGCAAAGTAAACGTGAAAGACTGGAGAAGGATGGGGCAACGGTGCTTACTGTTTCAGTACCCAAGAATGACTGGGTAACCACAGACAAGCCGAGATGGCGTGACGCTCTCGCCAAGCTGCGGGTCTTCGAATTGACACAGTACGAAAAGATTTTGATGATTGACTCAGATATGCTACTCGTCAAGCGCCTTGATGGCATTTTTGACGACGAAGCGACAAACCTATTAAAGCCGTTGGCAGATTCTTCAACGGCAGATGAAGGCCACCTTCCAGCAGAATACATGCTAGCAGCCCAAACAATCCAGAACCAGCGCGTGCATCCCTACCCCCCAGAATACGGCTCCTACTTCTCCTCTGGCTTCTTCCTGCTCAAACCCTCTCACGAGATCTTCGATTATTATGTGTCACTCATGAGCTTACCTGGTCGCTTTGATCCCCAAATCATGGACCAGAATCTCCTCAACTATGCACATCGCAGGGATGGTCCTATGCCATGGACTGAGATGACGTACACGTGGACTACCACTTGGCCAACAGAAAAGGAGTACGAAATGGGGGCAGCGAGTTTGCATGAGAAGTGGTGGAGGGATGATATGCCTGATTTGAGCACCAAATTGAGAGGAATGTGGCTGAAAGAGAGATGGGAAATGGAAGGCTTTTACAGAGGCCGAGAGGAAGCATGATGATGACTATTTGGGTATTCTAGAGACGCCTTGCAAAGTATCATCCTGCAATGAGCCTGAGGAATGTTGCGAGCATTCGAAGTACAAAGGATGATGAGCGGGAAAGCGAGGTCAGGCGAGAGAAGAACAAAACAATCATTCGTGATGATCTGAGGTTCAAAATGGATCAGAGTGGGCTGAATCAGTAACGATAGGTCATCTCATCTTCCAAGATCCAGATGCAGATGCAGAGGATATAATAGGAGGAATATGTTAGAAATAGAGGAGTTGGTAACCTTCGCTTCATAGCGCTGGTAGGGCTGGGGCCCGCTAGTAGAGGCTTCACCGCCTAGATAGCCTCCTAACAGCAACAACCAAAATATCAATATGCCCCCGTATGACCTCGTATCCCAACAGAATAGCAATATAGCTGTCAACCCTAAAAAAATACACAGCGAGTAAGGTTAATCGTCTTTCGCCAGCTTTCTTTTCGAGGAAACTTTTGCGTCAAAGAATATCTGGAAGATCAATGACTAACAGACGGACATATAGGCTCGATTAGACCGGGAGATCAAAACGCCAACCGGAAATCAAAACGTATCCGTCCCCGAAATCATGCACCTGCGCGCGATAAGTAGACGACATGGAAGGCTGCATGGTTCTCTCTTTTACCAAAACCATTCAGAGGAGAGTCCACGAACTCGGTATTTAAACAAACCTCCACATCGCTCATCACCCCTGGGCCCCCTCCCGATCTCCCTCCTTGGTCTTCTTCATACCAGAGACCAACTCACTAACCCGCAAATTCTTCAGCTGCTCTACGCCTTCCTCTGGATCGTCCCAGTGATCGAGCATAACATTCTTGAACTCTCGCACCGCATCGTCGTCCCCGGGCCGCAAACTCTGCGCCTGCAGAAAATCGCCCATCGCGTTGAAACCCTGTCTCAGTCCCAGATAGGCCTGACCGCGGTTCATCAGTATCCTCGCCAAGACGGATTTGCCGAAACTAATGATGTTCGTGCCGTTTACCTAGAAGTGCCGCAGCATAAGGACGTACGAGCAGTACTTGATGGCGGCCTTGTAGTCTTTGTGGAGGAACTTCGCTTGCTGCAGTCGCATCGCTAATGCGGCAACGATCGCGGCGGTGCTTTGAGTGATCTCGGTATTGGTGTGGATCGTTCGGCCGTGGATCTTGGAGCAGTCTGTGAGGTAGGCCAGGGATGCCTCGCAGAGGTTTTCAACCTCTTGCCACTTCCCCTGAGCGGTGTAGCGGTCAGTGGCTGTGAGAGCGTGCTGCAGCTCGGTGTGGATGTCGGATTCTGTAGTACCAAAGCGGAGTCTGTGAGGTAAATGGACTCTACATTTTGGGCCACTGGGTACGATGGGATGTGGAATGCCGAATTTTTGCAGCCGAGAAAACGCGTTCACGACCTCCCGCGCCGCTTTTGGGAACCGGGTGTAGTTTGGGGAGGTATCGTAGAAAATCCCCATCAGGTGCGAGTGCTTTGAAGTCCATAATGCTCTCGGCAGCTGGTTGATCCCAGCGGTGCTCACGGCGAATCGGATCATTCCGTCATGGCGGTGCGGACCATGAGTTTGGTACGGAGCACGCGTTTCGTGCGGACGAGGGAAATAAAAAGACATTTCCATGACCGGAAACTTGATCATCTGGCGGATCTCTTTTTCACCACCGCAGCGTATAACGCCATAGCCGTGATCTCTGAGGTCTTGCGAGAGGCTTTTTTTGGTGGTGTTGATAAGGATCCAGGGATTCTCTTCTGCAAAAATCCCGGATGCTTCATCATAAATCTGGCGGTTGACCCGGAGGAGGGACAGTTGAAAGTCCAGGCTGTAGAGCCAAAGGCTATGCGTTCGGACTGTTCCAGGTTTATGCGATATGCTTTCACGGTAATTGTGGATCATCGGCTCGGTATCTTTGCAGGATGAGTGATGTGCTGGATTAGGTTTGCGCTTGGTCACGTTCGCCGTTACTAGAACGAGCCGATAGATTTCGTTGCGGAGCTCAGGCGGGAGAGCGAGGAAGCGAAATGGCTGGATGGGGTTTTTGGGCTTGGGCCTGGTATAGGGCTTCTAGAGTAAAGTTAGTCGAGGTCCTCTCTACGCATAGGGCAAGGGTCCATACTGTCCGCTTGGTCACGACAACCCTGTTTGAAGATCTAGTTATAATGGCATGATCGTCGTGTAGAGTTGTAGCACTACCACGTTTTCTGCTGGTTGACATGGTGAGGTCCTAGAGAATAGAGATCTAAAATGGAAGGATGGATGTTGTATTCGGCAAAGGGCGCGCTTTCTGAGTTGGAAAGAATAATTGTGAGGGTTTTGGCCGAGTATCTTACAGTATTTTATTTGTCCAGCTGGAGACTTGAGGAAGAGTACAAGGATTTTCCACCACGTAGATAGTGGTGTTGATATATGGCCATGTCAACAACATTTCATATCCTTCATTTCCAAACGGCGAGAGAGTGAAGTTCATGCCGGAAGTGTTATGGTCAAAGTTCACAGTCGACACCTTTGCTCAACACAAATAGGTCATATGAGATTTCTCCTTAGTCTGAAGGGGCTTTCTTCATCACTGCAGTGGTTAGCCTGAAGATTGTTTGTTTTCGGCGATATGTTTCATGAAGGTTCACATCACAGAATTCACGAGGTGGTCATTGGTCTAAGCCATGTAGAAAATTGTGTTGAAATATGCTATACATACCTGAATAGAATTGTTCCAAAGTGTGTTCACATTTTGGCCGATTCGTATAACAACACATTGCTCATAGCTTCTATGTAGACCTCAGGGTCGGAAATTCAGCACACTCGTAGGTATTAAGCATATTCTTCAGCTCTGAAATATCGTACTTTATAAGAATGCGCCTTATCAATATGTGTATAACAGCTGATGTGGAAAGGTACGTACGAAACTGCCATGAATGCAAAAGGGCACACGTTGCGCGGGACAAAACGTCAGGACAATTACATCCTCTTCCGATTCCTGAATGCTCATGGCAACATGTAGCCATGAACTTCGAATCGTTCCCAAAGCACAAGCAAGGTTTCGATACAATCTCTGTGGTGATCGATCGACTAAGCAAGTAATCCACGTCTATTCCCTGCCTCAAAACAGCAACGGCAAAGACATGGCTGTTATGTACATCGATCGCATCTATCGAAACCATGGTTCCCCTGAAAGTATCGTCTCCGATCGTGGCCCCCAATTCGTCTCCGCCTTTTGGAATGAACTCTGTCAAATCCTCGGGATAGAATAACCTTAAAATATGAATTCAGCTGCTTCTACCGCCATTGACGAGACGAGCGACAACGAATCTACCACAACCTTGACAAGACCGAAGGTCGGGAGCGATGTCGCTAGTGAAGGAGCTCAGATATCGAGATTTGGGTTTACTTTCGACCACGAATTATATGCGTCTCGCGTATACAAGCGCACGATACCCATAACTTCGAGGCATTCTTTAACATCTTCTGCCGCTGCCTCTGTCGAATGATCAATCCTGTTGAGTGATAGTCTGGGAGACATCTCAGACATAAGTGTCTTTGCTTTACCAATCTTGACAGAAGAGCTTTGGAATCGGGGCCATTAAAACCAACCGCCTAAAGACTCTGTCAATTTGAATAGCGTAGGGACTGAACGCTCTGTGCCCGAGCCATCAAAAATCTACTAATACTAGGTACGCATATCTGTGGAGATGCAGTAGAAGCACTGTTCAGACCGTTAACTAATTTTCGATGGAGGCTTCGAGAGCCGGGAAGACCGCAGTTCTCGAACATATCAAAAGCCAGCACGAAAGCGGATTAACGTGGGAAAATCCCGAAGAAGCTCGAGAGCTGAAGTACAGTAACCTGATAGAAATATTCCTGTGGGCGATTACTGAGGTAGAAATATTGGGAGAAGAAAAAGAACTGCAGCAGAAGAGTGGGGTTATTCGAGCCATCAGATGTACCGTAGGTATCCTTGCAGAACGAGCTATTGAAATCTACGTCTCTCTTAGGTAAAGCTCGCCTTGAACTAGCTGACTGTCTGTTTAGCACATCAATGCTATCAAATACGACTCAGAAAACCGACCGAAATGTCTCAAGGCTTTCGAGACGCTTTGGAACGATACCGAAATTCATAGACTCGTTTTATCAAGAGATTGGCCTGAGCTTGAATGCTGTGTACTAAAGCGGGCTAAATTCCCTGTTCACGTAATGGTTGTTCGGCTGATCAGACACGCAGCATCATGCACAATATTGATCGTTTGTTGAGGACTGACGCTTCTTCAATTCCCGAGATCTTGATCATTGACGATAGTCGGTTTAATGTCATTGAAGTGGCGAATCTCGAAATATACAAGTCACGACTCTACTTCGAGCTGCCGACGTATATCATCTTCGTGACTGCGTTTTCTGAATATTATCAAAACGGTAAGAGGGACAAGGTAAGTCAAATTCGCATGTCTTGCCATAGCTTGAACCAACTTTCTAAAGACACGATCTCGCAGGGCCGGCTGCAGTCCGATGTCAGATTGTTCAAAGACATTGTGAACATGAGATGTTTTCAGACCGTACCAATATTTCTCATTTTCACCAAGGCCAACGCTTTAACGCGAGAGCTCTATAAACTGCTAGCTTCTGGCAGAGAATCTAGTACTTAGGAAGCGAACGACAAGATTCATGCTACAGAGACATACGTCGAAGCGTTTCGAAGCGTCGATCGTAGACTGCACAGCAAGCTGTACATTTATCACATCAACGATATAGACGACAATTCTTTCCTTTCGGCATGGGAAGCTATATGATATTCATCAAAGTAGAACCGCAAATTTGAGCAAAGAACAGTACTAATTGAGGCTCAATTCATCTAAGACACAATTCTTGTCTAAGAAGAGAAAAGAAATCTGCCATGCTTTAAGGGTTGAGACCATCGTACTGTTATTCTGACCTCTTTAGCAACGTTTTTTAGAACACTGTTTCATCGACGTTAAATCATGACGATATCGAACTCCGTCGAAGTATCTAGTAATAGTAGAATAGTCTAATCTGCCTTCACTGAGTGGTTTTGTGATGGAAAATCTCTCACTAAGAGATTTCAAGCGAATTTGCAGGTGATTCAAGTCATATAACATATCTGTAATCATCATGTTACCAAAAATATACAGTAGAAGAGACATCACGACGTTGGTCTGAAGATGGATGCGATCAGCATTATTGCTTCATTCGTATCTCAAGATCTTTTCTTCTAAAGATTCAACAGACATCGCGAAAATGACGAATGAAAATCTGGCACCACATGTTGTCCGAGAGACGCAAGGCGTGGACAGACCACCTTGGTTTAAGCGTTTCCAACGCCTTGCTAACAGTGTTTCTCCTGTCTTTTGCCAGAGAATATGCTGTCTCGTCATAGACAACTCATCGACCGCTGGCTAGACTGACAATCAGCGATGACTGCTTGAACGTGATTGTAAAGGAGGGTGTCAACAATGAAGGTTAAAGGAATATCACAAGACAGCTAAGATTATTAGCCTCAAAAGCATTAGCAAACAGGGACACGATTCATCAATAGCTATGATGTGTGTCTGTCTACAGTATAGACAAGGTTGAGCAAGTAAAGCTATGTGCAGAGAGAAAATAGTAATTACAGGGAATGATGAGAATGACAGAGTCGATACAATATTCACATCTCTAAAAACCCTTTTCCCTCTCAATGGCAATAGTCAATTCCACATTGCTGGCTGAATACACTTCGTAAAAGAATGTTTTCCTTTCCTACCTATCGCCGAACCTTTGCGCCATGATATTCTAATGCGACATAGACTGAAAGAATACCCTAACTCTGATTGCCTAATGAGGAACTACCTCTCCCACTAGATCCGACAGCTATCGATTCCTCAGATTTTCGATGGATCAAGAAAACAGAGTCATGTTTCCATCAAGGATAATGTCGTTGAGACATTTATTCAGCGACAGGGAAATACCCTGACGGCATATTCTCAAGCTCGGGGCCAAGGGCGGCCGCGTCACTAGCTGGTCTAGCTGCGACGCCACTGGGAAGCCCCTGCTGCGATTCCAGGGTGCTATCTTTACTCCGCCAGCTACTGGAAGGAGTCTTTCGAGCCGTCGGCATAGGATGGTATGACTTGGGCTGCGGCTTACGGAGAAGCGGATAGATGGCGGGAACAGATGAGGCTATTAAAGCAACACAAGCCTCCAACGTAGTAAATAAAGGGATCAACGAGAAATTCCTGGCTATGTCGTCCGAGTGGATCCACAGTATCATGGAGGTCAAGCGGAGAAACGAGCAGATGACGGAGATCCCGCTGACCGCGACGAGAAAGTATAGTCCAGCTAGATTCGACCAACATCATCAGCACGAGCGGGAGGGGCATTTGGGAAAGACTTACATTTCTTCGAGGCGGGCAAATGAAGTTTTGCAATCACAGGAATAGGTAGAACCCAAATCACAACATCCTCGAAAGCTCCGAACGAGTTGTTGAACATGTGGATTGCTACGAAGTCGATGCATTTTCGATTTTCGAATGCGGGGCCCGAAATAGCCCAATAAGAATCGATTGGCGTGCATTGAAATATACTCGCCTGTTACTTAGCATCTCGGCGCAACAAAAGGGCTTGCAGAGCATCTTACAAAGATGGCTTCAATGCCGTGCGCAGCAATGATGGTAATGATGATCCAGATAGTTCTCTTATGATTGCTATCAGGCGTCAAACGGAGGTACAGACAGAGTACGCTAAGCTTCAAAATGCTGCGACAGTTGTTAATAAAAGTGCCTTCCATTAGGTGTAAAGGTTTATTACATTAGGCAAAGAATGGCGATGATTGTAAAGGCATAAGTGATCTGGTTCCAGTTAGTGAAGGGTCAATGTCAAAGGATCTTTGCATGCCTTGATAGTTTCTATCAGCTTCATGGGCGCTAGACCAAATAGATGCTTGCCCACGCCATTCTTGACACCAGCTACCAGACAGCCGAAGACTCCAGCAGTAAGGACCTTTTTCGTCAGCGATACATTCAGTCTCTGGTAACGCTTCGTATTTGATTGCGAACACTTACAGAGGCAGCCAAAGCAAGATAATCGTCAGCCCACAGTCCCAGCACGACGTGTCGCCGCCGCTGAGTACTGAGGCGGGCATAAATTCTATGCTCCCTTAGTATTCTTGATGAGCTCTGACCCGCAGATTCACGTACCGTAATAGTACGAAGAAGCAGGAGACTGCGAACATTGAAATCGCTACCGCTTCGAAGGCAGGCCCGCGGTTGGCGTGTCTATTGTCATCTGTCCCAGCTCTCCATTGGGTTCGTGGTGCATTCGCACCAAAGTTGTCCACATTCACATCAGTACCTGATGACGCAGCAGAGGATGAGATGGTTCCGTTAGCGGATTGGGAGGGCGAGACATTTGTTGCAGGAGTTGGGCCGGCTGGGGAAGCCCCTGTCAAAGTGGACGCAGAGGTGGATGACAAGGCTTTTGCGCAGAGGGCCGTATTGACCTTCTCAATATCTATAGAGTACATCATTGGCCACGGCTCACAATGGCTTCGAACGATCAATACCCACTCTGTATATCTAGAACAGAACAGCTTGATTTCGACAAGCATGGTATGACCGCGTTGGTGATTGCTGCTTTGCCGGTCGTACACTGGCATGCAGTGTCCGTGGGGCCACAGCTCGTTGTTGCAATGGCAGCTTGGAAACAGCTGAGCTATTAACCAATGTCAGCAGGTGATGCCAAAATTGGAAGCGGAGTCTCTCATGAAGAACGCACTGAACAGCTAGGCAGATCGTTGATAGACTGCGCAATGCTCAGTGTTGCCGTAGCAACAGTCCAGTATAGCGTCAACGTCTTCATGTTGATCAGAACACACGACCTCCCTCCAATGGTTCAAAGTGATCCTTTCGAAGGTCTAAAAGCAATAATCACCTCGACCGCATATTAAATAAGAGACAGATGCAGGAAGGCATCTTGATGCAACGCATTGCCAAAGTACTTTAGGTATCGGTGCATCTTCGTAGATATGGTCTAATTCCACGACCAACGGATCTCACCTACACGTATGCTACTCTCCCTACCTCAAGCGGGAAGAGCATGTTTAATGTTATGGCGGAGGATGGTTCTCCACGCTCTAGACCCACAAGCTGCGTGACTGTTGTGAACTAATCCAGGAACCGCCGCTTCGGTCTCCATGTTCCGAGTGGAGGATGCCCTGCAAGTCTCAGTCCGGCCTTGCCAGGACCAAGGCTCGCTGGTTGATCAGGGTACGGCCGGTCACGCTATACACCAATATGGAGCAGTCTTTTCGAGGGTTTTTCCATGCATGATGCATCATCGTCCGGAAATAGTAGTACTCAGATCGACGATCCATTCAAAGTCAAATCTGGTCCTTAATTCTTCGCCTTATCGGACTGCGACACATGGGAGAGTATCTTATTAGTTCACCTGAGAAGTCCGAGTCCATGATCTCAACACTCACATCATCTCCTGCTCAAGTGCTCTTCCTACATGCTTGGATGCGGTTTCTGGGCTTTGAAGGGATGTATTGCTTACTAAGGATCCGACTTTGCCTAAATTTCCGTCCGAGGGTTTCTCCGGGGTTACAGTTGGTGGGGGGTTGGAAAAGTTGAGCCAGGGCCGGAACTTTTTTTTTTTGATTCCGACCCCGACTCAACTTTCTGCATATGCTAACCATGAGTTCAAAATTATTCCAACCCCGGCTCAGCTTTCTGCATATGCTAATCATGAGCTCAAGAAACAGCAAGAGCGAAGTATTGAAGCCGTGCATATGCATAGCTTGAGCGAAACATCGAGAAAACAGCACAATCACAGATCATGCATATATCACGAATCGACTTTGCAGCAAGACGAGCGAAGATTCTTCTACATATGCTTAGCATATGCACAAAACATGTGAATCATGAACTCAACTTGTGACATGCTCATTCACAAGCTATCGCTCATGTTATCTTCGTCAGATCTGCTCGTGATTTGCATTGCATGAAACTTGAGCGAGCTGAGTTTCTTTTTAGTATATGCACGGCATATGCGAACTGCAACTCTCACTGTCTCACATTCAAATCATTTAGTCAATCTGTTATTTCATTCGCTTGATTTTCAGCGTTGATGCTTTCATTGTTCATCGATGATTCTTTATGCTCAGTTGATGCTGCGCATATGCTCAGTCGAGATCTTAAATATGAATTATTTTGTGATCTTGCTTGATGATCTTG
>JAABUW010010542.1_pt1 | contig 10257 bp, 10 predicted proteins | sample 5560081 | NCBI WGS metagenome assembly JAABUW01 (sample SAMN10711882, study PRJNA513363) | rock metagenome | isolation source: Antarctica rocks | place: Antarctica: Victoria Land, Knobhead sud | reverse complement strand
TTGATCTGTCAGTGTTTGCCTGAGCGTGTTAGGCGGCATTGTGTCTTCATGATGATGGAGCTGCATGAGCGCACCAAAATCTTGTGTGTCTCTCATGTTTGCAGATGCACTGAGCCATGATGTCTGTCCATGCAGGGCGTGCCATGTCATTGGCCATGACTGCTCACTGGGTGTGCAACTTTGCGGTTGGGCAGTTCTTTGACTATGCAAGGGTCCAGTGGGGCGCTGCTGGCATCTTCGCCTTCTTTGGAGCAATGTGTGCCGTCGCAGTTTTGTTTATCAAGAGCAGTGTTCCGGAGACCAAGGGCAGATCCCTGGAAGAGGTTCAGGCCATGTTGGCATAGAGTGCACACAGTTGATTGGGGTAGATTGTAAATGCTTTTCTTGTGTTGTACTGTAAGCAGGTCTGATATGCAGAGTTGTTTTGGCTAATAAGTCTGCTTGACACAGCTCATAGCTTTCGCTGCTGCTGAAATGCAATTTCTTTGTGAACTCATACAGTCAGCACAGCCTGAAGCAAACACAAATGGTCAAGAGATACTGCCAGCCATCAGATCGTTACAAGCATCATTGCAAGCCATCACAACGCATCAAGCGTGATTTGCATAGCCGACACTTCTCTGACAAGCAGGTGTGCTCTGAGCAGATGCATGTGTGCTCTTAGCGGCAACAACCAGATCTCAACGCTAGCTTTCAGCAGTCACACACGGGTTGCCCTCCATTGTGTTGTCAAGCTCCGATGATCGTCATGGTACGGACTCACAAGCAAGATATCATGATGAAAGCTGCTGCAGTATCGTGGTTGGCCAGCGTTTCCACGGTCTCTGTGCAGCCACTGTGGGTAAACCCAAATGACAAGGTATAGCAGCAAGCTTGTCCCTTAAGGGGATCTGCTCTGGATGGTTTTCATTGCACTGCCACTTCTGGAGGACAGCTGCGAGTTCTGCATGCAAGTGTAAGATCGCCTTCAGAGGTGTAAGATCGAGGGCTGCAGCAGGACAACTGCTGCATACCTTCCTGCCTCTCATTTATAATGTCTATGCCATATGGTCATATTCAGCTGGCCTGTTACAACACTGGGTTTGATGTGCAATGTGTATTGCAAGATGCCACACAACATGTTGGTCTGGACCTAGCTTGCAGGCAAACGCTTCTCCCAGTACTGAAGCAAGGGGAGTGGCGTTGCATGGGTGGAACAACTTGAATCAGCAACCGTGTCTGTATTATCATTGATCATAAAGCCAAACTTGTGAACAATCAATCCTTTATCCAATTGCAGAAATATATGGGCTACAAGCTAAACCTGCCAACTAATGAAGCTAAACACCACGTAGACAACGGAGCACTTTGTGTCCCTAGACTGAAATCGAGCTACAAACAATGCTAATGGACAATTGTCCAACCAGAATTAGCACTTCTGCTCCTTCAAGGCGTACTTTGGAAACAAGAAGGTTGGCTGTGCTGCGCCTTCCTTGTAGTACGCATAGCATAGGGTGCCATCGGGGTCCATGGACTCACCAGAGAAGCTGCATGCAATCATGTGAGTCACTTGAAGCCGGAGCAGTACTGCAGGTCAGAACAGAAAGGCGCCCAAGACAGAGTTGTGTGCAGCAAGCTGCAAGCTGCAAACTTGCACAATGCAAACAAAGACCCAGATGCCAGCTCTTGCAGCTATGGGATGAGTGTGCTTTGATCGACAGGACCAGGATAAAGTGCTGACAGAGCAAATCTGGAAGCTACTCACAATTGTAGGTCCTTGATTTTGCTGATCAGGAACTTGATAGCTGCCTGCGCTTTGCTCTTGAATTCTGCTTGCTTGTCTTCTGGTAGCTTTTCTATGATCTTTGTCAACCAAGGCTGCAACACATGGCGCATGTGAGTAACTGCATAACAGTGAATGTCAAAGCCATGCTGGGTCTGCTACTGTGGTACCTTGATGTAGCCCATAAAGCTCTTCTTGTCATATCCTGATTGTTCCTGTCAAAACAAACAACTGTTGGTGCAAAGCACAAGCAACAGTCAATGCAGCGCATAGATACAAACCTGCAGCTTACCACTAGCCTGAAAGAGTCAACTACATCCACTACTTTTCTGCTAGTGGACTCTGTTCCCTCGTCTGCCTCTTCAGCTGAGGGGTTTGCGCCAATGTCAACATCCACATCACCAACCGTCACCCACTGCAGTATCACTTATCGTTACAGACCTGACTTTAGACACCAGATACAACCAGCCTATGCTGCATCAAGTTGGTGTCTTACCGAGCCCTCCACCTCAAAGAAGAAGGCATCTTCAACCTCTTTCAAATCATAAGAGTCTGCAATCATTTCATCACCTGCATTGCAGCAGCGATGGTCAGTTTGACATCCACAAAAGTCACAACTCTGTTGGAGCTGCACTAATTGCTTGTCCGCGTCTCACCTGTCAGCAGGTCTGTATAAATCAACATGACTCTTGTTTTGCTATGAACCGCTTTGTATCGATACTAAGATGAGGCGTAGATCGCAGATGAAAGATGGTGGTTGTGATGCGCAAAAGCAGCAACTCGTGCATATTGCGGCTTCCTCGGTATTCAAACCCTTAAAGCGCTGGCAAAACCCTAAATTTCAAGCATGCATGACAAGCTTTCGTGCACAACTGTAGGGGTTGACACACAGAGAGCGAGTGAAGATGTGTCTTGTACCAATGGGCACCCAGCTTCAGACAACTGACATGGATTGACACATGCTCTTTATATTGATGGTTGGTTTGCCTATAAGCAGCCATCACCATCAGACAGTTCTGGTGTAACACTCGAGGTCCGGCATGCATGCAGACCTGGAAACCATTTGCGCTGCTTGATCCAACAGTTGTACAATGCAGTGAAATCTATATGTAGCCACAATCCTGCTAGATGCTGTTCCTGGGCTGCATAATGCAGGGCAGGGCAGGGCCCCGGCCGGGCAGGGCGGGTTTATCAGTACACGGCTGAAGCCAGATTTCCCGTTTTGCAATCGACGCGTAAAAGACATTGCTTCGCCGTTGCAGAAGTCTCTTCATAAGGCGTTTGCTCATAGGCTTCTGTTAATTAGCACGCTGATCGTCCAACCCGCCGCAAGTGTCTTCTTTGCTGCTCACCCTGTGTTCGCTCGAGACGATTCAGCAACAGTCTACAGTTGAAAGGCGCTACATCTCGATCTCACCGGTGCAACAGTTTGAAGACTTCATCTTCTGCAATGAGCCTGAGTGATGTGGATTTTCATAAAGCTTCAGCCAGCACAGTATCGGCATGAACACATGCCAATAAGCGGCCAGTTTAGTCATACAAGTGGCTCTGCTGCTACGCTGCAATAGCCTTGACAGCATCGATGGCTACTTCACCATTGCATGGCCACAGCGATTACTATGGGGGGCCCGCTCAAGAGGGTTCTAGCTATTCAATGGATTCTAGCAAGAACAGCACGATTGCCAATGAAAAGAAGGCTCGTAAGGCAGTCGAAGAGGATGCAGCTCGGCTGCAGAACAGGGTACAAACCCTGCAAAAAGAAGAGCAAAAAGCTCAGAAGAGGCTAGAGGAGACTAGAAGCAAAGCACATGAGATTCTGAACCTTAGGGCACAGAATGAGCAGCGGCAGCTGGAGCGAGAGCAAAGGCACCAGCAAATGCAGGTTTGATTTTGTGTCATGGGCTAACTCTGCAACTCAGAATGTCAGCAACATTGCGCACGATGTCACAGGAACAACTTGCAGCTCAGCGGCAAGATTTTGGAAGTGCCAAAGAAAAGAGCTTCAAGAGGAAAGTCAAGGTCGAGAAGCAGTCATACCTCGCCAAGATGACCTCAGCAGAGCAGACCAAAGAGGAGCGAATTGAGAACGAGCAGCGTCTGGCTGAGTACAAGCTGACACGCCGACTGAGTGCGCTAGAAAAGAAGGATGCAGTGAAGAAGTCAATGATGCTATCACAACGCAAGCTGGATTCCTACCGAATGCAAAAGATACAGGCAGTAAGTGTTTCCTAGCACCCCTTGAGCATGATTGCGCAGACAATCTGTATCACTTCAAATGAAAAAGTCGCACATGTCCAACTCACCTGGTCTGTCTCTGTGGCCCTGGACAAGGCAATTTTGTGACCATTATTTGCATTTTCAGCATGCTTTTCCTGGAGATGTCATGTGCTTCTTGTGCTTTGCAGACGCATGCCGACTACGAGCACAGGCTTCAAGAGGAGATCAATGCACGCCTGCTGAAGGAGCAAGAGCTGCAACAGCTGGTAATACAGCTGCCAAACTTCATAGCTTGGTGGCACTGACTGTAATACATACATTTGCTGCTGACTCCGAGCATAGTTTGCCATCATGAAGCTGCAGCATGCTGGCAGATGCAGACCTGGCCCTGCATTGCTTGTCTTTACTGAGTATGTAGAGTGACCACTTCCTGACACAACTATACATGCTCAATCACAAGTTTGGAAACAGAGGAAGGGATACCAGTTCTGCACCTTGTCAAATTGGTGTACTCACATTGCTCTAAAACATTGTCGGAAACCAAAGCACATGGTCACTTGCATTCATGATGGCTGCATCTTGTTCCAGTGATGAAGTTAAGGGCCTGTTGCTGTCTGATATTTGCTGCAATGCATTCCACAGAGTGGTATGGAGTTGGAGCTGATAGAGAGACTGAAGAAGAAGCAGGTAGAGCAGCAGCAGGCTCTCCAGGAGCTGCAGGAGGCCATGAGCCACACCAGCAGGTGCTCACACCCTATTTTCATTGATTATATTCATTACCTATTATCATATAGTATCTCAATTATCTGTTCAATAGTGTTTGCCCCTGCTTGCTTCTGCACACACTCTCCATGGCGAGCTGTAAACATGGGCATTATACATGCATTCATAAGGTGTGGCCCAGGATTGCATGTATCTACGCTAGGTGTCGCTGCTGTCACTCTGTGTACTACGCTACTACATATGCACAACCTGACGCGCAAGTTTCTGAGTTGGTGTGAGGCCGACACCTGTATGCTGTGGCACATTTGCATAGTCACGATGAGGCATATGCATGTTGTGAATGCAGATGAGTCGTCTGCTTTAGGCCCCCCAAGGCTTATGTTTTGCCTTCATCCATGCATGCGCAATCCTGACAGCCAATGATTGATAAGCAGCCCAGCCATTGTGTTTGTTATGTCACATCTTATCTTTACTGTTTGTTCTGCCTGTGCAGGCCGGTGTCAGTGTCAGGCATGCAGTGGCGGCCATCCTTGTCACAGCAATCCTCCTACACCTCTCAGCTGTCACGTGGCAGGGCTTCGCCATCGCACCGCCAGCACAGCAATCAGAGCCAGTTAGTGCCCCCTCAGCCAAAGGCACTGCCAGAAGCTGCTCCTGGAGAGCCAACTGATGAGGAGATAGCCTGTGCATTTGCTGTGTACGATCCAGACAGCACTACATACATTCCTACAGACAGGATTGGAGACTTGATGCAGGACCTTGGCATGCCCCTCAATCCTCATCAGCTAGCGCAAGCCAATGCGCAGCTAGACCGGACTCAGTGTTGCCAAGTCTCATTTGGAGAGTTCCTGCTGTGGTGGAAGGGCTAATGTTACATTCAACTGCATCGAAAAGTCAGCTTGTAGCCGGTTCAGCATTGCAGCAATAATGGATCGTGGAGCTAGCTAGTGAGAGATCAAATCAACAGACAGCCATGTGGCTGGACAGCTGCACTCACGTCAGTAATGCAGTGCACATGCAGCATTGACTTTCATTGCTTTTGCAGACCTGTTGAGAAAGACCTGTTATTGTGTCATGTCAGTACTGCTCCGTCAAAGTCTGTTTGGAGGCATGAAGTGTGGTATAAAATGTAACATGCATAGTAGGTAGCTGCCCAAGGAAAAACCCGCTGAAACAGCTGGCAATTACCAGTGTCATGTCAAAATACATGCTACACATGCCAAACAAATGGCATCTATTATACACAACAGAGTTACACAGTTCGTGAGGACGTTAACATTGGAAGCATGGCTTCTCCGTGCAGCGTGCGTAGCCGTGCAGTATGCTGCACTACCATGTCCTGGGCATACTGTGCTTGCTGAGGCGTTGCAAATGACAACACCCAGTGGCCGTCCACCAGTTGTCGCCCAATGTTCATCAGGACTGTCCCGTGACTGCTGCCCTGCATGTGCTTAAACTATTGTGATGTATGACGTGGAATCGATTGCAGCCATAAACTCAACTGCAGCGCTTGTGATGCACCAAACGCAATGCTCTCAAGACTGTCTTTCAGAGCAAAAACGTAAGGCAACAGTACACAAGTGTAGCAACACAGCTTTCTGTTGCAACTGCCGTCCTGGCAAACGTTGTTGGGCCATTCTCCTGATTTGTTAGCCACATCCATCAGGTCAACATTTGCCAGGACAGCAGTTGCAACAGAAAGCTGAAAGAATTACAAACAGACATACTCCTGAGCAATTTTCAGACATGTGAACAGACTGTCATCAAGCACAGATTGACACAGAAGCACATCAATGCAGCCAGCTAGACACAATGTGCAATCAAGTACGGACCTTGAGCAGCTTCAACAGGCCTCGCACATGCGGCCGGACATGGACGTGCAGCCAGCGGGGGTGCGATCTGTCCACTTCGGGATTGGCTCCAAGAAGAGGAGCTAAAGACAGCACCACACCGGTGTTGGACTGCTGACCTGGGTCTGCCAGCACCACACTGGCGACAGTTGTGGCGGCAGCCGTGGCAAGTGCTGCCTGGGCAGCGGCTCCTTGCAACGCCCTGTCAGCCTGCAGTCATCAACTGGCAACAATTTCCACAGCAGCCTCATGGAAGACAAAAAGAAAGAGTATGACTTTGTTTGGGTTCGGTATAATACCGATAAAAATGGGCAACAATAGTCCGTAATGCCCTGCTGACCTGCAATTTCCGCCGCAGTATAGCAGACAGTCTACATTGCTTGTCTACGAGAACTTGCTCAACAGCAGTTGGTCCATGATGACAGCAGCAATGGCAGACTTTATGCCAGCTCGATCTTGACATGTGCAAGGTTACTCTAGCTCATCCAAGAGAGCTTGCTGTGAGCAAGTGCAAAGGTATAGCCTGGGCATGAGCATACACAGAAAGGTAATGATTTGTCAGTTGACTCCTTCCTCTACACACTTTGTACCTTCGACAAGGGTGAGATGATCACAAGCCTGCACTCCTTTTGCGCTTTCTATACTGGCGATGAGCTGCAGACCAGGCAGCGAAGTGCAAAATGACAATGAAGAAAAAACGCTCCATGGCCACCCACTGTGGGCAGGTGTGCACATGTGCACTGAAGCACAGGATGAAGATGTGTGCACCTGTCGACAGTGGGTGCCCATGTGCACTGAAGCACAGGATGAAGATGTAACAGAACAGGAGAAATCTGGGGGCGGGTGCACACCTGCGGGAGGCCCTGTACGGCAAAGAAGACTCTGCGCTCCTGCCCCTTAGCAAAGGCCACTGAGCAGGTGACCTGCTGGTCTAAGCTGACAGTGGTGCCCTCTCTCAGCTCACTGCTCCTCAGCACACTCTCTGTCACTACTGGGATTGGCGCCTGTTCACTAATCTCGCCTGTGTGCAAAACCTGTAGGCACACATAGACGCATGACCATGCAGTTTGGATAGTGAGGCCGCATGTGGCATTGAAACTCTGTCTGCAGAAGTCAGCCAGTTCAGACTGGTGATACGCTGCATTGACGGCATGTAATGACGTCCCTGCATGCAGCTTGGGGTGCAACTTGTTGAGCAAGTGCAGGGTGACTGGGTTGACCTGGGATCACACAGCATGTGCATCAACGCATCACTGGCTAGAGAAATTCGTCTTGCACATGGTGGATGAAGCAATGCCATTGTCACGGCTACACAGTGATGATGCACCGGAGATGCAGCACGCAGCTTTGGCCAAACACTCAGGGGTTGAAGTGTTGTCTGGTGGCATACGTGACCTGTGGGCTTGATACAGATGTGACACACACAAGCTCTGCTGTCATGTATGAGAACAACAAGACAAGACAGGAGTATGAGAAGCTGGCAACCTGCTGGATCTGTGTGAGTGCTACAAAGGTGTGCACACTTTGCAGCACGTGCTTTGCTGCTTCAGCTGACAAGCTGACAGCATTGGCTGCAGGAGCACCTCGCTGTGGACTGCCATCCCGACCTGGGCTTGTTTGGGCCAGGCCTTGCACTTGAATGGCCTGTTTTGCACATACAGTAATGTCAAAAGATGCAATGCCAGAGACTGCAGAGATTGTTTGTCTACTGCAACTGGAATGATACCTTGTATTGGACTACCGCTTTAGGGTGTAAGCGCTGTCTTGCACACTTGACTTGCTTGTTTCCTATCAGAAGCAAAGAGGATCACATATAAAAGCTGGATCACATGGTAATGTACAGACGCAGCAAAGTAAGGAAGGGCAGCAAGCCTTCAACAGGAAGACCAGCAGCAGCAACCTTGAGGGGACCATGCAGCAGTACATCCAATAGCGGCGTCACATCAAGACTGTGACATGCAGCTGCAGAAAGTCCTACAACAGTAGTATCGTACTGTTCTTATGCAGAACGATATGAAGCCTTGGGCTGTCACAACGCTGTTGATCCTGGAACGCCTCTGTCGCGGTTCTTTTGATGCAGGACAGAATGGAAACTTGAGCTATCACAACAGTAAGGCGTGAGAGTGTAAATGCACATGGGCAGGCAAAGACCAACAGCCAGACTTGGACATGATCCTGTAATGCAGAACAGAATGGGTGCTTAAACTATCAAACCAGCAAGGCACGAGAATACATGAGTTTCAGGGCAGGTGAAGACCTGCAGCCAGGCTTGGACAGCAGCAGCAGTGGAGGCAGTGCCTGCCTGCCAGATGGCGCGGCGGGCATGAGGCCACTCCCACCCCACCAGCACTGCTACTGCATCGCACCACATGCCCTGCAAGTTCTCCACCAGCCCTGCCTGACCCACTTCTGCTGCCTGCAATCACGCCTAAGTGCTCATGCTGGGACACAGGCAGTCTGGAAGTTTACTGGGAGCCAAGGCACTGAGACTTGTAAGTATGAAGAACACCCTCTCACTCTAGGAGGTGAAAAGTTGGACAAGGTGGCAGGTCAGCAATCACATCAATCTGATTTTGGGCAAGAGTACAAAACCTGCTGGTGTCCTGCTGTGTAACAGGGTGACTGTATTGGATGTGTTTGCAAGAACCAATCTTTGAATGTGGGCTGCAACCATGCAGGGCCAGTGTGCAGCTTGACAGCAGAATGCTGTACCTGGTCAAGCACTCGTTGCTGATGTGGCGATAGCTGACTGGACGCTGACTGTGCATGCGCAAGCAGGTGACTTAGCAGCCAGCCAATGTGCCAGAGGCATGTGCTGGGCAACAAGGGCTGCAGAAGCGACCCAAACAGGGCGTCTACACACTGCCCTGATGCCTCTGCATGCTGCTCATCCTGCCCCTCATGCTGCCATGTGTCATCACCATTTTGCTGCAAGGGCCCCTGTGCTTTTTGGCGGTGATGCTCGTGCGGAGTGAAGCCATTGGTATGGATTGTATCAGGGTTTGGTGGGTCAGATGGATGCTGCTGATGACGTGGGGATTGTAGCAATGTATCCTGATTTGGCAATGAATCCTGATTTGAGCTTGAGCCATTTTTGCTGGGGCTTGAGGGTACAGGAAACCTCCGGTGGGGCCTCCGCGTTTCTTCAGAAACAAGGTTGTTGTCAGACCAGTGGCATGTGGTAAGTGGCATGCATGGCGCTGCCCTCAACAGCTGTCACTCACGGCTGTGTAGCTGCTGAGCCACTTGATGTGAGCAGCGCAAGGCAAAACGTGCTGTGCCCATCACAACAACTACTGCATATCTAGAGAAGCACGAAGATGGATTGCAGCCACACATCTGATGCATAGGCTTCACAACACTGAAGTGCATGGCATTCAATGAGTTTGCAGCATGTGAAAGGCTCTGTCATCGCCTTCCAACTCAGCACTGCTAGAAGTTTGGCTTGGAATACAGCCACTAAAGCAGCCATGCCAGCAGCTATATGCAGGCTTGACCTGGATTTTGTGTGTAGAATCGACCATGAAGAGAGTTTGGAAGCAGATGCAAAGGCAATGTGTTTGCGGTGAGACATGAAATCATCGTTCACCTCGCTCAGGGGAAGAGCTCTGAGAGGAGCTGCGGGGGGAGCCAAAAAGGGAGGCAGGGTCTGACCTCTCACCCCCAACCAAGGCATCCATCAATACCTGATGCCTCCTTCGCCTG
>JAABUW010010541.1_pt1 | contig 10257 bp, 13 predicted proteins | sample 5560081 | NCBI WGS metagenome assembly JAABUW01 (sample SAMN10711882, study PRJNA513363) | rock metagenome | isolation source: Antarctica rocks | place: Antarctica: Victoria Land, Knobhead sud | reverse complement strand
AGAATTGGGGAAACGTGGAGGCCTGGGATGAGCACGATTTGAGGGGGAAGAGAGGGAAAGAGCTCCTTTGGATTTATAACAAGAAGACGATACTATTGGTCATACAAGAGAACGAACGGCAGACGCCTGGGAAGGTAACCATCAGGATCGTTCACGAGCGCCGCAGGTGTTACTATTGAAGACAACTGCACTGAAGGTTTATCAAACTGTATTGGCCTATGGGTTCACATTACAGCCCTCAGTCGGGAATATGCCAATTCTGGATTTACAACCGTGATCAACCATAAACCCCAACTACCCATCAGGTACGCTCATCCAGTGGCCATCACGGTCTGATAACATCCTTTGCTGATAGGATCTGGAACAGCTTCTGGTGCTCACCCGATGGCTCCAACATCTTCGAACCCAAAATAGATCAGGCCACGCATCACAAGCTCATCAGTAGCAGCTGCAGCCTGTTCAGACATCTTCGACCATACAGCATTCTTGCAAACGTCCTCGAAACATGTTCCGCCATGAGAACACACTTTGCAATAATCCAAATCCTTCGAACTTCAGCCGTTATCTAAGCGCCCAAAACCGAAAGGATTGCAATTTCAAATACCAGGAAGGATCGCCGAGGCGCCCAGAATTCGCAGGATCTTGAACCATGATGACCGCAGGACCAGCGAGGCGCCCAAGATTGAAGTATGCTAATCCTTGACCGCAGGATTTTCCTCAACTAGCCTGTTGCGATTCTTTAACTTTGGCTCAATCCTCCGGAGATTTGCATTACGTGCGTATCAGCTGTGGACGTGGGATCTGTTGTCTGACGTGGCCGGTGCTGACCTGTTCCTTCGTGCCACCCCGTATACTCGGCAATGATCCCGTGGAAAGGTACGAATTACTATAACCACACAGCAGTATTGATTCCCGGAGTCGGAAGTTACTGGTTCCAAGACAAGCGCCTCGACTCTGGGTAGGTAACACGTTCAGTGAGCAAAAAGCGCTACTGACGGATTATATGTTCCGGAATTTATTGAACCATCCTTTGACGCTCACATCATTCACATGTCAGATGCAGATGTTGAGAAGTCCACATCGGCAAAGTCGAATAGTTTAGTTGTCAAGCAGTGAGGAGTATTCATGCTTTGGTTTTCACTGCATACGATTTCAACCTCCTTTTCAATTTTCCCACTCCGTCAGGTCTCCACTACAGCTGAACCAGTAATAAATCCGCTTAACCATGATGCATGCCGTCTGTAACCTACTGCTCAAGCCTCCGTCTACCTTTCCATTTCATCCACACCTAGAACTACACAGCTATATCCACTGCGTCCCAACTGCACAAGGACCATCTTTTCTAACCCCACAGTCCTGCAACTGAATCGATCCAAAAAGGCCTCTATTCCATTTCCCACGCCCGCGATATCAACAGCAGCAACCGGGCCACCTCCTTCCTCGTCGCAGCATCCATCTCTCTCATCCCCGGGCCACACAACCCGCACTTTTCCCCACTAACCCTGCGTTCCCAGACCTTTCCCAAAAAGGCCAAAACCTGCCATCCACCACCTACCTCTATAAAGCAAGCATAACCCCAGTAACCCCAAACAACCCGACTCCACTCCACATCGCGCGCTTCCACCACCCTTTATCCATTTCCGAGCCATCTCCCCCCCTCCAACAGCCCCTCCTGCCGTTACAATCTCTGCTCGCCCTGCTCTCGACTGCTATCTCCCCAACTTTCGCTCTCCAGGCTGTGGGAGTGCCGAGGATCCGATCGCTGATGGGGAGATCTGTGACTTGCTTCCCCGGCGTTCCGGGCTGGCAGTTTGGATTCGGCGGGACACATGTTGGGGCTGTGGCTTCGGAAAGGGGGTTCCCCTGTGGTATTACAGTGTGTGCGGGTATTGTGGTTGCGGGAAGTGTATAAAGGAAAGTCTCAGGCGATTTAGTTTCCGGTGTTGGAGAAGAGGAGAAGATAGCTTGTGTTTTGTATTCGTACTCTAGACAGAGTGATGATGCGCAGCGGAGGCCTACGGGGCAGCAGGCACCGGAGAGGGATGGTGGGCATGGGAAGGTGTGGGCGGGGCAGAAGAGGGGGAGGTCGGAGGAGCAGGCGTGGTAGGAGAGGGAACAGCAGAAGATAGGGGAGGGTTTTTGGGAGGTTGGGTAGCAGGCGGTTTTCGCGGGACAGCAGATTTCCTGGCGTGAACAATGTCAATACGTGGTGAGAGATTAGGGAGGCAGGGCGTACGGGATGACCTTGAGCGGCGCAGTTCGTCTCCTGCTCTCCGCAAACGGCCGGTAAAGCGGTATGAGGAGGCCACTCATGACGCTCATCTGAGAGGAACAGGGCCTGAGAAGCTGGAAATAACGACAGCCGGCTGGATGACCTAGTGAGATCGCCGGCTGGTCTCGAACCTTTGCTATTGCCTGTGGCAGCAGGTATAGAAACGAGAAGAACGGAAAGTAAGGTGGGAAACATGGCGCCGCCAGCGGCGAGAGCAGGTTGGTGATGGGCTCACAGTCTCAATGACAGGGATCCGAGTTTGATAGTAGGATAAAGACCGGTCGATTGGTGCTGCCAGACAAGCTAGAGCCGCGCAGAAGAAGAGTAAAGTTCTCAACCGCATTATTTGGAGGTAGGGTGTAATGATAGGGATCTGGTAGAATTGCAGTTGGCTGCAAGCGGAAAGCAGGAGGAGGATAGTGAGGACGAAAAGGTACACGAGTGCAAGGAAGGAAGTGCCATGCTGAGAAGGGCTCTTTCCATTATTTTGGGTTTAGGGATATGCAAACGCATGGCCCTCTTTGCCAGTGAGATCTTGACTATGATTTTGCTATCTGAACCGTGGAAAGCCCAAGGCAGTACACTGACGTCGCGGAATTCCGGCGCAAACATAAGAAAAGTAAGCACACATAGGTGGATTTGAGATGACATCTGTCAATGTGACAGCTTCATGAACTGTCATGAACTGTATAAGAGTCGAATTCTCCGAACTGCTCTTGGATGAAAGTGAAGGTTTGAAATTCCTCAATCTTCTACCTGAGATGGGCCACATCGAGCTCTTCCGATTCATTTACATCTGGGATTTCTTCGCTCGGGCTCGGACCTGAACCTGCTTCACATGACATCTACCACTTCAATCTCGTTCATCTGAGCTTGGTTGAATCGAACCTATTTTTCTGGATCCGATCAGTAGACGAACTCCGAGTTCGAATCAATAGCTGAGTGCGGTTGTTCTTTCCAAGCATTCCAGGAAGAATGTGTCTGCTTACGGACAACGCTAAGCAGTACGTTTGTCTTCGGATTACACGGGACGTCACAGTATATCGCTGAACGGTAATCAGCCAGACTGACTGTCATGAGGTACTTACTACTTATTACTGCTTACATTTGCCGTCTCGGGACCTTGAGAGCGGTCTGGAATGGCTTCACATGGCGTTTCGCAGCCCCTTCCCGTTAGAGTCAAAAGAGCAGGGCTGAACCTCGGCATCTACTAGCGCATTATGTCCATCAAGTACATATCGATAATGATCAAATAGTATACTTGCCCTGCTCTTTCCTCCAAACCCAGAGTTTCTATACGTCTTACTTTTTCATAGAAGGTACGATCAAGTCTCAAGGCTTGTATTTCAAACGTGCGAAGTATCAATGGCTCCTTCATGGGTAGAAAAGCTCACTCCGAGTGGCCCTCAAGGCAGTGAGCTGCTCCAACAGGAACGGGCTCAGTCCAACGTTCCTGTAGAGAAGCTTTCCGAATTCCTGTTTACCAAAGAGGCCCTGGACCGGCAAAATCGAATACTGAATGTCCTAAAATCCGAGAAAGCATTCGACAAATCGGCGAACTACTTTGATGGCAGGGTCGAGCGGTTCCAGACTGCTTTGGCTCGTGCAAAGAAGCTACAACAGTTAACAATAAAGCACAAATGGTCCCAGGATGAGTTTATGGTAGCCAACGAGCTCATCACCGAGCCCGGTCCGTATGGGTTACATGCTAGCATGTTCTTAGTGGGTTCTTCTCTTCCCATCCTACTATGTAGATGTTTCACCCTGACAAAGTGGGCAGATTACGCTCCGTGACCAAGGAACACCAGAGCAGCATAAGTTGTTCCTAGAAAAAGCAGAGAAGTACGAATACATTGGTTGTTATGCACAGACCGAATTAGGACATGGATCCAACGTCCGAGGCTTAGAAACAACAGCAACTTGGGATCCCACAGATAAAACCTTCGTTATTCACTCGCCACATCTGACGGCGTCAAAGTGGTGGATTGGCTCTCTCGGACGTACCGCAAATCACGCCGTGGTAATGGCGCAGCTTATCATCGACGGCAAGGGCTACGGACCCCATCCGTTTGTGGTTCAGATACGGGACTTGAAGTCTCATGAACCCCTGGAGAATATTCATGTCGGCGATATTGGACCGAAGTTTGGTTACAATACCATGGATAATGGATTTCTTCTCCTGAACCATGTCAAGATTCCTCACGTAAACATGCTGGCAAAATTCTCGGGTGTCGATCTCAAGACGAATAAATACGTGAGGCCTGCTTCAGCCTCCCTCGTCTACGGTACCTTGACATGGGTTCGCAGTACCATCGTACTTCAATCAGGCGGCGTTCTCGCCCGAGGAGTTACGATTGCTACTAGATACTGTGCAGTTAGGCGGCAGTTTCAGGATAGAGATGCCAAAGAATGGGAGACTGGAGAAAACCAAGTCCTGAATTATACTATGGTCCAAATTCGGCTGTTACCTCTACTGGCTGCGACTTTTGCTCTGCATTTTACCGGTCGTGGAATGATGGCACTTTACCAGGAAAGTCAGAAGAAAATGGCCGGAGATGCAGGCAAAATGTCATCGACAAAGCGAGGGCCTAGCCCTGAAGAGCTCTTTCCTACGACAGACTTACTTGCGGACCTGCATGCCACATCCTGTGGGCTGAAGGCTCTTGCGAGTACCACTGCTGCTGAGGGCCTAGAAGTCTGCAGGAGAGCATGCGGAGGTCACGGTTACAGTAGCTTCAGCGGCATAGGCTCGTGGTACGCCGATTACCTCCCCACGACCACCTGGGAGGGAGACAACTATATGCTAACCCAGCAAGTCGCAAGATATGTAAGTAGCCTCCCTTTTTCAGTTGCCACCTGTCACTTATGTATAATAGCTCCTGAAATCAGCGCGTGCTGTCCTTCAAGGCAAGGCTTCAGACAACGATACTAGCAGGATTTTCAAAAGCTTCCTCGCGCGTCGTGATATAGGCGCTGCATTCGACGTCCTTGGTCGTGACGAGGACATTGTCGCCGCCTTTGCCTGGCGTACCTCGTTCCTCACCTTTGAAGCCCTCAAACACCGGGATGAGGAGAAAGGATCGTGGAATGGCCTTCTTGTTGATTTCTGGCGCCTAAGTACTGCCCACAGCCAGTATCTTGTTGTCAAAAATTTCTACGAGGCCTTACGCACCAACGACATTACTTCATCACTCGACCCCCAGACCATCGCACTTATGCACAAGCTCTTCCGCCTATATGCGCTGCACACCCTCGAGCAGGAAGCCTCGGAGTTCTTCTCCAGCAGCGCGGTCACGGTTCGCCAAATCCAACTTGCTCGTACAAAGGCCGTCATGAAGCTCCTTGAAGAGATCAGACCACACGCCGTAAGGCTTGTAGATGCATGGCACTTCCCGGACTGGCAGCTTGATAGTAGCTTAGGCAGGTACGACGGGAAGGTCTATGAAGATCTATTCAAGCGCGCGAGCGAGCTGAATCCATTGAATGCGTTGACGATTGATCCGTACCCGGGTAGTAATGTATTGGTTAAGAAAGATGCGAGGGAGGGTTTCAAGAGCAAGCTGTAAGGCTTCGTATTGGGCATAACGTTAGGACTCCTTATACATAGGTGTTAGCTTCTGTAGATATAGGGGCTTTTGTATGGTAAGCAATGTGTATACGAAGCATTCATCCAAAATCATTATCTCCATATGCCTGCTTAGGTTTCGACTTTGTTCCTTTCCCCTAAAAAGAGTTGTGGTTCGGTTTTTACATGTGATACATCTAGCGGTATTGTATCGGTGTATTACAAGCATCATGACGTAGTTGAAGCCCATTCTCCAGAGAGCTGCAAGTGATCGAGAGATGAGACTTGTATTGTAAAGTAGTGATCCCCATGCAGTCATTGCCTACTTCTACAGGCCTTACCATCACCAATCCGCTTGTCTTGTATCGAGCACTTTTGGCTACAAAGCAAATTGATCCGGATCCCGCACAACATCGGCTTGCTCTCCATCTACAGAAGCTCTATCACCGTCTCAAGGACTACGAGCCTGAAGTAGACTTTGATCATCGGCTAGAACAGCTAAACCGTTCATTTGGGAAGCCTTCGTTAACTTCGAGGCAAGCAGAAGATCACGAAAGCTTATCAGAAAATGGGAAGCCTCAGAGTATCTTCTCTTCTCTTAGAGGGCAGAAAGAGAAGGCAGAGGCAATGGCTCTCACGAAAAAGTTGACGAACCATGAATCTGCAATACGTTTGCAATCGCCGCAAGGTCTTTTACTCTATGGCGAAGTTGGGACGGGAAAGAGCATGCTAGTTGATTTACTCGCGGAATGTCTGCCAAACCGGAAGAAAAGACGGTGGCATTTCAACACCTTTATGCTAGAGACTTTCGCCAGACTAGAACAGTTGCGGAGGAGTAGATTAGTAACGCCAGCTTTGGCTTCAACGGGAGGGCAAGAGGAAGAGCATTCCCTTCTATGGTTGGCTAGAGATATGATCTCGACGTCGCCAATTCTTTTCTTAGACGAATTTCAATTGCCAGATCGTGCTGCTTCAAAGATATTGTCCAATCTTTTCACGTCTTTTTTTCATCTTGGGGGGGTTCTCATTGCTACAAGTAACCGTATGCCAGAGGAACTGGCGAATGCATCCGGGATTGAGTTTACTGCACCTCCTTCACGGCTTGGACTGTTTGGCAATAGATGGGGTATACTGGGCTCGGGAAAAGGTAGTGAAGGTGGAAGAAGCGAAAGTATGTTTTCTGGGAAAGGAGATTTCGTGGCTTTTCTCGAGGTTTTAAGGGCTCGATGTGAGATATGGGATATAGAGGGCGGAAAGGACTGGAGGCGGCGCGAAGCTGAAGAGGATATGCATATAGGACCTTTTTTGGATTCTGAAAACGCGGGTCGCGACATTGAACAAGGATTTGAAGGTCTTGAGGCGATGGCTTCTGGCAACCTGGGTCTAGCTTATGAACAAAGCCTGCACGCGAAGCCTCAGGGCGAGACATCTACCAGCGAAGGGAAGAAATCGAAGAATCTTTTACCAAACAACTTTTTTGTAATCCCTCCTCTGTCATCGACAGACGATGCAACAGAGCAGGCGAACCGAAGTTGGCAGCAAGCCTTACATCATGCCCTTCCGCACGGAGAAGGTGCTCCAAACTTTCCTGCAGCTATCGATTGGGGGAGCACCTCGCTTCGAGTCTACGGTCGTAATCTCATTGTCCCGCGCCAGTGTTCCGGAGTCACATATTGGACCTTTGCTGAGCTCTGCAGCACCAATCTCGGTCCAGCGGATTACATCACACTTGCTTCCACCTTCCATACTCTAATACTTACTGACGTTCCAGTCTTGACTCTCCTCCAGAAGAACGAAGCTCGTCGGCTTATTACACTCCTCGACGCCTTGTATGAAGCCCGCTGCAAACTTCTCATCCGCGCCGAAGCTGGTCCTGATGACCTCTTTTTCCCTGAAACGCGGCGGCCAATAGCAGGTGCGCAAGAACCCAACACCACGGATGACAGCGTCTATTCGGAAACGTTCTCCGAAATATATCAAGACCAGACCTCGCCGTTCCGCCCTAATATCTCGTCATACACTTCCTCTGCATCCCCACCCTCTTACGCTTCAAGCCCCCTTCCCTCTTCATCTTCTCAACGCACCTCCCCTTCCCCTTCCACACGCTCCATCCTCGCAGACGAAGACAGCGACTTCGGTCCCGTCTATGGCGCCGGCCGCTCACCAAATTCACGTTTCCGCGGCCCAAGTGACGGTGCCCCAGGCGCGGGAAATGAAATCGGCCGGCAGGAAGGCCCCGACTTCGGACGCACCGGTAGTTTCACTGGTGAAGATGAGCGGTTCGCATACAAACGGGCACGAAGTCGGCTATGGGAGATGTGCGGGGAACGGTGGTGGGACAGGCAGGAGGAAGGCTGGTGGAGGCCTGTTGGCAAGGCAGTTAGACGGTGGGAAGGGCCTGAATCAGATAAAGGTGCGAAACAGGAGCTTGCTGTAGATCAGCTCGATGCAATGCAAGCAGATCCGCTCAGGCAGACAAGTCCCTTTCGGACTAGCCAGGAACCTCCCCCAAAGATAGGATGGGTGCATGCTTGGGGGATGATGAAGTGGGGGAAGAAAGCGGGCGCTTGGGGTAAAGGGGTTGAGGGATTGCAGGAGAGAGAAAGGAAGGGTGGAAAGGGTGAGTCTTGATTCTCGGGTTGCTTTTCAAGTGAGGGTTAGGCTATATTTTGATACGTGTGAGGCATTGGTGGAAGAACGGGACTGTCTGTGTGAAAGACGGAAGCTACGAGTAAGGAAAGCGGCGAGGACAAGCACCACTACCAAACACATTCTCTTTAAAACCCCTAAGCCCGCACTCGTCCAGCTGTGGGAAATTTTCATATCTAGCATAATACCCAGACAACAACCTCCATAACCCCCCCTTAATTTCATAAAAAACACAAAACCCAACCTTACCATCTCCCTCACACCACCCCCAAAACCCCCCTTCTAAACCCCCCCCCCAACATCTCCACCCAACATCACTCAATACACAACAAGCCCTTCCACACATCAAGAAACCTCTTTCCCAACCGCAGACGCCATCAAGAACCCGAATGACGAACAAACCAGGAACGAGGACGAACAGAATAGTGGTGTATCCACCCACCCACTACGATATTCCCTCACGGAGTTTTCCAGATCTCCTTATCACCATCTTTTTTCTTTTCTATGAACGTGTCGGGTACATTGAGGACACTCACCCTTTTCAAACGCCGCTCCGATGATACATTCATTCCCTCCTACCAAAAACATCCCCCGGCCCCCCGAATCAATCCTGCTCCCCGAAATATGTAACCCCCTTCAGACCCTTGCCCTTATCTCAGAACTACCCGAAACTGCCTGGGATTCTCCACCTCTTGCCCCTATACGTCCTTGAAGGTTTTTTTGATGGGTTGAGAGAGGGGGGGAAGGGGGGGGAATGCGGTGAGAGGTTTAAAGGGGGGATTAGGGATGCCGAGATTGAGCGGGAGAGAGTTTGTAGGGAAGAGGGATGAGATGGAGAGGTGTTTGGGATTGGTGGAGGATAACGACGAGGGTTTGGCAGGATGGAGGTGAATAGGAAGAACTTGCAACTTGAAAGTTTTTGCTGCGATTTTGGAAAGGTACAAGTTTGTTGTAGAATGTATGGTGAGTGCATCGTCCACGGCAAGTGTAGAAGCTGTAAAGGAAGGATTTCAGCACGGAATCATCTTCCTAATACGCCCATCTCCCTACATAAACGTACACCCCTACTTCTTCATCCTCTTCATATTCTTATTGCTGACCATACTCATAACACTTGCGCTCCGTTTGTGCCCACTTCTCGCTGTTGTGGCAACGCTTGCTCCCCGTGACACAGCTCCGTTGACGTCCTCTTGATCGTCGGCGTCGTCGATTTGGGCCTCTAGGTCGGCGTTTGGTTCCTCCTCTGCGGCGTCGTCTTCGTCCTCTTTTGCTTCGTCATCGTTATCGCTGTCGTCGCTATTCTCCGAGGCTTTCTCGTCGTCGTCTTCGTCTTCCTCATCCTCTGAAGGCTGAGGTTCGGGCTCATTTACATTTTCATCCTTGGTGGTGTCCATTTCCAGTGGTTCGCTAGTACCTGGCTCTTTTAGTCCCCCATTCCTATCCTTATTTTCCTTCTCCTCTCGCTGTGCCCGCAAGATCTTAATCTCGCTTTCCACCTTCTCACTAACCTTCCTCACGTCCAACAGATTATGTATACTCTGTATCAGCCGCTCATACTCGTTGCACACTTTCGTCGTAGGCATGACCAGTCGCGGCGGAATCTTCAGCTCGGTCAGAGCCGCAGCAATCTTCGTAGACTGGACATTTGATTTCGCTTGCGCGAGCTTGGTGATCTTCTCGTGCCGGAACGTGATACCTGCTGTAAGACGCTCATAATGGCTAACCCCGTATTTGATCTCTTCTCGGGGAGTGAGCTGGCGCTGACCTGATG
>JAABUW010010540.1_pt1 | contig 10259 bp, 17 predicted proteins | sample 5560081 | NCBI WGS metagenome assembly JAABUW01 (sample SAMN10711882, study PRJNA513363) | rock metagenome | isolation source: Antarctica rocks | place: Antarctica: Victoria Land, Knobhead sud | reverse complement strand
TCATTACATCAACAGATGAAGGTGTTCAAAGAAACCTGTTGCACCACATGATATGCCCTGATCTAGCAGACAAGTGCCTGGTCATGCAAGAAGAGCCTCCAGCAGAAACGCAGTAAGGAGTGTATCAATCACAATTGATGACAAACTTACCTAGGATGCTTGTATAATACTGCACATGAGTCTCTAGTGAAGCTGGATGCAGCAGCTTAGACATATATGTCATGCCTTGCATCTGTCCCAAAGTCACCTTCCTCAAGTCATCATCTGTCACCAGTTCATGCAAGATACCATATGCTGCTTTTGATGTCAAAAGGGGCTGATCAAAACTCTTCAGCAGAATAGGCATCGCCCCTGCACATGCAAACATACTCTGCTTTTGTTCTGTCCTGCACAGTTTGTAACTGCAACAAGCTTTGGACAGGTTTTCAGTAGCTGCCAACGCTGTCACCTGCTTTATCCAATGCTTTGCCAATAGCCTGGCACAAGACTATGTTCTTCAACAGCAGGAGTATCCATAGTGATCTCCAGCAAATCGATACCTCCCAGAGACACTGCCGCAGCTGAGCGTGCTGATCATCAGGCACCTCAGTGGTTGGAAACTTGCCAAGACCGAAAGTTGCTTGCTTTCCTGCAGCTACTACCATTTGTGCCAGCGCACTACAAAGGCCTTGCACTTCTTCAGATGATTCTACAAGGCCTCCTTCCAGTTCAGGAGGTGACACTTGCCGGTTGAGGTACTGAATGTTGTTGAATGTAAATTGCTGCAGCGTTCTCCAGAACAATGACTGAGCTGTGACTGCTGCAGCATTGATTGGGTCTTCAACATGACTCAAACACGCCAATTTGAAAAGGCACAGCAGCGTACGCAGCAGCTCAATGCCTTCATCAGCAGAGCGTTCTATAGATGCATGAAGCGTGGCAAGCACTGGCTGAGCACCTCTGACAAGCTGTGACTGCTGCTGGGCAACGGCAGTTTCTGCTGCATGGCATGATCCCTGCAGGACTGTGGCATCATCTCCTGATTGTGAATCAGCAGCTGCTTGGCTGCAGGTGGCAGCATTCTGATGGCTGTTTGAGTCTGGTGCCTCCGTCGCATCTGCATTTGCATCTGCCGCTGAGCTTGATGACTGTGACGCATGTACCAACGATGGTGATGGCACAGCTTGTTGCAGAACATGCAGTAGCTGCAGAAGTGGTCTGACAGGCTTTCTGACAAGCATGAGAGCATCTGTTAAGCTGTCTGCTAAAGATGCACTGCTGACTGGAAGGGCTTGACACTGAGCATCTCACACAACAAGTCTTTGTCTGTCATAACTTCCACAGTTTCTGCATTCCTGCTGAAAGTTCTCGCAGCACTGCTCCAAGCAGAATTGTACGTGTTGCTCTCATCTGTCAGCAAGCCCTCCACCTTGGTGTGTGTAAGCAAGAAAGCGAGCGTGCATTGTCGCAGCTCGACTTCGAAACGTATTACACCAGCTGAATTGTACGGCACCTGTCCTAAGACCTTACTCTTCGCCACAGCCTTGCCATCCAGATATAGCTCGCAACAGTGTAGGGACAAGGTGTGGTGACGACAGTAGTCGCTCAAGACCTCAAGGAGGCTGTCGGTGACATCATAATCATCTTCCCAGGACACTTGAGGGTATTCCTGAAGACAGCGCAAACGTATGTCAAGCAGAAAGGCGTGGCTGGCAAAACACGCCAGGCTGAAGTCACGACTTACCCTCGTAAGTAGCAAAACCTCCAAGGCCTCCGTCATGGTCGCCTAGCACATAGTACGTGGAAATTATATTGGACTTAACGCGCGGGTGCTGCACAACGATGCTGAGGAAGCTTGAGCACTGTCGGCAATCCGGTGGTAGTTCGGAGTCCGAACTTGGTTCGCAACATTTGGGCCTAGCTCCGAGACCAATGGTGAGTCATGTAGTCATTACAACAGTTGTAGTAACTATTCAATTGCAGACCATTTTCTTGTAATTTCCTGTCTTGGGCGCCTGTGAAAGGCACATGAGACCTTGGCCTTGTCTGCGAATTGCTACTCGTCATCCATGAAGATGACAGAAAAGGTGCTTTCACATGAGAGGCGACTTTGGTGTCGGTGCAAATCCTGGGCACATGCCATGGCAACCACGGCATACACATGCAAGTGTGGCAAACAACATTAAAGCGTAAAAAGCTTTGCACGCATACCTTGCATCACTACATTATACTGTCACCACAATATCAATAGTATTACAGCTTCCACAAACTAGCAAGGCTGGGCTTGCTTGTGATGGCTGAGGAAAGACGCAAACAGATGTTGATGCAGCTTTCAAAATCACAACACTAGCTGGCTGTTGGTCTAACAAATGGCTTGTACGTGGAATATCAACCTGTGTTGCCTGTGTACATTCAATCAATGCGGTGTCTGTCCTTGCTTGACCTCAGGATCAGCCAAGATGTAAGTATGCTCCTTGCAGCTTGCTGCATCTTTCAGCAGTATACAGTAGGCACGTTGGCCTCTCTTGCAACATCCCATCTGAACACCAAATGGTGTGGGACAGCTTTGTGGGATAACAGTGCTTGACAGCACTCAAGTATAAATTGTGACCCATGGCATGCACTGCATAAGTGGCACGCATTGATTGCACCAGTGACATACATCTGAGCAAGACATGCAGATGTTGCGCGGAAAAAGCATTGGCCATTGATGCAGCCATTACCTTGCAAGCTGTGCCCTTCTGATGTTTGGATGCTTGTGGACGAACACCAAATTGACTAACCCAGACTCACCTCTGCCTGACTATGGCTGCAACTGTACTGCAGACGCAGATCATGACTGTTGAAAGCAGCTTTGTCATTGAAGCTCAGGACACAACACAACGGATGCCACCAGGACTGCTGTAAGCCATATGTCTATGTGCAACTCCAAGGGTGCATCTATGTCTGACCAACAACAAAGCATGCATGCATGCATTGTGTGCAATTTAAACAGGCCAACCTGTTGTGTCTTCAAGCGCACACATGGCAATGTGGTGTTGGTTAATGTTGGCTAAAGAAGCAATACTGCATGCAGAAGGTTGTCTACCTGTGAAAGGCACACACGATATCTTCAGATCAGGAGGGCAGGATGCTGGCTTCTGGTGGCTGCATCAGACACCAGTCAGTGTTGAGCTGCTTGGCTCAGCTGTTGCCGCTGGCTTGCAATGGCACCCTTGATGAGGAGGTTGGGGACCAGACGGGTGTGGGGCAGCAGGGCCTGGGTGACCGGGGAGGTGGGGTGGTGCTGCAGCCAGTGCTGCATGGCCGCCCTCTCATATGTGTGCCCGTCTGCAGCTATCACAGGCTCCACCATCACTGCCTGCAATCAAGGAAGCTTGTTGCAAAAGCTGCTGTACCATGTGAATAGATCACCATAACAGCACTACCTGTCACACCAAGCAAATGATAACGTTTGGTCACCTTGAACTTCATTGCTGCTTGCTATAGACAGATCTTGCCACAGAACCAGGCAACAAAGCAGCGCCTTCATATGTGGGGAGACAGCACAACAACATGTTGTTTGCCAAATTGCTACATGATAACACAGGCTGGCAAATCACAAGCACACAACCCACCTTTGTGATTGGGCAACGGAAGAGCTGCAACATGTTGGCATCTGTCAGCAAGGCTGGTGTGGCGGGGGCACTTGCAGCAGAGCGTGAAGGCTGCTCTGATGAGTCCACAGACTGCTCAGCCACCAAGTCTAGACTGCCCACAGCTTCAGCCACAGAGTTGACAGGCTGAGCCTTCTTGGCTTTCTGCCTCTGCTTCTTGGCCTTCTTGGCTGCTGCACGGGCCTGCTGTTGCTCCTCTTCAGCCAACAGCTGCTGAGCAGCCACCTCAGCTGCTTGTTTTGCTGCCTCTTTGTTTGCTTGCAGAGCACCCCGGAAGCCTGCAACCTTTGTCTCTGCCAGTGCTTCACGATACAAAACTGAATCCTGCAGCAACTAACTGCATGTCACAGCGCTGAAGCAACCCAGTCCATTGCTTGAATGGAAGGCCTTCTAGCAGAGGCACCATTGTTAACATCATGGCTGCCTAGGTACTGTTACATGCAACAGCAAGCAGGTATGCACATTACACTGAGCAGGCTGGACATTGCATGACGTGCAGAGGGTGACTGCGCGTCTTGCAAAACAACTTTTTGTAGTTCCCAGCCATTTTGCATCAACAAGGTTTTATTTAATGCAACGATAATTTACACAATCGAACAGCAGCAACTTACGTCCAGCTCTGGGAAGAACTGAGTGGCTTGGATCAGGATGACACCGGAATGTTGCACCCAATCAGCCATCACTCCAGGGTTGACCAAAAGCTTGTGGAAACGCAGTCCCAGCAGCGCGTGTACCATGCTACTTGTTGTCTTGGTCCCACCAAACCACCAAGACTTATCTAGAGCAGCTTCTGAGAATGCAGAAGCCCACAATTTGTTGGCGTGACGGAGAGCCTCCATGCGTCCAACTATGTCCTCTGCACAATGCATACAGGTCAGCTGAAGTCCTTCAGCAGGCCAGGTAAAATTTTGTCAGCAGAGCCAGGTATTTATACACCATTTAGGGAGCAGGCAAGCAATGTGTTGTGGACAATGTAGAGCTAAATGCATTTGCCAGGTCGTTGGAAAATGGAGATTATGGTATGGAACAGCAGCTGTCTTCACCTATGCAGTTGCCTACTAACTGAGCACCCTTCTTCCATCTTGTCTGCATTTTGCTCTCATGTGTTTGCACCTTCCTCAACAGCTTAGGAACACCATTCTTGCATGCATCTGCAAATAACAAAGAGCTGTCCGAGAGCTTCTGAGACCATGGCCCGTTCACCGATGCATGTGGTAGGCATATCCCCAAGGGAGAGATAAAAGGGAAAGATGAAAGCAATCTTCTTGCATGTTGGCTGCACGTCACAGACCATTTGCCATAAGCGCATATGGCTTGGTAGAATCTGGTAGCTGTTTCTTAGAACGTGTATGGCAGCAAGGCAATATGCTGACAGGTGCAAGGACAAGCTTCTCATAGACTTGTGGCAGCATTGCAGGCGCAAAACTGATGAGAGCATGGCCATCGTATTGCAGCCAAAAAGCAATCTTGTGCAAGTATACCTGTGATAGAAGCATTGGTAGCTTCTGTGGTGGCCAGGCTTTCTGGGGCTGCAGGCGCATGTGTGTCCATTTGAGCCGCATGTGCTACAAGGGCTCCAAGGAAATGCAGACCTGCCGCAGCAATGTCCACCCGGGTCACCTCTTGTTGACTGTCCTGCTTACTACAATCCAGCTCCAGATAATGAGCTGCAGCGGCATCATTGCAAGGAGTGATGATAATGGTGAGCGCACATATTGTTTGGAAGGATGGGCTAGGCGCAGGTGTGGGCAGGCACAGCCAGGCATCAAATGCGCCTGTGCTGTTTCCACATATTGCTGACAAATGAGCTAGCAAGCATCTAGGGTTTGAGCCCTATAGAAGCTGACGACACATTGGGCATGATGCTAATTGCCAAGTTGATGACCATCCTTTGTGACGGTCTGTGACACATACTTTACAATAACAAGCGCATGGCACATATCTACTTTACAGCAGCTATGGCATTTTGGCAAGATTTGCTGCTGAAAGTGCACTGACTTCTCATGCAGAACAGCTGAAGATGGCACGTACGTAGTAGGCAGACATAAGTCTTAGTTGCGTCATCAATCATCTGAGCAGCCCGAGGGTTTTCTAAGGAGTCATCAAGAGCTGTTTGCGCAAGGTTGCGCAACATGGTAGCCCACAAACCAAAGCCGCCCTCCCGAAGATCAACAGCAAAGTTGCCGTCGCTTTCAATGTCCAGAAGTCCTTGGAGGATGAACAGTCCACATGACGGCACTGGCCTCTGTCCATTCAAATACTCAACCGATGACAGGTCTGTGGGTTTATCCTGAACCCACTGGGCGTAGCCCATTGTAAAGAGGTTCTGCACAACCACAAACGCATTATGCGAGCTGCAGCAAGAAGAAAGTGGGGCTTTGAGCAAAGCAAACATTTTGAAATGCCAAGTTGTGGTGCTACTGGACCAAATCTGAAAGGCAACCCTTTCATTGCAGCAGGCTGACCCAACACTACAAGGCATCAAACTCTACACGGAAGACTGATCAGAGGTTAAGAACAAATGTACCTGAGGATGAGCAGGCTTCCTGAACATCCTCATTGCTGACAGAAAGGAAAGAGCTGCCTTGAGCAGACTGAGCCGTGACATGTCCGTGCATGCAATGCCACTGACATCAGGCAACTGCTTCACAACATCCCATAGCATGTCCAGGGTTGCCTGTGGGGGCTGCAGCAAAAGAAAAAACACTGTGACAACACAATGACGCCGCAAGTGTTTTTGAGCATGGCTATGGCTTTATCTCTGCTTGCAAATCACAGCTCTACAGGTAACGATCACATATGCTGCATGCATGCAAGAAACCGTGCTATGGACAGGCTGAGCCTTGTTTGCAGCTCAAGGTGCATAAGAGTGGTAAAAATGATCACCTGGGGCATGTCTGCTGCAGCTTCTGCACAAAGGAGCGCAGCTCTGTCAAGTACATCTGTCAAAGCCTCACAGTGATCCTGAGACCACGGTTGTTGCACCTACAGGCAAACCTGACATGGCATCGCAACCTGGCAATGCACATGTGGCAGATAGGCGACAAACTTGCAACAGCAACAATGCAGCGGTGGAGACTGCGGCGGTTTTGCATATCAGGCAATGGATGAGGTGCACAGCAGCTCGCAAAAGGGCCATGTATATTGGAGGGTCCCAGGCAGCTGGCATGAAAGAGGCACACCTGCAGCGCTTCTTGCATGATTCTGTACATACTGAGCACCATGTCCTTCTGATGTACCAGAGTGACACTCGGCTTTGCATCCTGTAGCAGGCCCCTTTGTGTCAGATCCCTGGCAAATACCATGCTTGTGTAGTAGGTATGTGCCATGACAGCACATGCAGTGAGGCGTGTTGCCAAGCTGGGATGGCTGGTGATCACAGCATTAAAGCCTGTCAGGATGGCTGCATGCAAGTCCAAATGAAAGCCATCTAAGCCCAGCTGGGGAATGCTGTGGAGAGCCTTGATTGCTGCACTCGTGATGACTGGCAGCAGCAACCCCTTCTCTGGTGATTCAGTATGTCTCTTTTCCCGTAAAGACATATTTTCTGCATGGAAGCAAAGTGATGTCAGGCTTCTAGACATCTGCAGTCAACAAGAGTTGTGTCACGCAAGACATAGATTTGTCTCATTGTAAACATTGTTGTGGCTTGTCCATCAAATCTGCCCCGACGACCACGTCAATGATGGAGGTATGTGGCATTACAGCAAGTACTGCCCAATTTAGAAGAAGAGCACAGCAGAGCCCAGTTGACATAGAGTCCAGTGTACCAGCCCAGCAGAAGCAGCCAGACACGTGGACTCACAGAGGAGGAGGATCAACCAAGTGGCACAGATTTCAGGGGTGCAAGAACTACAAGGGAACTACAAGATGCAGAGGCTGAGCAGTAGTCTGCCTAAGCACATCAAGGGTGCTCACCCAGCAGCTCCCAGATGCTGTGCACTCGATGAAAGTGGCCGGTAGCAAGGGTCCACCAGTGAGGGGCGCACTCATCAAGCTGGGTGAGAGATGCATCACTGACCAAGCGCTGCAGCATGGCAATCCCCAATGCAGTCAGCTTTGCAAGCGAAGGGCCGCTGGACGGCGCCCAGGCCTTCCACTGATGCATCAATGGAATCAGGCCAGCTGCAAAGATGTGTCTCAGTTCCAGCTTGGGGTCTGCCATGTAACCCAGCAGCAAGTCATGCAGCAGCATCACCAGCTGGTATATCAGATGTTTGTACAGGGTTAATGTGCTATGCTGTGCCTGGTCCAGAGTTGCAATCTCGGACTGAACCCAGTGAAGGCATGTTGAGGCTCTGATGGCTATTGTTTGGATTTGACTCCATGCCGCTGCTGATGGTGTATGCCATGTGGGCACTGCAACAACACAATGACACAGATGTTAGGGGACGCCTTGACAGAACTGTCAGCAACACAAATGTACAAATGCAGAAACGTGTGAGGCTGCAGACAGTGGACAAATAGCAAAACAAAACTGACAACAAACCTGTAACAAGTCCACCACAAGAGACTTTGCATGTACAGCTTGCCAACTACTGCACAACCAAACATTTGGACAACTCTTATTGCAAGCAGCTCTGCCATGTGCTCAGAGCCTTGTCAATTCAGGAGGACATATGACTGGCAGACTAGCAGGGACTTTGAGTGACATCAGTACCGCACATGTCAGCCTACCGTGTTCTGGCTGACTGCTTTGTTGATCCCCTGCCTCTGTAGCACAGGGTGCCACCACCAGCCAAACACTGTCCTGGTCTGCGCTAGTGCTTCTGAGGCCGGTGGGGCTGCTGGGTGAGGCCCCGGCAGGCAGTGCAGGTTTCACACAGCTGCTGTGGCTGACAATGACAGGCTGACGAGAAAAGGGGTCATGACCGAGGAGGTCATGCAAAAGCTGTACAGCTTCATATGTAACCCTCAGGTTGTTTTCAAAGAGAGAGTCATTTAATCCTTCGTGTTCTGGACCTACACATTCAGGACACAGGTACGATTAGCAGATGCCTGAGAGTGACCATCAATGATGTGGTCTTAAGCTGGCTAAACTTGAATTTGCATACAATTGCCAAGCTGGCATGCGACAGGTTCTCGGCCTCACCTGAGGGAGAAACACCTGAATCCTCTTGCTCCACAGTGATTGGTTTTAGCATCTTGGACACATGCAACATGCCATGCATCTGCGCTAAAGCAGCCTGCTTGGACGTGTCGTCTGCCACTACAGCTGAGAGGACGCAGAATGCCTGAAATGGCCTGCCCTTGGTGTGTTCAAGGCAACTCAGAAGCAGAGGCACGATGCCTGCGCCAAGCAACATCAGCTCATCATGTCTTTCAAGTATGTCAAGCTCACGCAGCCTCGGCAAGATCAAGCAATGATTGGGCAATTCACAAAAGTTTGTCACGAGGTTTGTTGCAATATGCACATGGCCTGCACAGCCAAAATGCCAACTGGCAAAGGTGATGAAGCATGACATGCATGGCTTGGGCATGCGTTCACATCACAAACTCACATATGGGCATATGCACATGGGAGACACACCTTGCCTGAACATTTCATTGGCTGCGACCACCCTGTGTTGCTGGTGGCCTGACATCATCAACATTTGAAATGTTGAAACACAACAATCCCTGTGTGTGACAGACTGATCCAGCTTGGATAGTTCAAGGGTGCATAGGTCACGATCTGTCATCTGCTTTATGATCTTGACAGTCTGCCCAAAGCCAGGCATGACAACTTGCACTAATCTGATGCACAGGCGCTCCACCTCCTGTGAGTCATCTGGATGCCCAACCTGGGAAGCATGGAGTCCAAGGCCGTTCATGACGTCAGGCAGCAGAAAATGAATGACTCTTGAGAAGAGCTGCTGTGTAGAGTCAGCAGCAGAGCTGATAATGTTTGCACGCATCAAGCTAGCCAGCTTGCAGGCAGCAAGCAAGACACGCATAAGCTGTTGCCAGATTGATCGCCAGGCGAGCCCAAAGGGTCATGGGGTTCAGCAAGCACGATTGCTTGTGCTGATTCAACAAGACTGTCGTCAGTGGATTGGATTTCCTGTGAGCTGCCCTGTGCTGCAGGCTCATCAGCTTTCACTGAGCATGCTGGCGACATCTGCGCTGGCAGAGGTGGTACCTCAGGCGCATCCTGGAGAAGCTGGAGGAGTAACAGCAATGGCTGGATGGCTTCCCTAGCTGATTTGAGAAGAGGTTCTGTCAAGCCAGATTGCATTCTAGTGCTGCTGGTTGAAACCTGTTCAGATGGCTTGACATTGAGCATGTCAGTCAGCAAGCTATCGTCTGTGAAAACGCGCACAACTTCAGCATGCTTGCTAAAAGCCTCTGCAATGGCCAGCCAAGATCCAGGCACGTGTGGTACATCCCTTGAAAGGAGCCCTGTTATCTCAAAGGTGTGTAGCAGAACAAAGGGGAGAGGTGGCTCATTGACCTCAACATCTATGCGTGTTATTCCTACTGAATGGTTGGGAATCTGCGTAGACACCACTTACGATTGCACCTTGGCAATACCAGCTTGCAGAAAGCTCAAGACCCCAAAACATACAAACCTGTCCCAGAAGCTTGCTTTTCGCCAAGGACTTCCCGTCATGGAACAACTGGCAGCAATGCGCGGACAGGCCG
>JAABUW010010535.1_pt1 | contig 10265 bp, 20 predicted proteins | sample 5560081 | NCBI WGS metagenome assembly JAABUW01 (sample SAMN10711882, study PRJNA513363) | rock metagenome | isolation source: Antarctica rocks | place: Antarctica: Victoria Land, Knobhead sud | reverse complement strand
GCCGTCCAACGCCGCCTCCACGTCCGGGCGGACGGGGAGCTCGGCCCCGGCACCCGTGCCGCCCTCGTCGGCTTTCAGCGTCGCCACTGCCTTGCCGCGTCCGGGGTGACGACGAAACGGACCTGGGTTGCGCTCCGCGCGTCACGGGCGACGAACCGCCGGGCGGTTGCCGCGTGCGCGGCCGGGCGCCGGCCGCAGCTTCGGGCGCGCCCGACGACGCGGCTGCCCGCGGTGCGACGCGGCCCGCAGGACGGCGCGACCGTCCCCGCGAGGCGCCGATGACCCCGACTGTCCCGGCGGCCTGCTCGCTGCACAAGACGCACGCCCCCCGACCCGTCGTCGTCGAGCTCCACCACGTCCTGCCTCGGGCCTGGCAGCACGCGTTCCCCGCCCCGGCGGCCCTCCCGGCGGGTGCTGTCGCTGGCCATGACGCGGACGGCTCGCTGTGGGACGCCCGGACTGTGCCGATTTGCCCGACCGCCCACCGCAGCGTGCATGCGGCGCTCGTGGCGATGGTTCGCGGCCATCCGCACGTCGGGTCCCCGCGGGAGCGCAAGGTCGCCGGGCTCGCCTTGTCCCGGGCCTTGGAGGCCGGGGTGACCGTGGAGATGCTGCTCGCCGCCCACCAGTACGGCGAGGCCTAGGCCCGCTTAGCCGCCATGCCGACCGCCGCCCCGCACGCCGCCGTCCTCGCCGAGGACATGTCCCCCGAGGTCGTCGCCGCCGAGCTACGTGACGCGTGGCGGCTCGAGGTCGTGCAGGCCCGCTGCGGCCGGCCGCGCCAGCCGCCGTACACGGACGCGGAGCTGGCGTTGGCGTGGACGGTCGGCTGGGACCACGCCATGGCACCCTGATCCTTCTCCCCTCTTCGCCGCCCCTGCCGCTCCATTCCGGCTCGGGCCTGGCGAAGCAGCGCCACCCTCCTCAGGTGGCGCCACACAACGCCCCGATCGGTGCGCCCTACCCGCGCGGCCAAGGGGCCACAGAAGGCCGGGGTCTCTGCCCGCACGCGGGAGACCCGGCCGCAAGGCGAACGCCCCCGTCACCCTCCGTGGTGGCGGGGGCTTCGTCGTTCTAGGGCCCTCCTGCCGCTGCGTGGGCGACCAGGCCGTCGAAGCATCCCCGGCGGGCGACCTCGAATGTCTGTCCCGGCTCGCCGACCTTGCTCGCGTAAGCGCGCGCAATAGCGAAAGTGTCCTGGCCTCCGCCGTACTCGCGAGCGATGAAGTCGGCCGGACCTGACGAGCAGAAGCGCCTAGAGGAGGCATAGACGCCGCGCCGTAGTGCGGCCAAACCTGGGGCTCGCGGCGTGGGGGGAGATGGCTTCTTCACTGCGGCGAAGCACGGTGATGAGACGCGGCTGAAGCTCCCGTTCTCGCGACCTTCGGCCGTGCGGTTCCAGCTCGCGTCCCAGCAGCCTGAACGGATCGGAATGTTCTCAGTTCGGAGGCGATGGATGACATCGGGAGATCGGAACGCATAGCAGGCGATCACGACCCCCCGCGCGCGGTAGCTGCGCACGCACCGCTGGGCTTGGCGACGTAGACGGCGGTCAGATCCCTGCGCGAAGAAGATCACCGACGTGTGGCGGGCGTCGCTGGCCGCAACCGAGGTGTCGGGATCGAAGCTCGCGAGGCGCGGCCGAGCGGGAGTCTCGGTGGTCTTCGTGGTCACCTGCCTTGCTCTGGGCTTCGCAGGAACCGTGTCGCTGCTGCTGGAGCCACATCCCGCGAGCGCGAGGAGACCAAGCGCGACGACATGTCGCCATGGGGTTGCGGCTCTCTGGTTTGGGGCTACGTTGGGGGGGAACATGCGTTCGTGAGAGTGGGGTCCGCGAGGTCGTCTACGGTCCGTGGCCCCGGACAGTCTGGAGCAAGCGTGCAGCACCCGATCCTTCAAGTTCACGACGGCGGCCAGTCGGCCGAAGCGGCGGAGTGGGATGCTCGCATGGAGGTCACGGTGGGCGCGCTGATCGAGCGGGCACTCACTGCTGACCCTCCGCCTTCCGGCGCGGCTTTCGCTTCGGACTTCCAGCGCTGGTCGCGGAACCTTCAGCTTCGGGGCCGAGAACGCCAGGCGGCGCTTCGGGCTTCGCGTCTCCGCGCAGTGAGCTGAGGCCCTGCTCTAGCGCATCGACCCGCTCGATCAGCCGGGCGAGGGAGTCGATGTCCTCAACTCCCAGGGTGACCTGGAAGCCGCTGGGGCGCCCGGCGCGTTGCAGAAGGGTTCGCAGGTAGTCGCGCGGCGGGTCGGCTTCACCGTCCTCGATTCGGCCGAGTTGCCGCACGCTGACCTCGAAGAGCTTGGCGGTCTCCTTGAGCGGGAGGTCCGCGTAGCCGCGCGCCGCCCGGAGCTGCGCAGCTCGCTCGCCATAAGGAGGAGGCCCTGCCACCCCGCCGATTGTGGCCTACCTCCGGCCGATATGCGCCCAGGCCTTGCAGAGTTCTGCCCGATGTGTCAGGATGCTGCCAGCGATGACAGCTATCCGCCAGCGCAAGTCTTCTCGCCGTGCGAACCGCGACCTCGTCGCCCTGCGGATCAACGCTGGCTGGTCTCGCGCTGACCTCGCCTACGAGACGAACGTCAGCGCCGAGTCGATCCGGCTCGCTGAGGCTGGTTTCGTTCCGGGACCGCGCATCCAGTTCGCGCTCGCCAAGGCGTTCGGCAAGCAGCCGCTCGACATCTGGCCGATCGAGCGTCAGCGGGTGGCGGCATGAACCTCGTCGGCGCCCGCCTCAACAAGGGCCTGACCCAGCGGCAGGCCGCAGCCTCGATCGGCATCAACCGCGGGACGTTGCAGGCCGCCGAGAGCGGCGACAGCGTTCATCCGGGCAACGCAAAGAAGATCGCGGACTTCTACGGCGTGAAGGTCACCGACATCTGGCCGATGCCCGAGCCCGACGCCGACCCCGAGCGTGAGGCAGCGGCATGAGGGTCGTCAGCCTTGCCGTTCCCCCGCCCCATTCCGAGGACGAGGTGACCGTGAAAGTCACCGTCGCCGGGGGACGGAAGCTCAGCCTCGAGCTGCGCCGTCAGGACGCACTGTCGCTCGGATGGGTGCTGGACCGCACGCGTCTCTACGGCATAGGACTCGATGACGACGACGCGCTGGTCCGGGTGCGTAAGGCGCGTGACGAGATGGCTCATGCGATCACGCTCATGGAGGCCGACCCGTGCTGATCCTCGCGCTCGGGTTCTGGACCGCCGCGTCCGTCCTGCTCCTCGCCCTCCTCACCGTCCTCGCATGGTTCGAGGAGCGTCACCCGCGCGTCTTGGATTGGGTGCTCTCCCCGATCCATGAGAACGACCTCGATCAGGAGTGGGAGATGGAGCTCGGCACATGACGATGCATCGCCTCCCGAGCCTCGACCCGCACGCCGTCGTGCTGCGCCTGTACCCGCGCACCGGCGACGTCATCCCCTTCCCGATCAACAAGAGGGGCGGCGCCGCTGACACGGCCCGCCCCATGACCCACGAGGAGACACCCGTGGATGCGCAAACCGTAACCGACTCGCTCACCCAGCACGAGCAGCACCGGCACACCGCCGCCATGCTCGCCGCCGCGTGCGACGAAGCAACCCAGCACCTCGACCTCGCCGCCAACAGCCTCACCCGTCTCGGCGACCTCGCCTGGTCCGGCTACCACAAAGCCGCCCTCGCCTGCCTCGCCGAGAGCGTCACCGAAGCGCGTCGCGGGGTGCTCGTGCTCCACCGCACCGCGTCTCAGGAGGCCGGCGCATGAGCGCCGTGACAGACGAGTCGCGCCGCACGAAGGAAGGCGCGCTCATCGTGCCCGTCGAGGAGATCGACATCGGTGATCGCCTGCGCTTCGGGAACCTCTGGCTGCCGGTCATCGAGATCGAGGAGTACCCGAAGACTCGCCGGATCTGGTGCCAGATGGGGACTGACCTCGGGTCTTGGACGGCCAGGACGAGCACGGGCCGGATGCGCCGCACCACGATGGTCGCGCGTGCGCCGCGTCAGGGCACCGCCTCCCAGCAGGCCGACGCATGAGCCGGTCAATCTCCCACTCCGAGATCTCGACGCTCCTCGACTGTTCGCAACGCCACGCATTCGCGTACACCGGGGCACTCACCGCCGGAACCGCGCTCAAGCCGAAGCAGACCGCGATGCCATTGCGCCAAGGCCGCGCGTGGGGCCACGCCGTCGCCTCCTACCACGCCGCCGTGCTGCGCACCGACAACCGGGTCGAAGCGCACACGACGCTCACCGCCGCCCTCGATGAGGACGCCGACCAGCAACGCGAGCATGGCCTCTACCTCCCCGACGAGCACGCCGAACTCGCCGACCGCCTAGGCCGGATTCTCGACCACTACATCGACACCACCGACCCGTTGCCGATCGATCGCCTCGAGCACGAGCTCGACGTCCCGATCCCATCCCGAACAGGGCGGCGCCGATCCAACCTGTACCGGCTCAAGTGCTTCCTCGACGGGATCCACGTCGATGACGACGGCCGCGCGTGGATCTTCGAGGCCAAGCTCCGCGGCCAGTTGATGTCGCTGGAGCAGATCTCGCTCTCCCGCCAGACCAGGTGGTACGCCTGGGCACATGAGCAGGCGACGGGCTCCGAAGTCGCCGGCGTGATCGTCGACGAACGGCTCAACGCCGCGCCGACGCCGGTGAAGCGGTTCGTGACTGGATCACGATCACCCAGGCGTCGCTCGGGCGGGTCCGGTCGTTCCTGGAGGCGGCTGGTGTGCCGATCCCTGAGGGGGCGTTTCAGATCGCCGCGTCGGATCTGGTGGGTTGCCGGCTGAGCGTGGTGGTCCGCGAGCAGGAGTATGGCGGCGAGACGAAGCTGCGTGTGGTCGCGTATGAGCGGCCGACGTCGCCCGATGGGACGCCGCTCGCCCAGCGGCAGCCGGCACCGAGGCAGGGTGCGGTGTCGGGCGTCGCCCGCGTCGACGAAGACATCCCCTTCTGATGGCCCTCGTTCAGGATCGCCTCGCACGCCTCCCGAGGGTTGTGCTCGCCAAGGGCAAGCACAACAGCTTCAATGCCGGGCACTGCGCAACAGAGACTGTCGCGTGGCTCGCTGGGGAGGAGCACACGGACCATCCGCAGTGCCTCTCCCCGATCCTCGGCCAGTTCCTCCGCACTTGGAACGACCAGCTCGACGAGGGAGGACGGCAGAAGCTCAAGCCGTACTTGCCACGGACGATCGGCAGCAGCAATGACGGCCATGACGAGCTGCGTGGCTGGCTGTGCGCGGATTGGCTGATCCGGGTGTACACGCCGGCGTGGCTGGAGCTTGGGGGCGTCGTCGAATCGGCCGCGGTGCTTCGCGGCCTGCAGCCAGTTCGCAATCTCGCGTCGGTAAAGGCCGCGCGTCCGAGCATCGACATCGCCCGCAAGGAAGCGGCCGCTGCGGGGGCCGCTGCGTGGGCCGCTGCGGGGGCCGCTGCGTGGGCCGCTGCGGGGGCCGCTGCGTGGGACGCTGCGGGGGCCGCTGCGTGGGCCGCTGCGGGGGACGCTGCGTGGGACGCTGCGTGGGCCGCTGCGGGGGACGTGCTGGAGCCGACCACGGTCGAGCTCCAGGCGTCCGCGCTTGTGCTGCTCGACGAGTTGATCGACCCGGCCGGTGTCGAGAGGAGGGTGGCGTAGATGGAGGCATCCACCGTCACCCAGCAGGCCGGGCAGCTCTCGTTCAACGTCGGTGGCGAGGTCCCCGATGTCGGAACGCTGAAGGTGAGCGGCCAGCTTCACGTCCACCGGGACCTCGAGAAGGGCACCGCGGTTCATCTGCAGATCGTCGACGACGACGGTCAGGTCGTCGCGGATGGGTACGGCCGGTGCTCGGCGGTGACGTTCAAGGAGCGGATGGAGGAGGGGTCGGTGGTCGGGACGGAGCGCGCGCACACAGTGAAGCTCACATGAGACAGGCGGACGCGTCCGGCCGAGTACGACCCGGTGCCTGCGTGACCGATCCGCTGTCCTTCGTCGTTCTCGGGCGTCCGCAGCCCGCCGGCTCGAAGAAGGCATTCGCGGTCCGCCGCGGAGGCGAGCTCACCGGCCGCGTCGCCGTCGTCGACGACGCGAAGCACTCCAGGTCGTGGAAGCACGATGTGGCCGTCGTGGCCCGCCAGGCGGTTGCGGGCGCGCCCGTGCTGGAGGGGCCGCTCGATCTCGACGTGGTCTTCGTCGTCGCGCGACCGAAGGGGCACTACGGCACCGGGCGCAACCTCCGGCAGATCAGGGCGTCTGCTCCCGCACTGCCAACCGTCAAGCCGGACGTCACGAAGCTCCTACGCGCCGTCGAGGATGCGCTGACCGGCGTGATCTACAGAGACGACGCTCAGATCGTGAAGCAGCACGCCGAGAAGCACTACGGCTGGCCGGAGCGAGCCGAAGTGACGATCAGGCCGCTAACCCGCGAGCAGGCCCGCGTCCTCGCCGACTGGATCGTCCGGAAGGCTGCGGCGTGATCGGATGACTGTCTCGGAGACGTCAGTCCGACTGCGTATGGCGCGCGCAGAGATCGAGAATCTCAAGGCCCGCGCCGACCGGGCCGAGGCCGACAACCGGCGTCTCCTCGCGGAGCTGGAGTGTGCCGAGGCGAAACTCACTGGGCTCCTCGTCGAGATCCGCGACGCGACCGTTACCGCCGCCCAGGTGGAGGCCGCGGCTGGCGCAATCGCCACCTACCTCCGCCCCGCCCACGGCCGCACCCTTGACCGTGACCGTGCGCTCGCATCGGTGGCGTTCCGTGCCGCCGGCTACCGGATCGAGGAGACGACGTCGTGAGCTACCTCGACTCAGCCGCCCGCGCCCTCGAACGCATCCTGACGGCCCGGCACCCGGAGCGTGTGTGGGTCGTCAGCGTCCGGGAAGACGCCCGGCGCCGGGCGTGTGACGTCAGCGTCGAGCACCCGGACGCGATCCTCGAGCCGTGCGCGCGCACCGCGCCCGCCGGCGCGCCGGACGATCACCCCGCCGAGAAGGCCGCCTAGGAGAGTGCGCCGCTCGTGAACGTCCAGCCGATCCCACGCCTCCACCCCCCCGTCGTAGACCGGGGCGACCGCCCGGACCCGGAGCTGACGTTGCAGTCGATCCCGCGCGACGTCGATCCGCTCACGCCGCTGCTTGGCGCCGGCAGCGAACTCGCCGGGCGCGAGTCCCGCCGCCTCAACGGCCTGCAGGTAGGCGGCGAGCTCTCGCTCCGCCGCGGTCAGCTCGGTTCGGGCCGCGTCGACGTGGCCACCCGACTCGGCGCTCTGGACCCTGAGTCGGCCGAGCTCGCGGCGGGCGATCTGCTCCACGTGCGCGTCGAGCAGGGCGGCGGTGATCGCGGCAGGGGCTGCGCACCGCCCCCCCGAGTGGCGGCCGTGGCAGACGTACACGACACGGGCCGTCCGTGCGCGGCTCATGACGCGCCCGCACCCTGCGCATCTCACGAGCCCGGCGAGCAGCGCCGGCCCGTCCGCCCGGATGCCGCGCGGCGGGCGCGGAACGGTGACCTGGGCGGCATCGAACTCGTCCGGGGTGACGATCGCCGGGTGCGCGTCGAAGTTGACGTGCTCGCCGACGCGGAGCTCCCCGAGGTACACCCGGTTACGCAGCAGCGCCCGGACCCCGCTGGGCGTCATCTTCACCCGGTCGGCGAGCTGGACGAGCGGCGTCCCGGCCGCCCTGGCGCCGAACAGGCCGACGACCGCGTGGGCGTGCTCATCCGGTACCAGGTGCCGCGTGGCTGGGTCGCGGCGGTAGCCGAGCGGGGTTTGGCGGCGCTGCCAGATCCCTGCTTCGGTGGCGAGACGGCGCCGCTCCTCGAAGCGTTCGGCGTGCTGCTCACGCTCCGCCTCGGCCATCACGAGCAGGATGTTGCGGTACATGCGACCCGTGGCGGTCGACGTGTCGATCCCCTCACGGACCACGACGATCCTGCCGCCGGCGGCCTCGACGCGATCCCATGCGCGGAGCTGCTCACGGATGCTGCGCCCGAGGCGGGACAGGTAGGACACGATGATCCCTGCGTACTCGCCGGCCTCGACACCTTCGACGGCGGCGAGCAAGGACGGCCGCTTCTCCAGCGCGAGCCCGCCGGATACGTTGAGCTCAGGCGGGAGGAGCACGAGCTGCCCGCCGAGCCGGGCCGCTTCGCGTTCGAGGTCGTCGGCCTGGTCGGTGTCGGAGTGGAAGCGGTCGCCGGTACGAGTGCCGACGAAGCTGACGCGCACGATTCCTGCCCACCGTTCGGCCACACGCCGGGAGTATGCACTAACGCAACCCCTAGTGCCACGGCTCCCAGGAGTAGCGCTTGAGGAAGTGGAAGCGCCCCGCGTTCGCCGCCAGCCAGGGCCAGGCCGCGTTCGGGCCGAGGTCGAGCTCCGTACCGAGGCGGTGCAGCGAGCGGCCGGGCGGTGCGACCCACTTCGGGTCGGGATGGGCGGCGAAGAGGCGGGCCTGCTCGGCGCTCGAGCGGAAGCCCGAGACGACGATGAGCTGCACCCCGTCGCGCGCCGCGGCGGCGGCCATCCGGTCGTAGGCGTCGGCGACGTCGGGCCGCATGGGCTTGCCGTCCCGGTAGGCCAGCGGCCCGGAGTACTCGCCCGCGCCGGGCGGGAGGCCGGGGCCGCCGAGGGGTGGCGCGAGGGCGGCCTCGGCGACGGCGTGCACAGGCGCGCGCGCCCGGTGACCGTGGATCTGGACCTCGATCGGGTCGCTGACCACGACCCGGACGCGAACGGGGGCGAAGGTCTCCCCGTCGGGGAACGCCACGGCGACCTGCCGGCCGCCGTTCGCGGCGCCGGTGTGCTCGGCGGCGGCGCGGGCCCGGGCGAGGAACGCGGCCTTCTCGAGGTGTCGCGGGTTCGGGAGGCGACGGATCGTGGGGGGTTCGAAGAGCCGTCCGTAGTCCGCCCGCATCCGCTGCGCGGCCGCGAGCGCCGCGAGGTCCGCCGCCTGCTGGCGCGAGCCCCGGACGCCGACCCCGCGCGCGAACGTGCCGAGGATGGCCGCGCCGACGAGAACCGCGCAGAGCGCGCCGACGAGGAGGAGGAGCGCCTGGCCCGCCTCGGACCGGATCGGCGACCGCCTCACCGCGCGAGCTCCAGCGCCGGCGCCAGCGCGGACCGGAGGGAGGCGGGGGCGGCGAGGCCGGTCAGGGCGAGACGGGCGGTGATCGCCGACAGCGGGGACCCGGTGCGGAGGACCGGCGGGCCGAGGGCGGCGAGGCTGTCTTCGGCGACCTCCGCCAGGACCGGATCGGCGTCGCGCGGAAGGGCGAGGACGATCGCGTCCTGGGTGGCGAGCAGGGCGTCGGCCTCGGCCGTCCGGGGGCCGGCGACGAGAAGGACCGCGGGGCCGTCGACCGCCGCCGCGGCGCGGCCGAAGTCGCGCGGACGCGCGGGCGGGTCGAGGGACAGGAGGACGAGACGGCCCGAGGCCGTGGCCGGCAGCTCGCGGGCCGCGAGCGCCGCGGCGGCCCGGTTCGCCGCGCGCCGGCCCGGGGCGCGGGAGGCGGGCGGTACGCCGAGCCCGGCGACGAGGGCGCAGGCCGCGCCGGCGTCCCGGGCCAGCGCGAGCGCGAGCCCGGCGGCCACCGGGGCCGCGGACCCCGCAGGGCCGACCACGGCGAGGGGCGCGGCAGAGGCCAGCAGCCGGCGCGACGCGGCCCGCTCGGAGGCGCGAGGACGAACGGACGATCCCCCCAGCCGCCGCGCGAGGGAACGCTGGGAGGCGCTGGGACGAGCCGCCGACGCGGACGGCGCGAGGAAGACCGACCGCAGACGGGCGACGAGGTCGCTCACTGCTTTCCCTCCCCCGCGTCCGCCCGCGCCTCGGCCTCCAGCAGATCGGCCAACCCGCGGGAGGGCGCCGGCGGCGCAAGATGGATCAGCACGCGGGAGCCTGCGATCTCGACCCGCATCCGGTCGCCGGCCCAGCCCGGGACCGCGCGACGGGCAGCATCGCGCGGGTCCCCGCCCTGCACGAGGGCGACGGCGGCGGCTTCGGCGGCGTGTCCCGCGAGCTCGTGCGCCGCGCCCGCGGCGAGGAACTCGAACGCGGCGGCGCCCCCGAGCAGCAGGAGCGGCATGATCGCCACGACCTCGACGGTCGCCTGGCCGGAGGAGGAGCGAAGGTGCCGCGCCCGCGACCCGCGCGACGACGAGGCGCGCGACCGCATCGTCAGCCCCCCTGCGGCGCGAACCGCGCCCGCTCGGTCACGGTGAGGAGCTGCCCGCCGCCCGCGACGAGCGGAACCCGGACGCGGATCTCCGCGCCGCCCTCCCTGTCGGCGA
>JAABUW010010534.1_pt1 | contig 10267 bp, 12 predicted proteins | sample 5560081 | NCBI WGS metagenome assembly JAABUW01 (sample SAMN10711882, study PRJNA513363) | rock metagenome | isolation source: Antarctica rocks | place: Antarctica: Victoria Land, Knobhead sud | reverse complement strand
TGATTTCGCCAGCTCGGCGAGACACACACAAGCGCCGGAACGATGTTTTGTCAACATAAATAAGCGGCAGAGCTATGTTAGCACGGAACTTCCCTTTACGCTGTCGTTGCATTGCCGACGTCTTTGCCGTGGGAAAAGCTTGTCTCTGAGCGCAAAGGGCTGAAGGCAAGGGATAAGCTGCAGCAAGCTCCCGTTCGTTTATTTTAAGCTGGCTCTCGTGACTTTCCGTATATCGCAGAGGTGTCGGGCGGCAGGTCCCGTTGGCTCATCACAAGAGGCTGATACTTCAATTGTATGGCCACTTGGCTGGCGTGAATGCCAAATCGCGGAAAGAGTTCCGGAACCGCTTTACTCCCATCTCGGAAGGTAAGCATCATACGCTCGGTAAGCCTTGCGATTGCGATGAGCCTTCCTCACGCGGCGGATTGGTGCTTTCGGTTTGAATGTAGCAGCTGCCAAAAGTTTCATAGGTATTGCTCTGTGAAAGTTCGCTCAAGCCCTCTGATCTCGCAACTGCAGGCCCTGGCAACTGCATCCTGATAGCCCCGGTATCAAAATGTCAGCTTCAAACAAGCGCTTGTTGATTACCGCTCATTCAAAGACTTCTTTGGGTATCGAGTGCTGATTGAGCGGCCGTCAAGGCAGACAGCACGGCCTTGATAAAGTCAAGGTCGCAGACGAGCGATGACCAGTGCAAAACCATCTCGGACCCGCCCCACAAACAATCAACTGCTGTGAGTCTGCTTTTGAGATGTCTGCGTAGGTTGATACTCATCGCAGGCCTGAAGAATCAGCATCACTTCCTTCGAAAGTCTTGTTCACAACAAGCCTGACAATAGCTGCCATGCAGCGCTCTTCACTGCAGTGTGTTATCACAGGTACAAGGCTCACTTTCGGTGGAGGCATTACACTCAAATCCAGGCTGCATCTGACTATGATCTGCCAGAAGAGACTGAAGCCTGTGCTTCTGTGACTTCAGCATTTCTTCAGGTGCAGGCTTTGAAGCAGACACACTCGCAGCTTGTATCAATTTGGAGTACAGCGGCCTCAATGAAGTACCTCAATGCAGCAACAGTGAAAACCTTATTTGAACTGCAGGTCCTGTCAACTTTGTACGCAGCAGAGAATGTGCGAGCAGACCTAGACCGCAACATATTGGAGGTAAACGCCATGCCACCATCACTTTTGCACCTTCTCCTTGTGGGCCACCAAAACAGCAGTACACAGAAAGATCAATCTCACAGACATTTGCAGCTGCATGAAGCATGCTTACACTCACAGATCACTGTGCTTGCAGCTGCTATCTAACAACACCAGACGCACGAAAGTTGTTGAGCTGTCTAGCGGAACCCACAGGTATGTTTTGGTTGCTATGCCTCTTGACTGCCATCTCACAGCCATTTCCAGCACATACAACATGCATGCATAATGCTCAAGCCATACCTGTACCTGACAGGGTGCCAGATGAGTTGAAGAGACACTCTCTGTTAGACAAAGCTGGCAGTCAGTACTCAACCAACCTGGATCGCAACAGATATGGCACAGACAACCAGTACCTATCCACTGTCATCAGATATGACCTGGACTACCTTGGCTTGTGCCCTTGCCTGGTGGATGTGGAAATTATTGATGCCAAGAATGGCAGTGGTACTGTCATAGTATCTGCTGGGGACCAAGTCTGTTGCTGTTCAGGCCAAGCAAAGCCTCTGGTGTGTCTCAGCTTCCAATCACACCAGACACCACATATACTATCACTCAAAGCTGAACCCAAGCACTGAGTGTGCTGCAAAGTGACAAGCCATGTGCATGCATGGGTGTTGTGTCTGCACTGCTACTGTTCTGTCATACACGTCGCTCAGTGCTTCTATCATCTGACATGATGGTCTAAGTTGTGCATGTGCAAAGCAGACAACTCCAGGCTGGAGACATGCACACAGCTGACACTGTTCATCCTGGTAATAACTTGAGTATCCACCTAGTTGTACCACCTGCTTATCCTGAATGTTCACATAGTTGTCCCACCTGCTCAGGACAAGCAACAGGACAGGAGACAGCCTGACAGCGCAGCAAAAGGCAGCACAGGACCACCTGCCAAGTTCTTTGCAGCGCCAGATGCAGACATCAGCAGCGATGAGACTCACCCCCAACCACCCCTGAAGGCAGACATCTCAGATGGGCCCGCCTTTGAAGCCCCTGCCAAGAGTGGTGGCAGCGAGCTGTTTGATGCTCTGCTCATGGCTGCAACTGGTAAGCGCATCATCTCTGTAAATGACAGTCTGGAGGCCTCTCATGGTTCAGCAGCATGCAACCTCGTTCAGCCTTGGTTTGCTGTGCATTCTCGGGCAGAGATACACAAGAAAGAGGGGAAGCATGAATAGAGGAAAAGCCTGCCAAGAGAACCCAGCCAGTCAAATCTTGTACGTGAAAGTATGTGCCCTGCAGCACTCAAAACACCTGTACGTGTGGCTGACAAGCTCAGCTGTGGCTGGAACACTTGGTTCTGCACTGCATGGCCAGCAGAAACACTTCCGTGGCATTCGCTATCAATTTTTTGACTGCCAACACTTGTGTGTTATGGCAGCAAGCCACAGACTGTTGTGCATTCTGCAAGCGTCATGCACAGGGACGGCAGAGGTGTGCAACAGAGCAATCAGCTTAGCACAACCTCAATGCACATCCTTGCCAGTGCTGACAGTTGCCCACTCTGCACTGCTGCATGCTACTGACACTTGACAGTGGTGACAGCTGCTGACTGTGCACTGCTGAGTGCTGCTGACAAATGATATTGCTGATAGCTGCTGACTTTGCACTGCTGAGTGCTTTGACAAGTGACAGTACTGATAGCTGTTGACTGTGCAGGCGGCACTGAGACAACCAACAGAGGGGTGTCTACTGGCGAGCCACCAGTGAACAGCAAGCAGTCGGCCCACATGCCGCGGCCACGCAGCCGACTGTGGAACCACATCGGCACATCAGTTGGTGAAGCTGACAGCCTCCAGAACGCCATCAACGCTTTCACAGTAGGCTTCACAATGCCACATGTACAACTTGCACACTCTTGTGCGTCTTTCAACAGTCATTCAGGGCACCTTGCCAGCCTCTTTGGTGTGTGTTCTGCAAAGTGCTCATGCACATGCGAATGCTGCTGACTCGATTACTCAGTCACATCATCTGCCTGGATGCGGCAAGATACCCAAGAGTGCCATGGTAATGCAATTGCACTGCAATGTGCTTGTGTCAGTTCTTGAGGTGAGATTGGACAGTCAGACATTTAGCAGCCCACCCTACACCCACCCTGAGACTTGAGCACTATGGGTACATCAGGACATCATGCGCAAATTGTGATGTTGCCTTTTTTTTGTTATTAAACGCCATTGACAGCAGACTCATGTTTTGATGTGCAGGTGGATGAGGAGATAGCATCTGGGCCATCTGAAATGGAGTCACCATATCCAAGGACGGGCCCCCGATCTAGCAGGGCCCGGCCCTGCACCCCCATAGCCCGCCGGGGCAGTGTCTCCAACATGCTGGATCAGTCCACCACTCAGGTGGATCCCTCAGAGAGAGCATGACAGACTCTGATCATGTTGCTGCTTTTACATGCAGATAAACATTATGCTATAAGCTCTAAAATTTGGATTGAAATCTTTTGTGTTGCATACGCTAACATTTCTTGGTTCTGGAGTGTGTGTTTGCTTGCATGTCATGCATGTCAGTATCAGAATATGAGCACAAAGCACACATATTGGATGTTTGTCAGGTCACATGTACAGATCAGGTCTATCATTGACAAAGTGTTTTGTGTCCATCCAACCATGCATTCAGGTCATCATTTACGGAGTCAACATAACAACCAATTAAGCTAGCAATCAATCCATCCATGCGTCCACACATCAACCAATTATCTAGTCAGTCATTCCATCAACCAGTCCACCAACGCACACCTGCAGGACGGCGCCCATGTCAGCAACACAAGGGGCACTTTGTCAACCGGCCCCCATGCATGTGGCCGTGCAAATGGCAACAGATGGAGCCCCACTGGGGACTCCGGGGGTGGCATGCACGGGTGCAAGGGGGATGAGGGCGACAGGTCTGGAGATGAGGGGCCCGCGTTCAGCTTGCACAGCCAAGAGGGCGACACTGAGGCTGCCCTTGTGGTATGCTCTGCAGATCACATGGCAGGGTGCCTTTTGGGAGCTGTTGTTGCTCTTTGCTTTGAACATGCAGCTCAAGAGGCCACCCGGGACAACACACACATTTGGAGCCTCCAGCGTGATGTGAACAGACTTTCTTGCCAGTGCCAGTGTCGTGTCAAGGCGATGTGCTGCATCACAATGCTGCTGCTGCTGATTGCTAGACTGTCTCCACTTTCAGGCCCTAAAACAAAAGACCCAAAACACTCACTGCACTGGCCCTTCTCTGCGATACTGTCTCCACAAGTGCACGCTATGTTTGCAGCAGTCCTGGTGAAACTTGCCGTTCAAAGCTTGCATTTCAAAGCTTGCATTTCAAAGCTTGCACTGCAAACCTTGCATTTCAAACCTTGCATTTCATACTTTGTATACCTTGCTGTACTGTGTTGCAGGTGAGTGATCAGGACGTGGAAGGGATTGAGACCGGCGGAGAGATGTTGAGGCAGAGGCGGGCCAGTGGCAGCAAGTGCAGCCTGCTGGTGGGTGTGGGGCGCCAGTCGAGTGCTGTCAACCTCAACAGGCTGGGCCCAGACTCTGACCTCAAACGACTTGTTGAAGAGGTCGGCTCCTATGCAGACATCATTCAATGCCTGTGGTTGTGCTGCTTGTGCAGTTGTGTGAGCCAAAGTGTCCGTCTCTGTGCAGCAGACGCACACGTGAGCAGTCCAGGCTGAATGTGAGTTACACTGCTTGGGATCACATCAACAACATCTCATCATGAAACCCCAAAGGAGAACAGATGCTCAATCTACAGCATGTCACCTCCTCAGTGTCCTCGTCCTCATGTCTTCTTCCAGAGTTGTTGCTGATAATTCTAATTCGCAATCAACGCACACGAGTTGAGGGACAGGCGTCACCCTGCCTTGCAAGCTCAGCTACAGAGCATCAGCAGATCGAAAGTGAATCAGATTCAGGAATGGTGGCAGCGCATACCTCTTTACTTGGGCAGTTGGGGTTAAGGAGGGACTGTTCTGACTATCAGTGTAGCAGTAGAGCAATTGGGGTTGTGCTGCAGGTGCGCATGATGAAAGAGGAGAGGCTGGTGGCAGAGGGAGCCCTGGAGGAGGCACGCTCCAAAGAAATGGAGCAGCGCAGCCGAGCAGAGGCTCTGAAGCAGGAGGTGGAGCTGCAGCGCGCCCAGGTCCAGCGCCACCTCACCCAGGTCCCCCACCTCTCCAACCAGTGCTGCTGCCCTTCTTATGCATCAGCAAGCATTGCTGCTGTCCATGCTATGCATAGACAAGCAATGTTGCCGTCCCTGTCACCACCTGAGCAAGCATTGCTGCTGTCCTGGTCATGCATGAACATGCATTGCTGCTGTCCTTGTTGTGCATGAACATGCATTGCCACTGTCCTTGTCATGATTGGACAAGCATTGCTGCTGTCCTTGTCATGCATGAACAAGCATTGCTGCTGTCCTGTGCAGAATGGGTGAGCATTACTGTCGTTCATTTCACACATGAGCAAGCATTGCTGCTGTCCTTGTTATGCATGAACAAGCAATGCTGCCGTCCCTGTCACATGAGCAAGTATTGCTGCTACCCTGTACATGAAAAAGCAAACATTGCTGTCGGCCATATTGTGCATGAGCAAGCATTGCTGCTGTCCTGTTCTTGAATAAACCCTCACTGGTGCCCCTGGACCCTTCACTGTCATACTTATCTTTGTGGCCCTGCATCTACAGCAGTATTTGTGGTATTGAGCAGCTTCCTGTCTACCACCAAAGGACTTTGCCGGTCCTCAGAGAGAGTGGACCGCTCACGCAATCCTCGATGTCGTGTGACGCAGGTGTCTGCATTGAGGGTGGATGTACAGCGTCTGACCCAGGGCAAGCGCAGTGCTGAGGCACGTGCCTTGGCTGCTGAAAACGCAGCCCAGCAGTGTCAGCAGGAGGTGGCAGCACTGAGGGTGCTGACTGCCAGCATGTTGGCTCAGCCCCACACTGGCCCCTTCCAAGACCTGGAGGGTACAGAGTCTGCGAAGCCTGGCTTCACCGGAGAAGGGTCCAACTCTGTTGTGGATACCTTGACGCAGCAGCAGGGCAGCCGGGTGAGATGGCTTGCTACTCCTGAGGCTGTGCATCTGCAGCAAGACAGCCAATGCAATGCAATGCCATGCCATGCCATGCCATGCAATGCAATGCAATGCAACACCAATGCTGACTTGTTGCATCAATGTGTGAGTCCTCACATGTCATCTGCATGCTGCTGTTGAGCTTGGAGCCTTCTCTGTTGGCTGGCGTTGATGTTTCTTACTTGAGGCTGTTGCATACTTGGCAACACTTGCAAATTACTGACCAGATACCCCATGGAGGATCATGCATAGTAGCCCAGTATTGCAGCAGCTCACACACTGTCAGGGTGCAAGAGTGTACACAGCAAGCCTAGGTTGATACTGGCATAGGTTATCACAAGACAAGTACATGTCACGTCGACCATTCACACACTGCGCTTGTGCAGCTGCATTCTCACACATCTTCAAAAAGAGCACAGCTTTGCAGCCAAGCTTTCATAAACAAGCAGCAGATGCTGTGAGAGTGTACAAGCGAGGAGGTAGTGTAGAAATGGTGCTGAGATGTTGTGCAGGTGACAGATGAGGGGCTAACTTCAGGCAATTTCTGGAGCAGAGTGCCGTCCCCCTCAAACATCCAGTCATCCCAAAGCAGTGTTCTAGAAGGCCTTGGCTCAGCTCCCTTGCCCATTGACCAGCTGCAGCTAAAGGCAGCTGCCCTTCCCACCCTTGCAGCTCCCCAACAGGCCTCTGCCCATGCTGCCCCTCAGCTCTGGGACACCACCCAACAGCCCCCTGCTGGGGCCATTGGCGTGCAGGGCTCCTCCCAGACGCCCTGGCTGTCTTCTTGGAGTCAGAGCTTGCCTGTTAGCTCAGTACAGCCTAAAGCAGCGTCTGAGAAACTCATTGGCAGTGAACTCACACTCAAGCGTGAGCGCAGCGAACGTGAAGATGGCGAGCCTGTTGACTCCAAACCCAGCAAGCGCAAGGCAACGGGAGAGCTGACAACAGAGACAAAGGCGGTCGAGAATGGCACTGCTGACCTAGAGCAAGGCTGCATCAGGGATGCAGCAAAAGCTGTGCAGGCTCCAGCTGGAGGGGGTGGTGATGTTGGTGCTGATACAGGCTCGCCAAATAACAGCTCGCACTCAAGTTCACCTGAGACAGCCTTAGCCAGGGAGGCTGTTGAACCGGTTCAACAGTGACACTGGACTGATATAGTCAATGATGCGCAGAAGTCTGCTGAAGGCAAACATTCTCCTTTGACCTCAACAAATGGACAGTCAGAGATGCGTATTGTCAAATGTAGCTGTGCAGAGCCACCTGCGGTCCACGCTTGCTCATCAACAGGCACCTCAGATTTTGGTATTGCTTGTGTCTGCTTGCGCCCAGTTGACCAAACTGTTTGGTCCTGGGTGTGCTTGCAATACGGCCCATTTTTGCAACGCATGAACAGGATGCGACACAATGTGCAGCTTGACACAGTCCTGCTATGTGTTTGTAGAGGACAAAGTATTGTGACGAGCATGATTAACCAATATTGTCGAGTATGTTTCTAAGTGAGAGTAGTCATGCCAGCCTGGTGTCCTTTGCTGACAAGTCCGAAATGGTGTGCCTGACAGACCATGTCTGGCGCCTTGCCTTGGATGCTCAGCCGGTGTGCACCAAACTAGTCATGTCTTACTCGACCTTTTTACTGTGACAGTCCCAGTCAACATCATGACGAAGAATCAATCTATGAGATGCAATTGCGGTGACAACAGTTGTCATTTCAATTACAGTTACTGTAACTCCCAAAGCAATTTCAAACGCTGGCATGCTAGCATGTACAACACGAGTGGGAAGTTTGCCATCAAAAGTACCTCAATTCATAAAATGTCATGGCTTGTAGTGGGATTTTCAGCCAGACTCAAGCAGACACCTGTCATGGACAGATGCTTTGTGTGCATGAACGACATGAACCAAGAAGCAACTTGCTTCAATGTCTCATGCTACGTTCTGCATCCAGCTGCTGCTGCTCCTCTACAGGCAATGCTTGGTACCTACAAGCACAGCCAAAATCAGCACTCAATGCAAGGACATCTGTCAGAGCACTGCTACACATGACACACTCAATACCCATACACTGCTAAGTTGAACGTGATTGCACTTAGTCAGAGCACTGTCTCTTATCAATTCATGAACGTTGGTCAGAGCACCAGTAATCAGACATGTGAAGGAAGCCCATGCATGAATGTGGCTGAATGTGGCTTCCCGTAATCTATAACAGACTTCAAGCCTATGCTTGCAGTGCAGCTGCTGACTGCAGAAGAGTCTCACATGAATACAGACTTGTCTCCAATGTCATCTTTGATGGCTTGGGTCCATTTGCGGCCAGCAAATATTGTACATAAGGCCACAAATGTGAGCAGCAAGCCCTTCTCACCCCCTTGGGGCACTAGCCCTGTCAAATGCCCCAGCAGCAAGACAGGGGTGACAAAGAACAAGGCAATTGCTTCTGGTTTGCCATAACATGCTCCCTGCACATTAAGATAATCATTTAGCTTAAGCTAATTTCTGTAGATGCAGGAAGGTATGATGTTTGATGTGTTGATACACCTGTCAGAAGCATTTGCAGCAGGGAAATCTCACCAAAGACAACTTGCAAGCAGGATAGGACCAAGGATGGTAAGTATGCAGACTTGCAAGGCGCTGTGCATGTGAAGACTTTTTTCATAGAAAGAAATGCTTGCAGCTTGGCATGAAGGTGATGCATCTGAGGGACTCGCCTCTTTGAAAGCAAGACCAGTGACTGCAGCAAAGAGAGGGCCCACAAGCCACACAGACGAGGGGTTTTCAGCTACATACTGGGGCACAGATTGCCCACCCTGCACAAAAGACGGTTTTTTTCTGAATACTGTATTTTCACAGAGCAGTTGCGAGAGAAAGGAAAGGGGAAGGCAATAGCAACCTGTGTGAGTGCCAGGCCAACAGCACCAGCAGCACCTACACCGTACAAACCCTGCAAAGCATGAGAGCATGTGTGTGAGGCTGCACACTGGAAAGAAGGTCACAGCATATGGTACAAAGCATACTGACCTGCATGAAGCGCTTGATTGGGGTGACGTACATATGCACAAGATACAATGAACCACCCAGACCGGCAACACCAGCTGCAACCACTGCATTCTGCCAGATGCCTGGCACAGAGTCTGCTGAGGTGAGTACAATGGCTGTCTCCACAAGAAGAGCTGCATGCGCCACAAAGCTATGTCAGCTGCTGCCTGTTGAAGCAGTACACAGACAACCCTGTGATATGCCTTATGTGACTCACCCAGAGCAGCGACATTCAGGCCGGCTCTGTACGCAATAACCTCACGTACATCTTGGTCCTCGACTGTCCAGTCGCTATATATGCCTTTGTACACGGGCTTGTCCTGAGCTTGAGCTCCTGCAGCTACAGCAGCAGTTTGAGCCTGGGTTTTAGCTATGCGAAGCATATCAAAAACTGCTATCAATGACATACCAGGAAGATCCTGCTGTGCAACGGCCTGTGGTGAACTACAGTGCTTGTTTCGTCGGTGGGCAGGGCTTGATCGCAATTTTGCAGCACCTCTTGGTCCGCAAGTGAAAGGCTTTGCACTCTTGAATGATGCGCGCTGCGGCAATCCTGATTGGCAACTCAGAAAGTGTGTGCAAGAATTAGCAAGGACCATGTTGCGCATGTCAAAACCAATGTCGGAAGTTGTTCTGAGAGTCGAAGTGTCGGAGTTGCAGCCATGACGTCATGAAAGCCTTTCAAGAAGCCTTTCAAGAAGCCTTTCAAATCTTGGACGCCCTTTCTCTCTCTCATTGCGGCAGCGCTGACGGCATAGATTTGCAAACGACACTATGTCAACCGAAGCGGGTCCACGCACGTTTCAGCTGGTTGTTGCTGCAACTAGGCAGCTGGGAATCGGTCGAAATGGATCTCTGCCGTGGAAGTTGCCTGGTGATATGGCTTACTTCAAGGACATCACGTCAAAGACGGCAGACACCAGCAAGAAGAATGCTGTGATCATGGGCCGCAATACCTGGGACTCTAT
>JAABUW010010526.1_pt1 | contig 10272 bp, 12 predicted proteins | sample 5560081 | NCBI WGS metagenome assembly JAABUW01 (sample SAMN10711882, study PRJNA513363) | rock metagenome | isolation source: Antarctica rocks | place: Antarctica: Victoria Land, Knobhead sud | reverse complement strand
AGCACCTAAAGGAGGTCAAGTGCTTAGCAAAATACTACTTCGGCAGACAATCAACGAACAATATTTTCGAGAGAAGATATCTTGGGGCATGGGGCTTTTTATACCACGTCGGAACATATCACTTGGATTAGGCCGATCATATAAGCTCTCCTCATTGTCGTCGACGTTGAGATATAAATCGAAGAGGTTCCACTCTTGAGCGTCTCCTGGGCCATCACTCTCACACGGAGCAAGCTCTTTATACAAGAGAAAGTATTCGTGTCCACTCACCTCTGGGATAGATTAAGGTTCGAAATTTGAAGAGCCTGCCCTATATAATAGATTTCCTAGACCAGGGGGCATGGCTTCTTGCTCCTGCTCAACGCCATCCCCCTCATCAAGGAGTCTGTCGCGCCGCACTTTCCACTCCAGCAGCAGCCTTTCCGCATCTCCATCGCAAAGGTAGTCACCGTCAACAGTTTGGTTCACTTTAAGATTTCGGAGATCGAAGAATCTCCTTGTCACTGGCCGAATGCGTTTGATGAAGTCAGACTGAGAAACACCGGCAATCCCCTCGAAACAAGCGACATGGTAGAAGTTTAGAGAATGAACAGTCGATTGGCTCCGCTGCCGAACGATCTAAAAACGTATTCTAGTCCTTGAAATTACCTGAGTTCTAGCTAGAGTAATGCGATGAAATGTTCATGCCAGGGTTTAGGGCAACTTGGTACTCATCTGGCCTAATCCTGTCAGGGCAACAGGGCAGCTGGCACTTCGCACCATCGCGAGAATTTGGACGACGTTCGATGAAGAAAATTGGAGCGCAGGCTGGAGGAGACCTAGGAGGTATTCCCGGACACTCCCCCAAGCCTAAGTGACGACGCAACCATTTAGTCTCATTTCTGATGACATCTTGGACAGCTTCGGCAGGTAAAGGAACCTGCTCGGCTTGCATGAAAGTAAAACTCATGGCGAACTGCTTCAAAATGGTGCGACGTGAAAAGACCATCGCTGTCGAAAGTAAAGTTTGATCGAAGAGGCGGCGCCGTGGTCAATTTCAGGAAGAGGATGGGGTAGTGGAGGGATGGAAGAGAAGAGCGCCGATGTGGAATAGGAAGTGACTGAGTTTAGGTAACAGGCTTGGCGAATTCTATTCAAAGCAATGCGGGCCGAGCCTAATTTTCCGGAGTAGCTCCGCTATGCTGCGCCTCACTCGGTGCCGTTGTAAGACTCGGGGGCCAAGACATCCAACAATCGAGGGATGAGGCTGAACATCTTCTCTAGCAGTTCTGTTGGGGTGCGCGAGAGCGGATCGTAAATAGCCATGGCTAACAGTCATTCTCGCTCACGGCGCAGTAGCTTCTAGTTTACGACAGGACTCGAGGGACGACGGGCCTGGCTGAGTGCGGTTTCATCATAAGCGGGGCCCAAGAGGGTTGCGACTTTCGCCAAGAATTCTGCCTCACGAGTCACGATATCCGGCTCGGCACGATTATAGGCTGCAATGGATAGCATTGGTAAGGCTGTGAACTTGTGATTATAGACTTCCTAAGCTCTCTTTCCTTGCCTCCGTGCGAAAGAATAGGGACCCTCTCATTGTCTTTCATGAACCGGATTTGAAGCGATTCTTTTAGGAAGTAATGAGCTTCGACAACACAATGTCCGATACCCCGTCAACGCCGCCCACATCGCTGTCCGCAACGCCGCTGTACGGTAGTAAAAAGAACAGGGCGTTGAGATAGGTGTCTGATCATCCGAACTAATTACGAAGATGCATTGGTCAACTGTCTCAAACGTTCTTCTCCATTTGCCCACTCTCTTTCTCCGCCTACGCCTTTCCCCTTTTGAACACAAATTCTTTCCCTCCGCACAAGCTGTTACTGACAACTCCTCGAGACACCCTTGCCTCTACCCCGGCTGTACACATACCTCCGCCCGCCCCTACGATCTCGATCGCCATATGAGAACCCATTTTCCAGAGACTGTCTCGAGGCTCGAACATCCCGCACAAGCCCTCACTGACAACTCCTCGAGACACTCTTGCCTCTACCCCGGCTGTACGCATACCTTCGCCCGCACCTACGATCTCGAGGGCCATATGAGAATCCATTTTCCAGAGACTGTCTCGAGGCTCGACTGTCCGTATGCAAGGGGTGGGTTCTGTGGCCGAGAAGGTGGCAGAGGCTTCACCAGGGAAGATCATCGAAAAGAGCACGTTAGTAAGGTACATCCATAGAAGAAGAGGACATCTACGAAATCGAAGGAAGATGTATCGACAATTTCAATTCCCATTCCTACAAGTCCCCGTAAGAGATTGGAAGAATCTACAATGACACTACCAATTTCCATCCCCAGTGATCCACGCAAAAGATCCGGGGAAGATGAGCTATACTTCCATCTCGCACTCCCACCGTTCCATATTCCGTCGGACGTCAGCACGGCTGGGACCACAAAGTCCTTGTCGAGGAGCAAGAGCGCCCAATCATCGAGGAGCGAGGGCACTCAAACGAGAAAGAGCACTCAACTGCCGAGAACGTAAAGCGCTCAACTGCCAAGGAGAAAGAGCATCTAATTGCCAAGGAGGAAGAGCGCTCCGTTGCCGAGGAGGAAGAGCGCTCAGTTGCCAAGGAGGGAGAGCACCCAATTGCCAAGGAGGGAGAGCACCAAATTGCCAAGAACGAAGAGCGTTTAAATGCCGAGAGCGGAGAGCACTTAATTGTCAAGAAGAGAGAGTACCCAGTTGTCCAGGAGGAGGAGCACTCAATAGCCGAGGAGGAAGAGCACTTAATCGCCGGTCGCAGCACTTCCATTCCAGACTCAATCAGTGTGGCCACTATGGGCTCCTCTAAAACCTCGATGGGAGAGGTCGAATCCAAAAGCTACAGAAGTCGCAGTGGTAACAAGTTCAAGTCTCCATTGTCACAAAGCCCGCACACACGGTGCGACTATGACTCTTCCCAAGACATATATGATGACGTACAATCGCTTGCCTCAGATAAAGATGATATAGAATCTCGACCCCCTCGCACAAGATCTTCGTACGAAGTTGCAACCGAGGTTTATATGACGAACTTATTTGCAGAGAACCAACAGCTTTGTCCCTTGTATGAGGAGGCGTTGTCCGTATTGGGAAGAGACCGATTCATAATAACTTCCCAAAATTGTTGGAGCGAGATTTGCTGATCTCTCGTCAAATGCAGAAACAGAGTCTGAAAAAGCCATAACACGGCTGCTGAAAGGACGGTGGCGTAGAACAGAAATAGCCATGCAAATAGTGCACATATTCCGACCGGCAAGTGAAGAGACCCGAGCCGAGTGGGACCGAAGTGTGAAACTTGTTCAATATGAGGAGCGCACGAAGGTGGAAAATTGGCTTGCCGACAACAACGATGTACCACCGCCTGAACTAGAGAGCCAGAATTGCGGGAGCGATGAAGAAGACAATCCGAAGGAGACCAAGCATAATATGAGTGCGAGGCCACATATTGCGGCAATGGAGATGTTCCTGATCGAGAGTGAAGCGTTCCGAAATTTAGTGACTGGATTCCGCATGCTTCTACTACCACAAATTTTGCAGTCACTTTTACGAGTCATAAGGGCAATTCCTAGCAATCAATTGTGGATGGAAAAGAGTGCGCAATCTTTGTTGTTTAATAGGTTGAAGATTTCAATCGAAAAATCTACACAAGAGAGTTGGAATTGGTGGCCTTTTCGTCCGACATTGCAAGCATTACGAGGAGACCAGACACGTCTACACTGGGGTTGTGTAAGTACTTGTCTACTAAAGCACTGGTACAGAGAAGAGAAACTGAAGTGCTTGTAGCATTGCGGAATGCATCTCTAGACGGAAATGTCTGATACTCACGCAGATGTGTTAAATCACATTATAGATCAAAGAAGCTCTGTGAACCAACAAGCTCACTTTTGTGCACGAAGGCAGCGGAAAGGTCGCAACTTCTGGGCTACTACGCTAGAGGGGATTAAGAGTGCTGCGTTTTCTGCAATTGGCCAAAGTGGCCGGTCTGGTCCAGGCTCAATCGCACCTCCAGTAGCTCAGGGCTGACAGAAGAGGTCTGCTGGGCATATACCCCAAGCTAGCGCCTCCCAGCAAACACCAAAACCACATGGAGCAATGACAAGTCAGCAGCAAGCGCCTCAAATTGGTATTCGAATGCCAGATTCTAGTCGAGCATTTGTTTTCTTCGGAGTAAAAGGGTCACGCCGAACTCTGGAGCTAGCGCAGATTGATACGATCCAAGTCAACGATGACAGTCTTTTCTTCGCAGGCATGAAACGAGAGTATAAAACGCTTCCGGGGGGATTGAGATATTGGCTGTCAATCTGGCGTCTAAGCCACTGCGATTTTGTCAAAGTGAAAGTTCCAAATGCTCTGACTACGAAGTTTGCTAATAGACGATAGTTTGAGAAGATCAGAGCCAATCAAGTCGTATTTCGAGGCAAGGAGATACCGTCTGGTTTGATATACGAGTACAACCCGAGACCCCCTCAAGCCAATCCAATCAGTCCTCACGAATTTGAGATGGCGCTCGCATCTTCCAGCCCCTGTGGCAACTCCTGTATGCTTGCTCCCTTCCATGATTGTGCAGAGCCTCTGTATGGTAAGCATGCGCTAGATACCATACCTAAGAGGAAGACGCCTTTGGCAGTGGGGACATTTGGGCGGGAGCACGCTTGGGGCATACAAGCGCAGCATGCAATCGCGGTCATTCACGTCGTTCTATACCACTTCCTCATGATTGCAGGAACTTTGGGGTTTTGGGGATGGTGGCAAGCCAGACATCCTAACGAGGTACAGAGTGCAGCAGTCCCAGTGACTACGATGCTTGGCCTCTTTTCTCTCTTTTGGAGCTCGGTAGGGTTTTTTAAACCCTTTCGCGAGCCATCGTAGGGATTGATACAGTCAATTCTGCGGCTTCTAGTGACCGGCTTCCAGGGGAAAGGACCGCATACGGGATATCTGATATGGTGTACTCTACCGGTTCATCCTCAATCCCTTGTATCCCGACAAAATCCACTTTGGAAGCGACCAGAGGAATCAAACATCCCCTAGAAAGAGTTCCGATATCAAGTAAGTATTACTTCTTGTTTTGTTTCTTAGTGATCGAGGGATATTTGATAAGAGCGCTACTGTTGCAAACAACCTTCTATTATCGACGCTATCCCAAGGGAACGCTTCTCTTGGACGTCTAATTGACACCTCTCTATTGGCGCAGCATTGAGAGTCTAATTCTTCGCCTTCAGCGAATGCTCGGCGGATCATGCGATACATCTGCTACAGAGTGAGTAGACTTTATCTCATAGAGACAACAGAAGGGTATAATCAAACGGGATTCTGGACGGGATTCTGGATTTTAGTGCGTCCAAGTGGGAAATTCCGCAGCGTAGGAGCTCCATAAAGGCTACGAAATACGATTCTTGCCTAATCGATGTAGCAGAAAGCATGTGTCGCTGATAACAGATATGGCTCAGACCAACGAGTGCCTTGGTATTGGAGATATTGATTGGATTCGAAGGTACGTCCTTCAGTGTATGAAATAATGCGTAGCCTGCACTAGCGGATCCTGGCGGCTACCGTAGCGCTTCGAAACACTTGACGAGAGCTTCGAAACGTGGAGTCTTGCCATTGGGTCACGTGTTTAAGACTTCAGTTCTCTTCCTCAATCCTGCTTCGCTGTAATCTTTTCCTACTGTAAACCCAAGTTCATACTGGCTTGCTTTGTCGCTATTTTGGCGAAAAACGCAGCAAAAGATGGCGTCTAAGAACTTTGTTCATCTCATTATAGCACTTTGGATAACCCAAATGGGTTTCTCGATCCATAATTATTCATACCGTGGGTGACATCTCCAATTGTTGCGCACCGCTGACGAATTTGCAGCTCTAGGTGTTGGTCTTGGCCCAAATCAAATGTAGGCTGTCCCAAGCATCTGGAACATCTAGATCAAGCACCTTCATTCGTTGACACCTATTAGCACATCGGCTCGCTTCAACGACAAGGGACAGCCAGAAGAGGTCGCTCGAATTACGGGTAGTCGGGCATATCAAGCCTACATGGTCGACGTCCTTAAGCGTGAGGGCAACAGAAAGTGAGCATGACCCATCCTTGGGAGCAGATTTTTCAATGTATGCTAAGTATACTTATAGGCCACGACATAGCGAATAGTACATCCAAGAAGGCGATATATTGGTTCCTGCACCTCCAGATACTCATAACGAGGAACACGCACGAATCATTTTCACCGAGGCTTTGGTTTTGTTGAGCAAAGCAGCAGAGAGAAATCTGGGCGACCAAAGAGTTCCTATCGGTGCTGTGTGTGCGCCTCAGTACTTTAATGATTCTTCTAGAGGCGCTGTTATGCTTGCTCTACAAAGTGTTGAGCCGGAGCTTCATCAGCTCTACCAAGTGGTTGTCAGCTCCCATGCGATACGGCTAGCCTACGGGCTTGATTCCTGCGAAGCTTTTGGCTTTGGCGGTCAGAGATGCGATATCGAAGATGGCACGCACTACGTCCTAGTTGTTGAGTTCGAGAAACGCTATCTGCAGCTTTCTCTCTTGGATGTGGGAAGTGACACCGTCGGAACCTTGAATCGGACGCGATTCAATGAGTTGGGAGAAGAGGAAGGCGTCATTCAGGATTCTGGTGAGGATGAGGCTTATTATGGGCATATTCAAGATGAGCTACGTGCGTTTATGGTAAACAACAACGTTGGTCTTAAACAGAAGAAAGAAGATTTCCTGCAAGCTGTCATTGTCAGCGGCGAGGCGTCGGATACATCGTTCGAACATCTTTGTCGGCTTATCAAAGAGCTTCTGAACGACCAAGGCAAGTACGACATCCTCAGGGACACCGTCCGACCAGCGTTCGTGTCGGCAGTCGGGGCAGCTTATCAATCGATGATTTGGGTGAAGTCTCCAGAATTACTGAATGATGGACTCGTTGCAAGTTCTGTTTACATAGCCGGAGGAGTTCATAATGAGCTGTGAGCTATGGAGACATCTTGATTCAATACACTACTCGCTCCGCCTGGACCATATTTGATTTTGAGACTGGTAAATGTGTGGGACTAGATGCTAGTTGAATGAATAGAAGAGGTTTCGATCCAATTGCGCGAAATGCCAGCTTTTGGGGCCACCAAAACCTTGTCACTTTCTTAGCTGCGGAGCAGAAATCTGCTTGGCACGATACCACAGAAAAGAAACACCGAGGGGACTGGTTTTGCAGGCGCCAAATGCCAAGAACCACTTTCGATCTTACCTAAGGTATTCACCCATCTTCGACTACGATTCATTCGAGTCAAGTACGCAAAGTAAGTTATAGGAGAAAATAATGAAAAATGTCTAGGCGGTGGATCGTGTCGTCGTTGTTCGTGCTCACAAAAGCCTCGATCGACTAACAGATCCTTCTGCATCGTGAAGTAGGCACAGCCTTGCTGCCTACGCAAGCTCGCTTGCGCGTGAACTAGGTATATGTATATATGTATGTGCAAAGCATTGTCGATGCTTCGCACCTAAGCGCTGTTATTCTATTGTTCGTCTCGCGATAATGGCAGGCTCGGTCTATGCCTGCCCTCTACTTGATACTCCGCGAGAAATCCGAGATCATATTATTGGGGAGGTTCTTTTCCCAGGGGAGGCACAACCGATTGATCTGATTCAGAATACCCGAGGAACTGCATCTACTGCGGTTCGTCAAATTCATCCGTACGATACGGATGCCGATAAGAAGCCGCGCTTCGATGTCGCGATTATCAGGACCTGCCGTCAGTTACAGCAGGAGGCGGAAGCTGTCCTCTACGGCTCTTCATCATGGAACTTGATGTATCAAGACTGGTTGGACCATGACAAGGTCTCGTATGACTTCTTTGAGAAGTTGCCCCGAAGGCTGCGGAAGTTGATCCAAAGGGTCGAGCGAAAATGTTATTCGGAGCCCTACTGGAACTGCATAAGCTTGTATGATTGGAAGCTTTTTATGACATTTCTAACACGAGAATGCCAGAGTCTGCATTCACTCCGCCTTTGGGGTCCCGGTGACAGAGTGGAAGGCCCACCGTGGGTTAGATCTTGTGACAAGAATGGGGAATGGGTACAAGCCATCTTACAAATCAAGACATTGAGATACTTCGACATCCCCGTGATCCCACGCGGAGTTATATACGACTACGCCGAATTCCGGGATGACTTTTTACCATGGCTGAAATCAAACATTACTGTAGCTCGACCCGCTTTGCACAAGCTGCATACTCAAGGCCTGCCGGTAGGAGCGCTGGATTTTCAGGACCATCGCCATTCCGTCCGTGGCCATCAGGCGAAAGCAAGCAGCCTTGGGAACCACAGCCATTCGCTCAGCAGCCCTTCGGAAGACGCGCTTGTGCCCGATCAACGGAATAAAACCTTCCCCTTTCTGCGGCTCGAAAGATCTGTCCGTGATCTCATCTACCGGCATATATTGCTTCCCCCTGGCAAACGTATACATCCATACATCAAGTCTTGGTACGATCTCACAACACGCGAGGTCATTCCGGTTTTCCTTACCTGTAAGCAAATGCACAATGAAGCCGAAGCCATCTTGTATGGGGAAGGAATCTTCACCGCGCCCTCTCTTCAGAAGTACGAGAAAAGAATGTGCCGTTTCCTAGGGGGAAGATTGAGGGAACCGGGCACGGGCCTCGATCCTCGACTATTAGCAGGGATCAGAAATCTAAGTTTCGGATGGCACAAAGTCGGTCAACATCGTTTCTTCAGCATTATATCTAGGTCTATGCAGCTGGAGCACCTGGAGGTAGTGCTTTCGAAACAAGACGTTGAGTACATGAACGGCGAATGGCTGCACAGGGCCATCAACCCAAAAGCATTGTGGAGGGCCGGCTATTCGGGAGAATTTGCGATGGTGAGTTGAGATTGCAGACTTCCCGAAGTAGCTGCATAATCCGAGCATCGGAAGATGATCTTCGCCCTGCATTCAATCTGTGAGGGGGACAGGCTGATCCCGAACTCATCTAGCAAACCTATTCTCGGATCCCTAGACTGACGATAGTCACGCCAGACGACTCACAACTCGAGCAGGAATGTCTCGACTGGTGGATGTGTGGTCTACGGCAAGAGTTCCTGCATCCAAGTCGCGACCCCAGACTAGCCTGGCTTCACACAGATCTCAAAGGGATATCTGCCAGATTATCGAAAGCTACCCCCGAGGAGGATGTCCCCTGCGTGGCGCCCGCGACGATGTAGGAAATTGATGTACTGATGAGTGTTGGTATCGTGTGCGCTGGGGGTTCTTCGAGTCAACCCTTCCCTCTGGATCCTCTTTATGGACCCAATAATCACTGAGCAAATGGGATGCTTCAACGTTTTGCTTCTTTGGCGATGCGTCTTTACTGGTTGAGCAGCCCATCCTCATTTCGTCGAAACGTTTCTTACGGGAATGCTGAGCACCATCCCTTGCTAGCGTATGAATTAGGAATAAAGCCTACTCACCGTCTTTCACTATCTCTATATACGTATGTCACCAACCATTTTTCGTTCAAGGCAGGCCTTCAACGAAGGGTACAGAGCGGTCGAACGCTGTGCGTGATAAATCTCCGTAGGCACTCACGCGTCCCACTAAAGTGACAGGGTGAGAACCTGCTTCTGCTCCTTGATTTTTTAACACCTCTTCCTCGTTCGCCTACTTATATCCATGTAGGAAACTCTCACCTGCTATCCTCACTAGATCTAAAGCCAAAAACGATTTCCTCATCTTCCAAGTCAGGGTAACACCAATGCCACCAGAGGCCTCTGCTTCGCCTTCAACTTTCGAGTTCCACGAGCCCTGAGCTCCGCGGTTCGAAATCCTTCTCGATGCCTTTCTCCATGAAAGAACACGTCGCACCGACCTGTCATATCCATGAATACCCTGGAGCTGCAGCGCACAGCTAATAGGAAGCCATGCACCTACATGTCAAGCAGTATACACCTTTCGACGTCGTCGACAACACACCGGGTGCGGTTTCACTCACTGGGAAGTACGCAATTTGGCTATCAAAGGCAACTCAGTAACTCCTCGAGTTCTACACTGGTAGTTGGTTCTTTTGGGTAGGAACTCTGTGAACTGCTGTGGGAAGAGTTCTACCGAGAGTCGACAGAGCAAGAGCTCCAAATACGAGGGATAAGGGTTGCAGATATGGCCAAACTGAATCTGAGCTCTGTGCTTGATGAGTGGAAAATGGGAAACGATGGCACGCAAGACCCAGCCAGATTTGTACTTCTGTACTGACTAGCACCACTGACAGTGTCA
>JAABUW010010525.1_pt1 | contig 10273 bp, 14 predicted proteins | sample 5560081 | NCBI WGS metagenome assembly JAABUW01 (sample SAMN10711882, study PRJNA513363) | rock metagenome | isolation source: Antarctica rocks | place: Antarctica: Victoria Land, Knobhead sud | reverse complement strand
TGCAAGCCGACGTCAAAGACAATTGCTGTACAGACTTTTTATATTAGGTCAGACTGCAGTCTGGTGTGTAAAGTGCTACACAATAAGCAGCTGCCTGGGCTAACATACCTTGACGTACTTCGCAATGGACAACAGCAAGGAACTACTCATAAAGGTTTTATGGCTGCTGTTGTTGCTGAGGAGCTGCTTGCTTGCCGAGATGCTGCAGTGAATCGGTCAATTTGCTCATGTCTTGCTGCAAAACCTCAATGTAGGTTTGAAAGTCGCCAAGAACTCTCAGGGCTTGGTCTGCTGAGTTGATCAGTGCAGCCCAATCTGTGTTCTGGTCGCTCAACTTGTTGGTCAAGCTCAACACCTTCTCGACTTCAACGCCTATTTGCTGCTGCTCTTGGAACGCCTATGCATAACGTGGAATTTTGACTTGCCACAATGGCCTCACAGTGAGAATCCTCCGCTTCAAGCTGACCTTGGCTGCTCCTGAGTTCGCCACTTCCACCAAATCTGCTGACAAGCTCTCCGCTGCTTTCACAGCACGCTGTGTTGCCGCCTCTGCAATCAAAATTGGCTCTGGTACATCACTGTGGTACAAAACATATGACTGTGGTATAGAAAATATCAGCGTGCATGGCGTGCATCGGCTGCCAAACGTACCGCTTTGCCGTTGCAATGCTGCTTTCTCCAAAGTGTGCTGCCGAATGAGGTCTTGCAGCATTCTGGGAACTACCCCACTGATCAGTGCAAACTTGCGTAAAACGGGACGCATAGCCTGTGGCCACAGCAGGGCAATTTCAAAGTTCTGCCCTGAAAATCGCCCCAAGTTTGAAAACTGATCAACCGAGAACAGCAAAAACTCTAAGTTGCCGGAAGTGCTCAGTTGGACGTGCCTATTTGCAGCAGCTATGCCTATAGGCTGCTTGAGTAGAATCACGCTGCGTTCTTTGGTGTAGAAGCTCCCCGGTCGTAGAGTCAGGGTGATCACTGTCTTTCGTCATAGCAGAATATGGACCGGCCGTCTCCGAAAAAGCGGAAGAACTCTCGCAAGTCTTTGGGAAGGCGCGTCAGCTTTGCACCAGATGCTCAGCTGGAGACTATGCATCTGTTCATCAAGGTATGCGACGCTGGGGAGCAATCTGTGGCCTGAGTTGACAAGGAAAGCTACCACTGTAACAGCTCCCAGGTGTACAAGAGCCTTGGCAGGCTTCAGCTGTGGATTGCATTCTGCAGGAAGAGTACTGCAACACACCAGAGGCTAAAAGGGCAAGGGCTAGCCCTGAAATTCTGGAGCAGTCAGGCCAATATTCTCCTGAAGATTACAACTATGATGCCAGGATCTGGGGATCCTCTGCCATACCTGCTACACCACCAGACCAAGGCCCAATCAGCCCAGACAGCCCCGGCAGCACCATGGAGATCACAAACAGAACAGCTGATCTGGCCGCAATGCCATTTCCACAGCCCGGGCTGGACAGCCCTAGCGCCATTCCCAAGCCTTTGGGCGACATCACAGCAGGCTTGCAGTCTTTTGCAGACCTTGCTGCTGATATGGCCACCACAGATGAGATAGGCTGGGAGCAGCCCGTTAGACTACATCCTGCAGACAACATAACTGCTGGTGTGCCTGCTTTGTCTACACTACTCGAGGAAGATGAAGAAGGCAGGACCTCCACATATGGCGATGAGAATGCATCTGTCAGTATGGAGCTCACTGCTGATACAGGTGCACATTCAAGCAGCATTTGTGTCTGTCAATGGACAACATGCATGATTGACTGCAGCTCCATTTGTCAAGCGGACTTGAGAATTTCGCTTGCACCATTCAATGTGGATTATGTCCATGTATTGCGCCCTTTTGCACACTGTAATGTGTGCAAATCCTGCTGGTCTTGCTTTGCGGTTGCTGATGCATCACTGATCCACTGATGTCAAACATGTCATGCTTATCACATCTTGCTACTAGCAGGAGTCCAGACCGCGCGGACTGCAAAGGATCTGCAACCTCAAGTACAGCCTAGTCCCCAGCAGTCCACTGGCAGCGTCATGATGGACCTGACAGATGGCAACACCAGGGATACAGCTCTTGCCAGAGGCGCCACAGCAGATTTCACCCTGGGTAGCTATACCAGAGCCATAGAGCAAGGCAAACATCCAGCCTGGGGCGCACAGCACACCGCGCAGTTGGACAATGTCACCACCGACTCCCCCAATGCAGCCAGCAATCCTGCACAAGTGGCTGCCAATGCCACTGACTTCACCTTGGGGGGGTACACTCGTGCCATAGAGCAAGGCAGTCACCCTGTGTGGGGCTCTCAAAGAACAGCCCAGCTGGAAGACCCAACTTCTGAAAGGCCTAGTGCAGCTGGCAGTGGGACGCCTGGCAGTGTCAGGAGAAGCAGAAGGATCAGTCTGATGGGTCAGAGCCCGTCTGTTGCAAAGCCTGCACAACCTGAAGGGCAGAGGTCCAAGTGGGGCTTTGTGCCTGGGGAGGATGACACACTAGACCTGAATTTGGAGAAGGCTGGTGAGGGCCTGCAGTCCATTTGTGCCAAGTGTTAAACAGCACGGGACATACTTGACGACCTTTCTGCTGAATTTCACCCTGGTATCAATGAGATCAGTAACTTTCAAGAATTGGCATGCAGCAAACAGTATGATGCTGCTTACATTGGGCTTCATGCTGGTGCATCCATTTTACAATTGCAGGCAATGAACAGCAACCATGCTTTGCTGACCTGGCATAGACATGCTTACATGGGTGCATTTGGTTGCACAATGCACAACAGGGTCTGCCAAGTGCCTCATGGCAGATCGGTGCAGCTCAACCAATGGCTTACTCTATTCCCCAACAACATAGTCACTAGCTTTGCAGTGCAACACATGAACCAAACGGCACTGATGTGATGCTGGCGCTTTGACAGCAACTTATACCTGGTGTCTGCGCAGGTCAGCTAGTCATGGGTGATGCCACATACAACCATATATACAATGGACTTGACAGTACTGGCAGCGTCACTCAGCGGCTGCCCCCAGGTGTTGCACCACAGGCTGAGGAAGAAGAGCAGAACATGGCAGCACCTCAAGCCCAGGATCCCAGGGCTGATCTACTGAGCCCTGGCCCTGCAGCTGATGACAATCTGGATGCTCTGCATAATGCTATTGTCAGCAACACAGACGGCTCAGCAGCAGCCATTGCAGCTGGAACACCAACAGGTACAGCTCAACCTGCATTGATGCGGATGCAGGCTTGTCCTATGTGCTGAATAGTTCAGATCTGCACCGCCAATCAGGCGGTAAGTCAAAAGTGTGCAGCGCAAGGCGTGCCATGGTCCTGGGTGCTGACATCAGAAAGATTTTGCACATGGCATGAGTAAGACAAGATGCCTAGAGATTTGTGCTCAACAGAAATCCTGCTTTATTGCAGCATCATGCCATGTAGTTTCACATGCAATGCCACACTGTCTCATCGCATCTGTACATAAGGGTCATCACGTGAGGGCAACAGGCTCTGCAACATCTGTTGGCAGCCAGCCCTGATGCACAATCATGAACATGATCTCAGAGCCTCTTCTGTTGCATTCCCAGCAGCGTGTCAAAACATCATGAACCAAATTTGCAGAACATACCAATGTGGACCAGTGTACACCTCATGTGGACATGTACTTATGCCACTTGTACATATGCCAGCTAGTTAGAGGTCACCCCCAAGTGCCTGCAGGAGACCTGACCATGCACAGTCCCAGGCGAGCCAGCATGGCAGGAAGTGTGAGGGATGTGACTGCCCACCTCTTGGATGATGCTCAGCCTGACCCCATGAGTCAAGCAGAGCCGATTGTTGCTCAGCAGGTTGTGCAGGCAATGGTGGAGCTACCTGCCCCTGCTGCTGGACTACTGGCACGGCCGTTGGGTAAGCACTCAGTCTGCAGATGCATGCACATGAAGGCGTTTTCTGCAACAGCGTTTAAGGTGTTGTAAACCTACCTTACTACGTTACATGGACAGCTGTGTCAGCCCTGTGGTTATCCACTTAATGAGCTTGCTGCAGCATGAAAAGCATTGCCTGCAGTAAGGACAGCTAGCACCTTTGCATTCCCAGGCACTTGCAGGATCTGGTTCGTGTTCACTGCAACAGCCAAAGTTAATCCAGTGTGGAACTGCCATAGGCAGATGCCCCAGCACTTCGTGTCTGATAGTTTACTCAACAGCCAACACTGATTACCTTTCTGTCTACCTGTAGGGAGGGATGTCACAACAGGGCTGCTGCTAGAGGCAGAGCCCAGCCCAGAGGTACAAGGGCCCTTGGGCGCTTTACGGCGCCAGCTAAATCAGCTGCATGCGCCTCAGGCCGACATGGGTGGCTACGGGCGCAGTGACAGCACTGGCCCTCACACACTGAAGTTGCTGCAAGCCACAGGCTCTACCACACAGCTGCTGGCACCGCCTGCCAAGCCCAGAGGTCACAGGGTGTCTGGTGAGAGGCCCTGACACTGCAATTTGCTTGCCATGTCATCTGGTAGTCAGCAGGGACGCCGCTGATTACCGATACTGTAGCACTGCTGCTGCCAAAAGTGCACCCTTCAGCATGTGCATGGCATAGTGTGCCCAGAGCAGCAGCCAGCAGAGGCCTCTTGCAACAAGATAGCCTGTTTACTTTTGCAGCTGAGAGAATGTGCATGGGCCAGCAATCCTGAGGTTTTCAGGTGGTGTGCAATGCCCAGACAGGCTGTCAGGATGCATAGTACTTCTGGCAGCAGTCAAGGCAGCAGCAGCATGGTCAATCAGAGCAGGGTAACTCAAGAGCAGATGTCCCCTAGACTATGGTGCTGCATGGCTTAGGCAGCTCTAGTGTGCATACTGCCAACATGTCAGTGTGGAATGCAGGGGCAACAGGTGCTTTGCTGTCATATGGCACAACACAGCTGCTGGCAGACCGCACCATGGCCTCTGCTATAGGCAACGCCAGCCGCCGAGCCATTGCTGCTGGTATGCACTCCCACAAGTTCATGCTCTGTTATATGCTATCACGACACTGGATGACCGTGTCTACTCAAATCAGTCAGCTTGCCGCTACATGATGCATGTGCTATAGCAGCACATAATCACAAATACTTCTTGTTTAGAAACTTGGTACTTGAAAACTTGGTTGAACATGCTACCTGTTTACATTACACAGGTGATCAGAGCATGACAATGGACCTGGAGGACAGTGGTGATGGCAATGACCTGCTGGCTGACAACACCATGGATGGTCTGGACTGTCCACCAGAACTGCCCCAGACAGGGCCGGCTCCTGCTGCCCTGCCCCAAGTGGCTGAAACGCCCCGTCAGGCAGTCATTCAGCCTGCAGTTACGCCTTACAGTCAGCCACACAGTGTGTTCCCCGGTGGGTGCAACCTGAAGTTCTCATGCTGAAAGGTTGCTGCTGAAGCTCCTGTGTTGCCGTAAGACACTGCACCTTGACATCAGCCAGGTTGCAGCACATCAACACACGTGGGTGCATGCACATCATTGGTCATTCTCAGTACATAACATGTGCCCCAAAGGCTCTTGCAGATGCTGAGAGGTATCTGTGAGGCTGCAAAGGGCATTTAGCCTTTCTGCAGCAGCTTGGACATACTGTTCTCACACGCTGTAGCCCGAGTCAAACAATCATCTGGCTTGAGACCGGTTTCTCAGATGAGTCATTGCATTTGCAGGTGGGGCGTTACTGGCCAGGACTCCTCCGACTGGGGCCAAGGCCAAATCCAGGATCCCAGCTAGCCACACCAACAGGCAGCTGGACATGGAAGCCCCCCTCAGTCCCCAGCCTGACCCCACCCCGACACCAGTCTTGCACAACCCTTCCCCCAACCTACTTGCCATGCCCAGGTCGCACATGCGCACTGCTGACAAGCAGCGTGCTAGTTCCATTGGGCTGCTGAGCAATAGGCAAGTGGCTGATGGGCAAATGGGAGACAGAGGGCAAGGTGAAAGGCAGCCTGTTGAGCAGGCGAGCCCTTCAGCATGGGGAGTGCAGGCAGCTGGCCCCAGCATTGGAGGCCTCAAGCTTGCCAGGACTCCAAATGGTAAGCCGACAGATACCTTGATCCCTGCTATTCCAAATGGGTAAGGTTTGTGATGCTTGTTGTGCATGTTCTAGCACGTGTGCAGTCTGCCACTGGTTGCTGTACTTGTGCACTGCAAAGCAAGGTAGGCTTGACAAACAGCATGATGGCCTGCATTTCACGCACTCGGGAAATTGCTGCAACAAATCTGCTGCTTCCACTGCACACAGGATGTCCTGCATTCTGCCAGAAACAGGGCACAGCACATAGTCCAACACCTCTTCTGAAATCATGATGCATTTTATGCATAGCTTGTGCCGCTGGGGCAACTCTTTGATGCCAGCTACCCTCCCTCATGACATTCTTTGTGCAGTGTGTACTCAGGACTGTACATCATGGCTTTCAGGATTTAATTGGGATGACCCATGAATTTGTTTGGAAATGAAGTAAGCATTGCAAGCATGGGCAGAATGCATGAATGAAAAAGTTAATGCATGAATGAATGGTCAAAGAATTGTGTTCAGGTGATGAGCCTATTGGGGGAGCCAGACTTGCCAGGACCCCAATTGGCACCCCACGCCAGGCCAGCCCTAGCCCAAGCAGGCTCAATCCCAACCCTATGCCTGCCTCTACTGCCCGCAAGAGGTTACCATCAGCAGCAGGAGAGGCTGCCAGGAATGACATCATGGGCGGTCGCCAGCTCGCTAGGACCCCTGCAGGAGCAGCATCTGCAAGGAAGCTGCCACTATTTGCTTCTCAAAATGAGCCTCCAGTTGGTACTCCAGGTGAGCATGCTGCTCGCATGTGACAGACATGTCATGCAGGATGAGGTATATCTTGTAAAAGCAAGGTATACGCCTATGTAGCGCTCTGCACCGCCTTGGCAACAAGCCCTCACCAGTTACATGGCACAAGGACAAGGAGCATGTGATCAAGAGCTCATGAATTCAAGGCATAGGCTGATTGCAGGGGGTGGCAAGGGGGCAAGGACCCCAACAGGCAAGCCACCCTTGGCTGGCCAGAGAGGTGTGCCCAGCAGTGCAGGTCAGTTCAGCTTTTGGCGCACATGGCAAATGCTTAACTGCATGCTGTGCTTGACAAGGCAACTTGATAATTGACACTCTGAGCAACTTGATCTCTTTTTTTTGGTCTGGCCAATGACCATGCAATACACTCTAGCCGTCCTGAACCATGGCTAGTGCTCAGCATTTGCTTATTGTCTTGTTGTCATTGTCAGCCAGCCACCTGATCAGGCAGTCCCTACTTGGCAGCAGTTGCTTTTGGAATGCTTGACAGTTCCAGGCCATGATGACCAGAGTGCATGTGGTGCTGCAGAGCGCATGCCTGGAGGCATCAAGTTGGCTCGCACACCTATGGCAGCTTCTAGGCTGTCCCTTGGGGGCTCCCCTCTGCACCCCTCCAGCCCCACCTTGCACCCGACTGCTCTGCCCATCACATTCCAGGTACTGCTGCAGCCAGACTTTGTGAGCCTTGTTGTCTCTGCCTAGGCATGTCATCCCAACACTCATCAAAGCTATGTTCTGAAGTTTGCAACACCCATTGTATTGTCGCTATGCCCTCAGAAAAGACAGCCTCTCCAAGAGAGTGTAAATGTCAAACTAAAAATTTGGTAAGGCTGCAGCCTGGTTATCAGACCATGTCTGCAGCATGATGTATTCTGAAGATTGCTGCAACTGCCTGCTACTGCAACTACTGCGCGTATGCTGTGCCCAAGATAGCTCTTGACCACAGCAGCATGTCCTCCTTATGCAAGCTGCAAGCCAGACACAGTCACCTCAACAGTATTATTTCCACCATCACGCAAGTGCTTTTGACAGATGCGGCTGTCAGTAATGGCTTCGTGGAACAACCTGAGACTTGGTCCCTTGCTATGGGCAACAGCTGGAAAGGGCTCCTCAGCCTACCAATCTACTGCTACTTGACTGCTACCAGCAGCTTAGCCTTCGAGATAGGCTGGCATCACTGTCAATTGAGCCCGACTTCATGCAGAAAGTCCTGAAAGCAGTTGTTACTTTTCGAACAGAACTGCCACCAGCTTGGTCTTGTTGCACACCACCTGCACCTGTGCTTTCAAGCCAGCATGTCTGATGAGTCACAACTGGCTCCACATCCCGGACTGTAAGGTATTGAATGAAGTGAACATCCAGCACGCAAGCCCTGCTTCATGCTCTGCAGGACTTCTTGAAGGAGGTTGACGTCAGGTTCATGGACCAGCTGCGGCGTGGGGCTTCCATTGTGGCCACAGACTTGGCCAGGGCTCCACAGCCTGCCAGCCTGAGGGACTGCTACCAGCTCATGTGCCTGACAGCCCCCGAGGTGGACCAGATTGAGGCCAGCATCTCCACCATTAAGGAGGAGATTGACATGCGCAAGGCTGCTGTGGCGGACAAGGAGGCTCTGTTGGCCCACCACAACCCACCTGTCTTCCAGGCTGTGCAGGTCTGCCCACATTGTGAATTTATGGCTGGTATCACAATGTTGTGGCAACTTTGCAAATGCATGTCAGGTACTAGATTATCGTCATGACATTGTGAATGCATGTCTGGCACCAGAATGTTGTCATGACATTGTCCTAAAAACCTCGTGTCATCCAAGCAGAGGCATGTCTAGTTTGAGACAAATCTCTGAGCAAAGATTTCCTGCTCATGCAGCACAAGAAAAGCAGCTCTGCATCAATGCAAACGGTTGTTTCATTATGGCTCCATCTCAGCATCTTTGTTGCATGCAACAGCAACAGATTGTGACAATGAGGGCACCATTTGATGTGTTCAACAGAGTGTACTAATAGCTTGTCATGCCCTGCAGTTGTGCACCGGCAACGAACTGGCGGAGGTGAAACGCAGAGTTGGCTTGCTGAAAAGAGTGTGCCGGCAGCGCACGCTGGGAGCGTGGAAGGAGTGGCGTACTTCCATGGAGCAGCACAGAGCCAGCTGGCTTGCAAACCACCTGCAGCTGCTACAGCAAGACCATGCATTTCTGCAGTCAGGCCTGCAGCAGGTGCAACAGGTGCAGCAGCAAGCACAGGAGCTGCAAACCAGGCTGAGAGATGGCATGCAGGCTCAGAGAGACCAGCATCAGGTATTAATGTCTGTTCAGACAGGTTGCAGGCTTTGGAAGCTGTCATGGCCTGATAACGTTGGCATTGGGACATGAATTCTCTTGGGTGATTGTGAGTGGGTAGTTGTTTAGCATTGAGTTGCTGTGTCAGTCACCACACCTGTGAACAGTAATTTGTCAACATGGAGCATTTGGTGCTCTGGCAGCATGAGCTTGCCCAGGATACATGTGTCACAGCTGCCTGTCTGATGAGACAATGGTGCACTGTACTGTCAACCTGTCATTTGCTCCTTCCCTTGCAGGAAGAGGAGGAAAGGCAGAAGGAGGTGTCACAGATGCAAGCGTCTCTAGAGCAGATGCAGGCTGCCAATGAAGAGCACCGCCAGAAGCAGCAAGACGCCGAGGCTAGGTTGGCTGCACTCAAGGTGATGTTGGACACCTCTGTGAGATAACCCAGCTTGGCCTGTTGTGCAGTCTGTGGCGCATTGCAAGTCTCAGCCCGTGCAAGAGTGTGATGCAGAGCTTGTGTAGACATGATCAGATCAAAAGGACGGTCATTGCTTTGTGCGGTAAAGCAGAGCTGGACCACCAGTGAATAGCAAGAGTGTCTCAGGAGCACCGCCGACTGTGTCCTGTCTTACTGCTCCAACAGGTCTAATGGACAGAAAGTGTAGACCGACTGCATTTTGTATACGCAGCAGTGCAACATGCAAACATTTGGGACTGAGTGCTGGTGTACGCCATGGCTTTCTTGCTGAGGTTTGCTGAGCTGCAGGCTGAGCAGCAAACACAGAGTGGGAAGCGTGAGCAGCTGCTGGCCAGCCTTGCTGTTTTGAGGGACAGCAGTCAGCAGGGGAGCAGCCCTGGGGCTGTTGCCCGCAAGGCAGCTGCTCACCAAGCCTCAGCACAAGCTGTTCTGCACAAGGTGGGAAACATATGCCGTGTCTTTGCAGTGTTATTGGCTGTGCCCTGCTGCAGTTGGTGCTTCATGCAATCCTTTTGATGATGCTTCCTGTCATTTGATGCATGCAGCTTCTTGTCGTTCAGTTCATGCAATGCTGTTTGTTACACAACATCATGCACTGCATGTGGTTTTGCCAGCAGTTTACATGTCTTCCTCAGGCTCTTGATTGAGATCTGATAATTGGGGTGACATA
>JAABUW010010524.1_pt1 | contig 10274 bp, 5 predicted proteins | sample 5560081 | NCBI WGS metagenome assembly JAABUW01 (sample SAMN10711882, study PRJNA513363) | rock metagenome | isolation source: Antarctica rocks | place: Antarctica: Victoria Land, Knobhead sud | reverse complement strand
TGGTCGTCCATCCACTGGTTGGCGTGTGAGTAGCTTGGTCTTCAGCTGGGTGCTGAGGCGACTTACTTACCTGTTCAACGTGGAAGGGCGATGGTGGCGCCATCTTGAATTGTTTTGCCCGCGCGGGACAGGGTAGAAGAAAAGGAGATATCAAGAAAGATGACAGTAGCAGAATAACGATAGAAATTGAGTTCTGTACCTGTCCTTACCTTTTACTCCGCAGCTCGAGGTGCTCCACATGTTCAACGCCCTACGGGCGAGAGGTTGTCGTTATCGAACCTTGAGTGTTGCAATACGTTCTCGTGGGCTTACAACAAGCGTGCCTCCGCCGAAGGGAGTTCACCAACCGGTATAAAACAGCCCATCTACAATGCAGATTCGATTGAATATGGGAATAGTAATGTCGACGAAGGAGTGTAGGCGTGGATGACGGCTCCACGAGCCGCAGCACCTCATCCCCCGCCACCGTCGATCTACCTAGGCAGGACAGCTGTTGGCGACCGACTACCACGTGCTACTATACCCGCTCTTCATGTATCTGAGTCTGTTATCTTCACGAGCTGACACTCACCTGCACACCCTCGCTTCATAATTGCGATTCTACGACCAACAACGCCCAATGCCCTGACGACCTACATCGCCTATCTAGGCTTCCACTCCCGCTCCGCTCTATACCTCGACCTACACGATGAGGGGACTACTCCAAGCCGCCTCCTTGGTGGCACTATCCCTCCTCCCACCCCTCGCCTTCGCAGACTCCCCCTCCGATCTATACTACACGACCAACGACGCCCTCCTCTCCCAACCCGACCTCTTCTCCGTCTACGACGACCGACCCAAAGACTGCCCACCATGCTTCGACTGCAACCGCGATGACTTCACCTGCCAGCAATTCGCCAACTGCTCCAAAAGTACCGGCCGCTGTCTCTGTCCTCCCGGCTTCGGCGGCGAAGACTGCAGCAAACCCCTCTGCGGCTCCCTAGCCGACGGCGCCAATCGCGCTCCTCGCCACAAACCGAAATGCAAATGCAAAGATGGGTGGGAAGGCGTCAATTGCAACACATGCCAGACGAACAATGCGTGTCGGTCGATGATGCCGAGTGATCAGAAGGATGCGGCAGTGTGTTATACGGATGGCGTGGTGGTGGAGGAGAACTTCCAGATGTGCAACATCACGAACCGCAAGATTGTGGATCAGCTGAAGCACGATGGGATCCCGCAGGCGACGTTTAGCTGTAATGCGCCGCGGAAGGAGTGTAACTTTCAGTTTTGGGTGGCACAGAGGGAGAGTTTCTACTGTGCCTTGGACACCTGTGACTGGACTCGGGATGAGACAGATGGCAGGAACAAGACGAAGTACGAGTGCGAAAACATCAAGTGCAAGTGCATACCGGGCCGGATGTTGTGCGGTGGAAACGGTGGAGTGGATCTGGCCGACTTCTTGACGGAGGAGATCAAAGGTCCGGCGTCGTTCACCACAACCAAGACCAAAGGGGGATCGGACAGCGATGGCAGTGTGTTCTCGGAGCCCAACATGAACGTTTTGATCGGAAGCATTTTTGGCGACCCGAGTATCTTCCTCGACTGCCATGCTGGCGAATGTATGCATCAGTCGAAAGTGCCTGGGTATACACGGCCGATTAACAAGATCAACACGCCTCTTATCGCTGGTGTGATTGCTGGAGTTTCTTTGTTTCTTCTGGCCGTCCTACTTCTGGTCTTCATGCTAAACCGACGGAGTACTGGAAGATATGGCCCAGTCCGACTTGACACCGATGAAGAAGAAGAGAACGCACGCTTACTGGCCGACCACAAACCTGCTGCGCTGTACTTTGAGAACATTCACTATCAGTTGAAGGAGAAGAAGATCTTGTCCAACATCATGGGCTCTGTGCATCCAGGAGAACTTCTGGCGATCATGGGTGCGTCTGGCGCCGGAAAGACTTCGTTCTTGGACATCCTAGCTCGCAAGAAGAAGCGAGGCACGGTCATGGGTGACTTTTGGCTGAACGGCGAGAAAGTGTCGAACGATGACTTTAGGAGTGTCATTGGGTTTGTGGATCAAGAGGATACGATGTTACCAACCCTTACGGTCCATGAGACGATCTTGGACTCGGCATTACTTCGCCTTCCCAAGGAAATGAGTAGGAATGCCAAAGAGCAGAAGGTCGAGGATGTGGAAAGGCAGCTGGGCATCTATCACATTCGACACCAAGTCATCGGCTCGGAGGAAGGTGCAGGCCGTGGGATCTCGGGTGGCGAGAAGAGGAGGGTAGGAATAGCTTGCGAGCTCGTTACAAGTCCCAGCATCTTGTTCTTGGATGAGCCGACTTCCGGGCTGGATGCTTACAACGCATTCAATGTGGTGGAGTGCCTTGTCACACTTGTCAAGACCTACAATAGGACAGTTGTGTTCACGATACATCAGCCGCGCTCGAACATTGTGGCGCTTTTCGACCAGCTGATGCTGCTAGCTGAGGGCCGGATGGTGTACAGTGGGCCGTTCCACAGATGCCAGAGCTATTTCGATAGCATTGGCTATTCTTGTCCGCCTGGCTTCAACATCGCAGACTACCTCATCGATCTGACGATGCAGAATGGTGCGCCAGCGGAGCCCGAGGACGAGATCGAGGACGATGGCCCAAGCTACCTGGCCGCCATCGAGAACGGCAGAATCACTAGAGCCAGCTCGACCATGGCCGTGAAGAGCGTGCCCAGCATCAGCGGCAGCGTGGAAGACCGCTCGTCCCTACGACCCAGAGCAAGCAGAAAATCAAGCGTCCGCCAGCAACAAGAACGCCAACTCTACAGCCGCCGCAGCACGCAAGACAACAACACCACCCCAGCGAGCCTCCGCAGCGCAGACGATAGCCTCCTCGAGCGCGACCCAGACCTCGTGCGCCTCAAACAACAAGCCCCGCCCAGTCTAGCCGACACTCACAACCTTCCACCCTCCGTCTCCGGCCCCAATACCTCCAACCTCGACATCCTCGTCACCGCCTTCGCCGAATCAGACGTCGCATCCGACCTCCACACCTCCCTCCAAACCGCCATCAACACCGCCTCAGACTCCCACCCCGAACCAAACGGCACCACCTCCCCCGCAGGTCTGACCCGCGTCCGCGGCTACCGCAAACCCGGCCTCCCAACCCAATTCTTCATCCTCTCCCGGCGAACCTGGCGCAACCTCTACCGCAACCCCATGCTCATGCTCGCGCACTACGCCATCGCCATCGTCCTCGCCGTGCTAACAGGATACCTCTTCTACGGCCTCACCTACAACCTCAAAGGATTCCAGAACCGCCTCGGAGTCTTCTTCTTCCTCTTAGCACTATTCGGCTTCAGCACCCTAACCTCTCTTACGGTCTTCGCGCCCGAGCGCCTGCTCTTCGTCCGGGAACGAGCGAAAGGCTACTACCACCCCCTCGCCTACTACGTCGCCAAAGTCATGATGGACATCCTACCCCTGCGACTGTTACCGCCGATTATTATGGGCTGTATCGTGTACCCCATGACGGGATTACTGCCGCATTGGTCGGAGTTCGGGACGTTCATGATGTTCATCGTCCTCTTCAACCTCGCGGCAGCGATGATCTGTCTCTTCATCGGGATTTGCGTCAAGAATCAAGGCGTGGCGAATCTCCTCGGCGTGCTCGTGATGCTGTTCTCGCTGCTCTTCGGCGGCTTCCTACTGAACCACGAAACCATCCCTAAGCCGATGTTGTGGTTGCAATCGGTACGTCCGCTTCCCCACCCTCAGGGGCCCCTGTGGGCCTGCTTCGCCGTGCCCTTGCTGACTTGTCCTGTGTTTTAGTTATCCATCTTCCACTTCGCCTTCGAAGGCCTGATCGTCAACGAAGTGCGCACGCTCACGCTCGCGGACCACAAGTACGGGCTCGATATCGAAGTACCCGGCTCGGCTATCCTGTCGAGTTTCGGGTTCAATAATCTGGCTCTATGGGACGATGCGGTGGGGTTGGCGGTGTTTTGTGGGGTGTTTGTTGTGTTGGGGTATGGGGCGTTGCATGTGCTGCTTGTTGAGCGGCGGTAGTAGAAGGGACTATGTAGACGAAGAGCGGGTTGATGATACATGGTGAAGGGATTTGCATGGTCGGTGTACTTGTAGATAGCGAGGTAGGGTACGATGTACTGCATCACGCGCCTGTCGAAATTGAACTGTATGTCTAAGCAAGTCGAGCCTACCCGTGAGGTACTCCTCCAAGGGCTTTCATCCCCTCCCTGTACATCCGCCACGCCACCGCGCCCACCCCTTCCTTCTGCGCTCTTATTCCGCCGTGCCTCTAGCGCCAGCCCCACCACACCAACCCAGCAACCACCGGCACCAATGCGCTGCCCACCATGCCTCTGAACAACACCCTCCCCTGCCGCTCCACCGCCTGCGCAACCTCCGAGTACCGCTGATTACTAAAGCTAACCCGCGAATACTGCGTCACGAACCCACTCCCCGGCACCTTGTCCGACAAAAACTCCTCCACTCGTTTCCGCAGCAGATACCACGTCGATCGGACTCCAGCGTGCATCTCCCAATAATTACCCATCGCGAGATCGTTGATGGTGTGAGCGTCAGGGACTCGCTCTGTGCTATACGCTTCTAGCGCTGCGGCTCGGCCAGCTGGGGTGGTGGGGTGCGAGTCGAAGTGCGAGAAGAGGACGCGCACGTCCTCGAGCCCGGCGTTCATGCCTTGACCGTAGAACGGCACCATAGCGTGCGCAGCGTCTCCCAGGATGACGCCGGAGGCGGTGTAGTGGTGGGGAGAGCATTTGATGGATATTAGTGGGAGGTGAGGGTTTTGCTGGAATTGGGTTTGGAGGTCTGGGCCGATAAGGTCGGCGGCGCCGGGGAAGGAGGTGCGGAAGAAGGATTCGATGGATTCGGGGTGGGCTGATAGTTCAGCGAAGGTTGCGGAGGGGGCGAAGAGGGTGCATGTGAAGGTGCGATCGATTGATGGGATGGCGATGAACATATCGTTGGGTGTGGGCCAGATGTGGAGGTGGTTGGGGCTGGTTCGGAATCCGTCCTTAGCGGATGCCGTTGTGGCTGTCGTATCTGAGGAGTCGGCCGGTGGGATGGTGAACTCGCACCAGAGGGTGTCGATGTAAGATTGTTCGTAGTCCATGCGGACGTACTTCATCATGTGGTACCGAACGCTGCTGTGTGCGCCATCGCAGCCGAGAATAATGTCGAAGGAGACTTCGACTTCTTTCGGCCGATCACTGGATTTGTCGGAGCCTTTGCGCTCGAACCATGCTTTCTTCTTGTTGAAGTCAGCTCCCGTGAGCTTGTGGTGGAAGATCAAGTTGACGTTCGGGAGTCCTTCCAGATGGTCTAAGAGAGTCTTGTTGAGAGCGCCACGATCTACAGCTCGCTGGTAACGGCCATGGACGTCGTACAGCTGGCTCTCCTCGGTGAGAGAGCCCTTCGAGTCTTCTCCATGAACCATACGACCGTACATGGGTATCGTGTCGGCCAGCACGGAGTCGAGGAGGCCATCTGCGCCAGACTCGCGCATGGCATTGACGCCTCGTTGCGATAGAGCAAGATTGATGGATTTTGTGAAGTTGAGTGGCGTGGTGGAGTCATCTCGAAGGTCTTGAGATTGTTAGCCACTGGTTCCCATGTCTCTCAATATATCGATCATACCTCTTCTCAAATCATACACCTCAACCTCCCACCCTCGTTTGGCAGCATAAAGCGCGGCGAGCGCACCGACAGGCCCACCGCCTACGACGAGACACTTTGTCTTCCGATCAGCCATGACCAGTGTTCAGTGCAGAATGTCAACTCCAACATTGCCACCGAGAAGAGTGCTCGATTGTTGAATCTACTTTGCTATTGTCTTGAATGATGAGTCGATGTGCTGATTGACAAGCATCTATTCCGTCACCACCCGCAGACCTTTGAGTCGATCTCTAAGGCATTAAGGCTGCACCCCCATTTTGTCCTTAATGGAAAATCGGGAGTACCCCCACTAGCGCCCGGATCTCTTAGCCCATGGGCCATCTAAGGCATCAAGGCTGCACACCCGATTTTTCGTTAATTGGCAATCGGGTGTGCGGGAGTACCCCCGCTAGTGCCCGAATTTGAGCACCCAATGATAGGCTGCTGCTTCTGCTTCCGGTAGCTCACGCTCAGACCTTGCAAAAAGTTGCCGTCTCGGAGAACAGGCGGATTGACTGCCACGATTTCTCGAGGTTGCCATCGCTCCAGCTTAGCTGTGCCGGTCAAACATGCGGTTCTCCGTCCCACGAGAAAGGTTGCTGGAACCACAGCAGCTGCTCTCACCTCAGAAAGCAGTCGTCAGGGCGGCGATGCGGCGATTGACTGCTCGGCTTGTTCCGGAGCACGGTTGAAGTCGCCTCGTCGCCTTGCAAGGCAATCCAAGAAACAACGATTCGAACTCTTGGAACACCGCTTCACGAATCGAGAAGATGAACGCAACGTCAGTCTCGCATTATTAGATTAAGCGATCCATGTCAAACAGGTCTTTTCCTGCTTCCACCCGCATCCCGCCCAGTTGTTTCCTGCTTGAACTTCCCAGCCCCCGCGACGTGCGATTATCGCTGGGACCAGCCATCACTTTCTTGGTTGACGAGCAAAAGATAAAACCATTCCGTTGCCAACTGCACATTTGAGTTCCACAAGAACACAATCGCCTTGTCGACCCACCTTCATTCTTACTCCTCTGCGTCGATTGTTTGTTGCTTCGCTCGTGCTTTCGTCCCACGAGAAGCCGAAGCTCGATCGGAAGCTGCAGATTGGCTGACATCACCGCATCACCATCACCTCACCGGCATCTCGTCGCATCAAACCGGATTGCTGCACTGCTTCACCACACAAACATTTCGACGTCCGTTTAAAACCACCGCCAACCACTACCGTCTTGCAACACCACCGAACCCACCTCAACCGCTCACCACTTCCACCCGTCGACACCACCCCCACCAACCACCCACAATGGCCCTCTCCGGCTTCCTCTTCCTCTCCTGGCGCATCTTCGAACTCCTCATCACCATCCCAATAGTCGGCATGCTCGCCTGGTTCGTCCACCAATACGTCCGCGCCAACCAGCTCACCCCGGAATACATCCTCATCCTCTTCATCATCTCCACCTTGGCTCTCGCCTGGATCGTCTTCACCCTGATAGCCTACCTCCGCGCGCGCCACGACGCCCTCTTCGTCGCGGTAATCGATCTAGGTTTCGTCGGAGCGTTCATCGGAGCCGTGGTGGTGATGCGGTTCGTCGCGAAACAGAATTGTTCGAATTTGAACGCCGGGGTGACGACGAGCGGGAGTTATTTTAACTATAATGTTAATAAGACCTGTGCGATGCTTAAGGCGAGCTTTGCGTTGGCTATTATTGATATACTGGCGTTCGCGGTTACTTTTGTGAGTACCACCCCGTTCCATCTGGGGATATCGAGCTGTTTGCTAACATCATCCGCTCCAGTTCCTCGCCCTCCTCGTACACCGCAACCACCGCAACGACGGCGGCGTCGTCGTCAAGCGCGAGTACCGCTCCTCCGGCTCCCAGCACCGACGCCGCTCCGGAAGCCGTGAGGTTCGCGGGAGCCGCGATTATGCGCGCCCGAGGAGCTCGGGCGGTGGTGGAAGGAGTCATTACTCCAGCAGCAGGAGGCAGAACTACTACGTTTGAGAATAAGAAAATACGTTGGACAGAGATCATTGGACTGCGCTGAAGGCATCGGAGGTATTTTGGTGCTCGTGGATGGATACATTTATGTTGCGTTTCAAGATACCAGGGATGATTGCGTGGGGAGTCAAGGATGGATGGGATGACACGAACTTTACGACCCCTTCCTCTAGCTTGCGTGTGCATGCACTTTTTCGCATGTCTATCTAGACGAAATGATATGTGGACGAAGTTGAGTATACCTTTACCAAACAGCCTCTTCCTCTCGATCACCCAACCAACTCCAGTGGCCTACATTCAAGACAAGACTAGACGCGGTAGTGACGGTCTCAGCGAAGCGGTAAAAGCATTATAAGCTGTACAACTATACACATGTACGAAAGGATCCAGTATATTCGAGAGCAGACCGCAAAAGACGAGATCCAATATCCTCAAGCCTCCGCGGCCTCTTCTTCAGCTTCCCCCTCAGGGTGTTCCTCAGCGTGCTCCGCAGGCGCCACCTCCCACTGATTGTGAATCCGATGCTCGAGACGATCCGAAGCCGCCACCGCCAACCTCTCCCCTGCAACCATCAAATACACCGTCAGCATCGAGAAAAACTTGACGAAATCCATACTCTTCCTCAGCACCTGCTTACGACGCACGACCCCCCTCGCCTCCAAAATCTGGCGATGCCTCTCCAAAAACTGCTCGAGGTTTGCCTCCAGGACGAGGCGATCGTGCAGCATGGCGGCGTTGTCCGCGAGGAGGCGGTTCATGTTCACGAATTCGGCCAACACCCCGGCCTTCCGCAGCGGGTCCTCGTGTTTGTCGACACCCGCGCGATTGTAGTCGCCGAACCCGGCGGCTAGATCTCGCGAGACCCGTTGCGCGCGCTCCCGACGTTCTTCCCAGCTGGCGCCGTGCGTTCCATGTTGGAAGCCCGGGAACTGGGCTAGCCGCCAGCGCGCCTCCACCGCTTGCTGGGATAGTTCCTCCGGGTAGCCGCGGATGTCCAAGAACGCGAGGGCGGCGACTTGGGCCATCTGGTCGGCGCTGTGGGGTCCTCGCGGGAGGTACGTAGCCATTTCTGGTGGGATCGCGACAAGAGGTCTTGCCGCATTCGCCGCCGCGTCCTGGTCGGGGTTGATCCAATGGGCGTTCGCATCGCCAGGTTGGCCGAATTTCGGGCAAGGGGTGCCCTCGGCCCAGTGGAGTCGATCGGGGTTGATCTCCAGGCAGACCCAGCAGAACTTGGCTTTGCAAGCGGCGCAGTCGATGAGGTTGCACCCATCGTATAGATAGAACGCGGTGCCACACTTCGGGCATTTCTTCGTGTCTGCCATGCCTTCGAACGGATTCTTCTCGTCCTTCTTGGCGTCGCATGCATTAGCAGTGTGGCCCCCGACTCCGCATGCACCGCAGACTTCGATCTGGCATTTGTCACAGTAGGCCGATGCATTTTTTGCTTTGTCCGGAGAGAATGGAAGACCACGCAGGAAACTGGCGCACTGCCGACAGTAGAGCCTTTTGTCCGCGTCGAACTCCTTTTCTTTCTTCCTGAGCTCCCAGGTTTGTTGGACGTCGTCCCAGTCGTCGAAGTACTTTTGGAACTCGTAGACACTGAGCTCCACATCATTGCCCTCGTCGTCCTTGCCCCAAGTCACGGGATAGTTAGCCACAGAGAGCAGAGCAGCTCGGAACTTGGGGATGATGTAGCCACGAACGCAGTCCTCGCAGACCAAGTCTCCTTCAACGAGTGTGGGTTCGCCTTCGATGTCGTTCGCACAACAACTACACTCGGTCGTTGTAGGTGCCATGCTTCGCCGGGGGTCAGTATCCGCGGTGGGAAAGGTGGTCGTCTCGAGCTTTAGTCCGTTACAGTGCGAGCGACCCTAGACTCGTATCCTCGAGATGGTACGAACACCAGATAACGACCGAGTCGACGGATGCAGACCTTTCTTTGTTACAACACAGCCATACTGTCGTTGCTCCATTGTCCAAAGTGCAACAGTCATGATCATGACCGGAATAGTCGATCCTTTGTTGTCCAGGCGCTGGAGCATTCGTTCGTTGGCAGAATACCAGAGCATTGATTCCTTTGTTCATCCTGGCAGGTTTTCAGCCAGGCCTTGTGGGAATCATATATCGATGCCAATGTCCAGATGCGAGATGGACATTGAGGATGTAGCCTCGAGATGGATGCTCATTTTCCGTGAATTCATGTCCCACTGTATAGGCAGGGCAGATTAGTGGTTGCAGGAGACGATTGACGACTGAAGCTCATATCGCTGGTGTTGCACTCAGTTAGAATGTAGTCCCAAAGTCGCCCCATCTGACATGTCGGAAGGTCACAGATGTGCCGGGGTAGTTGCTTTTGATCGCTGCAGGACTGCCTTCTTTCCTGTTACAAGGCCCAGCATCGCCAGCATCCAGCCAGTTGAGGTTGTCGCTTCCCTCATTCCAGATGCCCATCACAAGCACCATCCCACGCCTCAGCGCTCCACCGATATGCTCAAGGCCGCCGTGCTGTGCGAATGAGTCCGCATTTGTGGCTTTGCAGTAGGCGGGTGATATGGAGTCGTACTTGCTGCCGCGGAGAGTGACCTCAGCATTATGAAT
>JAABUW010010523.1_pt1 | contig 10274 bp, 9 predicted proteins | sample 5560081 | NCBI WGS metagenome assembly JAABUW01 (sample SAMN10711882, study PRJNA513363) | rock metagenome | isolation source: Antarctica rocks | place: Antarctica: Victoria Land, Knobhead sud | reverse complement strand
CACAATCAACGTACCGCAACCCTAAAAAATACGCGTATCCGCGACGAAAAGGACTGCACCCAGTACTCGGCGGAGCTGCAGCATGTACAAACTCTGGACGACATTCTCACCGAAAGCTATCTTCTCGAACATGATAGGTCGCTTCTCTTCCTGCACAGCACCACTAGAATCCTCACAACTACTATCATGGCTACAGCCGCCGACCATTCCACTGGGGAGCAACGTCGTGACTTGTCTGGAGGTGGACTATTTATGACAGCAGGGCTAGTGGTAAGTTAAGTAGATCTTGAAGTCACGATTTCTTCTGATAGCCGGCAATAGAAGCCTTCAGCTTTATGGAAAGATGATATCTCTGATGAATGGCTGGCCTCGATGGAAGATGCAAAATGTGTAATGGCAATGAAAGAGTCAAAGGCTCAGCGTGCGCCAACGACGTCATCAGCTTACTAGCAAGAAGACCGATAGCAAGGGCAATGTTGGCTTCTAAAGAAGAAGCGGAGAAGTCTTCGCCATTCATCGAGGCACACAGTAAGGGGTTGTCCGAGGCACGAGCGGCTTCAATGAAAGAGGTAGAGACTCAGCGGTCCATTAAAGTATCCATACCTTCGGGTAAGAAACCCATGGTAGAAAAACCCATGGCCAAAGAAGATACGCTACTCCATACGTCAAAAGAATCAATGGGCGCCTGTTTTAGGTCAGGAATCTCGCGAAGAAAGTAGATTGACGGAGGGTATTAAGGGAACGAGGTAGGAAACGTGCCAGATGCTCGGCGCACTGACAAGGGAAATGACCATCTCAATGAGGCCGGGATTGAGTGACTACTTTTGATTGATTGAGTCATGAACGAAGTTGACGAAAGCCAAAAGTAGTCCATACCCTCACCATTCACGATTTGATGTCGTTGATGTATAAACAGATTGGCTGTAGTGATCCTTCGCCACGTCATGTGGATACTTTGCTTATTGGTTGCTCTTGTAGTCCGTGGGTGCGCGCGCTGGCTGTGGTCGATGTAACGCTTGTGTTGGTGCAGGTCGATGAAGCTAGCCCGTGAATTGCTCGTAACGTACTGGCATGGGTATTTTCCGAAGCCGCTTGGGCAGGCCATAATTCTTCCTTGTTTTGCTAGCGATAGGCATGAATGAATATTCACCATAATCGCAAGCCAGCTTGTTACTGCTACAAGGACCTGTTGAACTAAAGCATTCCCCAAGCTTTATGTTATAATAAATCCTGCATTCTTCGGCTCGTCCGTCGTTCGACCAAGGCCTAGCCGCGTCTCGGAATCTCATACTAATACGGAGCTTATCCGCCCTGATCACAAGGAAGACTAGCGACCCTACCAAGTGGTAGTGAGCGGAGGAAGCAGGATGTCGAGGTAGCTTGGCAGGACGGAGTGCGACCGAGGGGCGACAATCATTCCTTCACTGAAGGAGTCTCGAATTGTCCGTGCAAAACAGCAGCCACGTAGCTTCATTGCCAGCCCTGGCTGATCATAAGGTATAGCATGCTAAACCATCGTCGCCTGGGCCTGAATCTGATTTTCTTCGAGACAATTGACCTTCAAGGTCTTTCGAGTGTCCATATCCTACGTGGCCCTTGAGGAGTTCGAGGAAGATCAAGCGCTTTGCAAAGCTAAGGTAGTAGGGCACCTCATCATGCCCTTGGCAGATCAGTATTTCGAGACCATAGCTGATTCACGGCGATACTGTCAACCTCGTTTGGTAAGCACGGTATCTATACTTGAATACAATAGAAGCATAGAAAGCTGGCGCGGTAGAACCGTTGCACCATGAAGATGGTTTCTTCGATGTGGGGCCGACGGTCGAGTCTGTGCATGTAAAGCCTTCGCTCCCAGGTTCGCTCCTTGACAAAGTAGGAAGTCGATCGTTTGGAGATATCTCGAGGGTCCGCCGGCGACATTCAACCGCGCCGAATAAGGCTACTCGTATAAGTAGCAGGCTGATCTACTTTTCTGCCTTTGCCAAGGTTTTATCCGCGCGTATGTTAATAATCTTGTGCCTGGCGGCGGCGGCTATTCGGGTGATCAAGCGCAGAGCAATAATCGGAGAACGCTGTTTATAAGAAGTAATCTTTTGAATTTATGTCTTATGTTGGCGCGACTCGTCAAGTAGGCAGCCCATTCCTTCTACCCCCAGAATAGGTAAGAAGAGAGCTTTATTGATCGCGACTTTGCAGACGGCCGGCCTTCGTCATCAGCCTCCTCCGCCCTTTCCGCCTCTCCGCTCTATCCTCCCTCTCCACTCTCAACAAATTGGCTGATTAACCACGAGCATGATGATCAGAAGATCTGTTATCAGGCATGGTCCGCCGTCGTCCTCCCCCACCTCCGCTCTCAAATGAGCATCAAGATGACGTGGCCGAGCTCTTAGCCTCTAGCGGAGGATTCGAAGCCTCTTTGACACTGGCAGAGAAGATCCTAATCGATAGGGCAAATACAGCCCAGATATTCTCCGAAAAGTGTGCCGCGGAGATCTCACTGGTGTGGACGACCATTCAACAGCGAGGGAAAGATCATCCACAAGCTTTGCGCAGCTTCAGAGATCGAGTAGAGCAGAGAATCAGAGGCATCACAGGTCATAGCCTCGAAGATTGGATAGCTCTCGGCCTCGAAACGATATAAAAATTCGAGTGATATGCACAAATAATCAAGCAGTACTGGGGTTGTGAGCCAATATAAGTCCTACCACCCGAGAAGTATTCGGGCGAACGGCCACTATCTCCATAAATCCTGAAAGGGCTGGCAGATTTATCTACCATGGTGTCCGCGGGAGAAGGACGCCAAATTTTGTTGGCTGAGATTGAGAAAAGGGCCCAGCCTGGCAGAGAGGTCAAAACACGTAGCTACCAGGCTTTCCTCACCCTTAGTGCTGTGAAAGAGGCGGTTACGGTTGCCAAGAGTCAACGCAGCAATGGAATAACAGGTGTCAAACGCAAGCGTGTAGAGCCCCCGGATACAGCGCACACTCCCCAAGACACGCCGCAAAGTACGCCGCGCCAGAAAAAGGCCACCGTTAAACAGCCCGCACTTGGGCCGAGACCTCGGCAGGCACCCGCGGCAACTCCGAAAGGTCCGGAGGGGCCTCATGATACCTTTGATACCGTTGGTGATTTGGGCAACGGCGGAGATAGTTCTGGCATCCGAGCTAAAATAGGTCAGAAGACCGAGCTATTAGACGCGGACTTATCTACTATACTGGAGGATTCGTTTACTATACTAAAGCCGAAGGATTCTGACATCAGCGCCGAAATAGGTCAGGACGCTAAGCCATTACAAGCGGACTTGTCTACCGCACCGAAGGAGGAGGAGAATTTGAGCTACGACGACAGTGGTGATTTAGTCCAGGGGGAGGCCCTACTCAGCCAATCTTCGCCACTACTACTAAGGTCGATGACTATCGATCAACTATGTTAACTATCACCTGGGTCGCTTGTGCGCTCTTTACCTATAGCCTCGGTGCCAAGCTCTCTAAGGAAAGTCTAAGGCGACGGCAATCTAAGGAATCGTGAGGCACGCGCATCCCCAGAGCCGTTAAGTGGGACAGTAGCGAAAGACCAAATGGCCGAATTAGAAGATGGTTTGACCCAAATAATCGTAAGATTGGAATCAGGGTAGCGGCTTTCGTCGACTGTCATTTACGAAGTTCTGGATACATGCGCGCCTTCCAACTGCCATGTCGTAGACCCACTTTTTATTGACCCAAAGTTCAGATCGACATAAAGACGTAGGGTCAAATCGCTTAGAGACGGAATTTCAACAGTGTTCGTACCTTTACACGACCCGGAGCATCAGTACTGGACTCTAGTTATCCTTTAACGCGAAGACTCTACAGCGCATCATTTTGACTCTTGTCGCAGCGTAGATATAATTATCGACGTTAAAGCATTAAACGGATGTATAGAGTAATTGGACGAGCAATATGAGAGTAAAGACATTATTCTCGCGGAATGCCCGCAGCAGGATAACGATTTTAACTGCGGCGTTGAAGTGATTACCAATGCCCTCTGTCAGATGGCCGGGATTCCGGCGTTACCTATTCGTAATTGCGATGTTTGGAGACCCATATATAAGGCCCTGATCTCCCAAAAGGTCGCTCAGGCGGCGGTAGGGTTAGACTTAGGTTATGATTTGGCTTCGCTGCTTTGTGACGAGACGCTAGGTGCAGAGGACGAGAGGCGACACTAATTGGCGCGAGACATTCTTAAAAAGCTTCAGTCTAAACGGGAGCAAGTTAATTGGGAGAAGTGCGAGGCCGTATATATAGAAATCGTCCTTGCAAAACTCATTTAGTTAAACCGTTAAACGATTACTAGTCTAGAATCTGAACTAGAGGCTGTCAAGGTCAGCGCAGAAGCCTTATCTAAGGACTTCGAAGTAAGTAATCAGCAATACTCTTAACTAATACCCAAATACTTCATACCCGACCATCACCCCGCCCTCCGCAAGACGCTCGAAGCCGTCGAAGCGATCGAGCGCAAGCTACAGAGACGTCTCCAGCGCTTATAGACTTCCACAACTAAACTGAATATAGCACGGATGACACTCGAGAGTTTCCGGGAAATGTACGTTACAATCCTGGTACAGCTCGATGAAGACCAGGAGAGTATGGAGGGAGCTGTAAGAGCCTGGCGGGACGAAGCCACAGCGCGGGCGGAGCGGGCACGACATACGCTAGCCTTATTCAAGGAAGCAAGGTGAATGGGAAAGCCTTTTATCGAATCACTTCTAGTGTAATCTTCTGAGTCTGTATGATAGAACGTAGCCTTTGTAGCCAAAGGCCGAGCTTGATGCGCGGAAAATGCGGCTAGTTCGTTGGTTCCTTGCTCCGTTGTGACTGGCACATGGATGTCCGTGATTAAGAGTAGGGTTTAGGACGTGCTAGTAAGTAACAACGAGGTAATACTATCAATCAAGCCCGTGAAGGCTTAGGCAAGTGGCTAGAGAACGTGAAAAGTTAGAGTGTGAAAGTAATCCTAATTCTTAGCTAGGATACTTACTTAAGATGAAGGATTAGAAATTAAGATATTTAGCTATATTATACTAGTAGCTTTATAATAGTAAGAATATTCTATATCTTTAACCCCTTTTATACTTACCTCCTTAGAGTATATAGTATATAATTATACTTATGTTATTTAATGATTACTATTACTAAGCTACTAGTATAGTAATTTCTAATACACTCTACCTAGATCCTTCTTGTTTTCAATGCAATCATCAAAACACATATTTCTCAATTTACGAGGTTGAACGTAGTATTCTCGAGCTCTATCATTCTCCTAGGGGACTAAGTCTTCCTCAATGACGCCCTCCCAGCGGCCTCCATGATGACTTCAGCAGTCCTCTCAACGTGCACTACCATGGGGCAATGTCCACTAGCAATCTCAACCACATTGACGGAGCTGCGGGTGACGGATTTGAAGTCGTCGATCATCTTCTGCTGATGAGCCGGCAGGATGACATGGTCATCTGTACACTTGAGGTAGGTGACAGGAACATCATAATGACTTGTGCTGGTCATCTTCTCTTGAAACGAACCCATCGCCTGTCCAGGCATCTTCCGGGTCCATGCTTCACCTACTTCCTTTGGCGCATCCGAAAATACGACAGCGGCGGCTGCGGTGGGCTCTAAGTAGAGATATTCGCCCTGACGCTGTCAGCTATATTCATAGTCTGGTCTTCGACCAACAGAGCAAGGCATACAGAAACGTCGATGAAATCTCGAGATTCTGGGAAGGGCGCGGAGCTGTCGCCCGAGCTTTCCCCTTCGTTGACGAGGAATGAAGAAATGTAGAGTAGTCCTGTCACTCCTCCTTCTTTGCCTTGCTCATGTCGTTCTTTCTGGGTCACGTTCTGCATGGCTTGCGTCCCTGGGATGCCGCCATACGAATGCATAGTGACGAGGACCTCCTTGCCATCGTTGGCGAGAGCTTCGATGATTCCGTTGATGTAGGCTGCATCATCGGCCATGGTGTTTGCCGGAGCAGTGGATGGGGCTTGAACGGTTGGGAGTTCTACTGCTAGTGTGTCGTATCCTGCGGTGTGCAGTCTGTCAACAACGGAATCCCAGAAGAGGGCAGCTGGGCAGAAGGAGCCCGGGACGAGAAGGATGGTTGGTCTGATGAGCGCCATGGTCGATGAAAGATTGAAATCCTTTTTCGTAGATAATCACTCTTCCAAAAACCAAGACAGCAGTAGAATTATCGAGTGTCAAATTGGCTTTCGCAACTTGACGCAGTGCTTGTCACAACTTGAAGAAAAGGCATCTCCGTCTTCTTATATGTTCGAGTCTCAACGTTCGCTTGAAGTAAGAGATCGATGGTTGTTCTCCGAACACACGACCGCCCGCATGCGGCGGACAAGAATCAGTTCGTCCGAAGCCCCGACGTGGAGTCTGGATGACACATTCGCTCTCCGGCTTATAAATCGTCGTAGTCTCATTACTCAGCATGAAATACCTAGGTACATAAGTCAAGGAAAACCTCGCAGTCAAGCTTTCTACATCTGCCATTTGAAAGATTGGCACCATTGCGGGTATTGATGCGGCTTTCCGGTAAGCTAAGCCTGACTTTAATAAACGCTGGCTCGACTGGGACAAATCTACTCAAGTGCCGCATAAAGGATGGGTGAAAGCTCCCGGCCGTCGACCATTAAATGAAAATTTCATCATCCATAAGGACATTGGCACCTCTTTGAGAGATGGGCCAAGAATCTATACCGATGTTTTCCGACCCCGTTCCATGAGCAGTAGCCGGTTCCCGCAATAATTGCATGGAGTCCATATGGGACGGAGGGAAATGGTTCGATTATTTCTGCCATACACCTGATATGCTGAAGTCTGCCTAGGTTTTCAAAGTCTAGAAGCTGTCCCTTTCGGCGCCGGTATTCCTCGAGGTTTGACAAGTAATCTGGAGGATTTCGAAGCACCAGACCCCGCTGAATGGTGCCATCGGGGATATGCAATTGTCAACGTGGACGCCCGTGGTATCTTAGAATCCGAGCAGAACATCGCGGTATTCGGAACACAGGTGAGTTTACCCGATTAGGTCTCCTGTAATAATTACTAAGCAGAGATTAATTTCGCGATATAGGAGGCTCCTGATGGGTATGACGCCGTCGGATATATTGCTTCATCTTCATGTGACTGGTGTAATGGTGGACAAGACTGCCTAAACTCAATGTTGCGTGATGAAGAGCGACGAAGGACAGACGTTGTTGCTCTGGGTGATTGAACCAAGGAGTTTCGCACTGAGCCAGGAACAACTCCTCATCTACCAGTGGTTAGTCTAATAAAGATCAGAGAATACTATGTATTCAGGATGTTAATTCTTAGCGCGAGAAGGATTTCTTTGGTGAGGACACCACCAAAATAATCCCTGTCGCGCTAACAACTAACTTGCTGGACACCACAGTATGCATCAAGGAACTTCTCAGCTACGCGAAGGTAGAATCGATCAGCGTGTGCCCGGCTATTGGCTCCAGACGAACAAATGCGCTGCGTCGAAGTTGGCCTAAGTTCGGTTTTGTGCAACATGGAAGTCAATGGTTCCGACGAGCCTGCTAACGAGCCTGTCACTGTAATTGTTGGCTATAGATTCAACATGTCGAAGGAAAGCCACAGATGAGGATCCTCCGTAGAATTCCAGATTGCTGGTGTGGGGATTGTGTTCTATTATAATAGACGTAGAGTTATCAGAGCTGATGGCTGATTGATGTGTTATTGAAGTGTTGCTGTCCAGAGTAGGTTGAGTGGATGGCCGATCTTGGTGCTGCATCTGGTCAAGCGCACTGGTGAGTGAGCCATTCCGCCGCTTCCGAGTTTGGACACTGATTGTTTCTGTGACTGGCCTACTAGCACGACTTAGCATTTTGAAAAAATATTACAAGCGCGAAATCAATTCGAAAAAGTGAAGATTACTGATCGATACGTCTCGCTACAACATCGCAGCTTCACGGCGGGTGGCCGCGGCTCATCCGTGATGAATATTAATCATTTGCAGCTGCATTGTCAGCATTTGAACAAATTGCAAGGGTCAGTTTGGAAAGCACCCATGTCCACATCCATGTATAAGAGACAGAAACTCGCGGATATTCATACCTCGTGGCATAACAGCCGATCTCATCCCACCAATTTTCCCTCAAAGATCTCCTTCAGGACCTTTTCGCAAAGATGACCGACACCACATCAAGACTTCAATCTTTGTGGCAAATAATAAGAAATTTGCAGAAACATGGAAGACGCCTCCGACGATGGAATAAATGCGGGCTTTGTCGTACAAGAGTGGTGGCGCCCTACTGATCCGTCTGTCACTCTCTCATGGAACTACCCCTAATGCGAGGTAAGCAGACTGACGTTAAATACCCCCAGTGACCTGCCTCGATCCTCGCTGTGTCCCAGAAGAATTCTTCGGACCCAACATAGGCGTTGGTGTGATACGTAACGCAGGCGGTCGAGCGACGAAAGATGCCATCAACAGCATCACAGTCCTAAGATCATTGGCGGGAGCCAAAACCGTTCTTGTGATCCATCATACCGGCAAGTCAACAATAGATTGCCGCCATTCTAAGCGGTGGGACGCATGCTGACTATGAGATGTGCAGATTGTGGCATGAGCCATCTTACAGAGGACAAGATCCGGGCCGACGCAAAGGCAAGGACACCGGATGCTGCGGAAGAGGTTAATGCTGTTGAGACATATGGCTGTTACAATGGGGCCGATCTCGAGAAGACGATCCGCGACGATGTGGAAGTACTCAAGGGGTCAATAGTCTTGGCTGGGGTGGATGTCCTGGGATTCAAGTTCGACACTGAATCGGGTATCGTGACCGAGGTGGTATAAAGCGGTATTCCGAGGCACTTCTCGTCCCATGTTCTCATGTACTGTTGTATATCGAGTTCTATTCTCGTAGAGGCCACAGATCAATAATTGTAAACTTGGGAGCGGATGTTCTCTGAACATTGAGGCCAGCGGTTATTCTACTCCGCGTAAGTGTGCAGCCCAGCTTTTTGATGCAGCAGAGCCTCTATCACCATTCGCGTTCGAGGGCAAGATGGAATGCTTCCGCAAAGGTATAAAATTGAACATTTTGATAAAGCAAGGACACCAATAAAGTAGATTGAAGGATGCCTAATCAAGAAGGCTCCACTTGATTGGTGGGCGTCTAGGCGTCCCGCCGCGGCTAGAACTACAACTAAGCGAACGAGGGGAACTAAAACCAGCCAACTCGATCTTCGTAATCTCATCTGTACATGGGTCTAGATCACATGTTCAGCGTTTTTGATGTCTGTCACAGAACTTGAGATTTGCCCCATACAGCCAGAAGCCGCTTTGGTCTTGGATGGTGAGCCGGTGGCTGTCTCTGAAGGTCTCGCGCAACCACTGCCAGCACCAGCATCCACCCCACCGATATCTCGAGCTCGTGCATCAGTCATAATCGCGACTGTTGCTGGTGTCTCTTTCCTTAACACCCTTGGTTCTGGTCTTCTTACGGTTGGTCTGCCGCGGATCGCTGCTGATCTGAACCTCGCAAATAATATCCTCCTTTGGCCAGCCTCCGTCTTCGCGTTGACAGCTGGATGTACACTGCTAGCATCTGGGGCGATCGCAGATGTCGTGGGCAATCGTCCAGTGTTTTTGACGGGATGTGCCCTGCTGTCGGCTTTCACATTGGGCTGCTCACTGTCCCAGACGGGCATTCAGCTCATCGTCTTCAGAGCTCTACAGGGTATTGCTTTGTCGCTATGCATGCCAACAGCTGTCAGCCTGATCACAAAGAATTTTCCGACAGGTCAGCGCCGGAACATGGCCTTTGCCTTTCTGGGCGGTGGCCAGCCTATTGGCTTCGCTCTTGGGCTCGTCCTTGGAGGCATTTTGGTAGACTCCATTGGCTGGCGAGTAGGCTACTACATCAGCTGTGGCATCAATACCTTGATCTTCGTTGGAGCTTTCTTTTCCATCCCCTCTCCCAGACCTACGGATAGCAAAGACGGTCGCAAGCGCTTGATGCAAGACATCGACTGGGTCGGTATCCTCATAGCAAGCGCCTGCATTGCCCTGCTGTCTTACGTCTTCGCAATGATAACTTACAGCACATCCACTATCCGTCATCCGACCAACATCGCTCTCGTCGCTGTCGCCGCAGCGTTAATGCCCTCTTTTGTGTTTTGGGTCGGCAGACAAGAGAAGTTGAAAAGACCAGCTATCATACCAAATTCGATATGGCGCAAGGCGGGTTTCACAAGTATCTGTACTAC
>JAABUW010010522.1_pt1 | contig 10274 bp, 23 predicted proteins | sample 5560081 | NCBI WGS metagenome assembly JAABUW01 (sample SAMN10711882, study PRJNA513363) | rock metagenome | isolation source: Antarctica rocks | place: Antarctica: Victoria Land, Knobhead sud | reverse complement strand
AGTCCTTGGGCGACTCCACGTTAAAGCCGCTGGTGAGCAGCGCCGTCTCGTACAGCAGCTCGGCTGTCGCCGCGGCGGTGGCGCCCGCTGGGTCCGCCTCGAACTGCGGCCGCAGGGTCATGTAAAAGGACTCGGATGTGATGTGATAGCCTCAGAGACATGCAAAACAGCCGTCGGAAATGTTAGGTGCAGGATGCATGCCATGCCCATGGTACACATTCCAGCGAGCTGTCGGAAGTGACAGGAGGGGTCCTGGGCCACTCTTTGACGCTGTCAGTTCGCAGAGAGGTTGGTATATGTCAAAGAACAGCTGGGCACCTGGGCGCGCAGCGACGCGATGACGGGCGAGTCGGGGTTGACCTCCATGATGCGCCGCCCCCGCATGTACTCCATCGACCGCGAGTCCGCCATCGTCTGTGCATGAGGAGAAAACGAGGGATTCGAGGGGGACTGTGCATCAAGCACACGAGGTGACCTCCATGATGCGCCGCCCCCGCATGTCCTCCATGGAGTGCGAATGATTGTGCGCGCCAGGAACATAGAGTTTGGGGTTGGGCATTAAGCACACGAGGTAAACTCCGTGACGGGACGGCCTTACATGTACTCCGTCACCCGCGAACCCGCCACCGGCTGTGCAGCCACTCGGGGCAGTATTTTGGGCTCTGCTCATCTGTGCAGTTTCACATTTTGTGCCCCGGCGCCTGCCCAGTAGGTTCCAGCCTACATCAATGTGTCTACGCTGTCGCGCTTGTCGCGCCGCCATCGCAGACTACTACCAGCAAGGCTAGGCGCTGCTCCAGCCAATGCGTGGCGTGCAGATATCCGTGAAGGCGCGCAGCTGGTGCACATGTTACTGATGCCAGAGACGACAATTACGCAACAGACCGTAAAGGTCCTGCAGGTTCATTCGTTCGTGGGTCGAGAAGCAGGTGCCTCGCCACGATGCCATCCGTACTGCAGGTTTCGCGAAACTGCTGCAAGCCTGGGTTCTTCACGCTTCCTATATAGTTATCACATGTTATCACAGATACTGCAAGCAGCCGCGCACCTGGCTCTTCATGATGCGCTCCATGTTGGCGGACCAGCCGAATTTGGAGGTGACGAGCGCGACGGGGGAGTCCGCCAGCCGGCTGGACACCACCACCTTTTCGACCCTGTCGCCCAGCGTCTTCTTGATGAAATCGGTCACTGGCTTGAGCTCCTTCTCCGCCTCCTCCGTCTGCAGCGCGTGAAGACATTGCGCTGAAACGCTCAGTGCTCCTCTGGTATCTTTCGCAGCTCATTGGCACATGCACCAAACACTGGCATGCAAGTCTGCTTTGGAACTATTGCCGCTGCATCACCCCCCGCCTTGCCGGCCTCCCTGCCGCCCACCAGGTCAACTTTGGCAAAACGAGAAGTAGTCCTGTCCTGCCGCACCCCGGCCCTGCCCGCCTCCCTGTCGCCTAGCCGCAGGTCCTCCGTCATGAGGCCCTTCTTGGTGACGTGCACCATTCGTGGCCGCCAAAACTTGACAATGATCAGTAACAGGTGTCTGACATTGCATGTTTTCGTGCCATAAAACGCACCTTGGCCTTGTCCTCCTCCTCGTCGCCCAGCTGCAGGTCCTCCTTGGTCACGTCCACCAGGTCGTGGCCGTCAAACTTGGCCAGGTTGGTGGCCACCACCTCGTCTATGGCCTCCGTCAGGTACAGCACCTGCTTTTTGAGAGTCCGGGTTCAGTCGAAAGTCGATTTTCATTCTGGATATCCGCCTCGTCGATGGCCTCCATCAGGTACAGTACCTGCGCGGCAGGGCGGATGGTTGGCATGTCAGTGTAGGCCGGAGCTGCATATTAGAATGGGGTTTCTAGTCCATTGATGAGGCTGCAGCGACACAGCAAACCGCCCGACGCCCGCCCCATAACAGGGTCGTCGCATGGGCGCGGGTCAGGGGGGCCGCACGTCAAAACTGTGTCGGGGCACGATAAAGCAGGGTTTGCAGCGGCATGCAGTTCGCCGGGGGTGCAGCAGTGACAGATTCCAGGCCGCACCTCGTAGCCCTTGCGGACGAGCTGCTCGGTGAAGGGCGCCGACTCGGCGGCCTGCTTGGAGTCCGCCGCCAGGTAGTAGATCCCCTTCTGCCCCTCCTTCATCCTGCAGGGTTGATTTGCAACGATGTGGGACGGCACAGGACAGTCGGTGCGTATCCAGCAGTCTTGACAAGAGATGCTGCACTGCGGAGTGCGCTGGACGCTGCTGACCATGGCGTCACAGCTTACAGCTGGTGTGCATCCAGCGATAGGCGATGCCCTAGCCAAATGGCACGAATATAAGACTGAACGAAGATCTGGAAACGAACGGTGCACACCGGCCGACGTAGTCGGCGAAGCTAGTGGAGTCCTCGCCGCTCTTGGAGGAGGGGAAGCGCAGCAGGCTTGCTAGCGTGTCGCGATTTGCATGGTCCTCGATCACGCCCATCTTCAGGTTCCTGCAGAGAGAGGGAGAGAGCAGACCATCAAGGTCAGCAGCGTGCAGGCGCAAGGATGCTGCCAGGTCCTGTGCATAGGCAGTGCCTTGCTGCAGGCTGCACCTCCATGATGGCGATGGCCACCATGCACCAGTCAGCATCCTGGCCAAGTGGCATGCGTGCCTCCGCATGCTCCTGCCATCAGCAGGGCACGCCGCCCAAACCTCTTCCGCAGAGGAAGGCCAACGGTTTGGTGCATCAAGGCACAGGGAGGTAGATGGTGCCAACCGGCTGGAGGCTTTTCCAGAAGGAGTTTCGGCCATGCTTGCCGATCTTGCCTGCAGGGCTGCCGCGAAGTGGTGTCTCGATCCAGTTGTTCCAGTTGGCTGTCGAAAATACAACAGAGAATAACAGCGGCACGCACCGGCCAAAGGCCTCCCAGAAGGTGTCGTAGTCGCGCTTGCCCTCCTTGTTGGCGGGGCGGCCTGCCACCTCCTTCAGCAGGTCCAGCGACCGCTTGACCAGCTGCTTGCGGATGACGCGCACCACGCGCGACTCCTGCAGACGCATATTGTTTGGGTTGCGGGTTTTGACAGGTTGAGGGTGTTTGAACAGGGCGGCGCGTGGGCACCGCTTTGACCAGCTGCCTGCTGGACGCGCACCAAGCGCACCCCCTGCGTGCAGTTGACAGGGATGTCAGGTGTTGGGTTTGCAGGGTCGAGCTTTTCTGGATTGGGGGCCTGTCGGCATGCCGAGAGAGAGAGAGCAGTGCCGGGCGCCTGCTGCAGATATATGCAATATGACCAAGGCGAAGCGTGCAGCCGATTGAGGCGTTGCAACTCGGACTCGGGTCTGTGTCTCCAAGCGCAGAGTACCTTGGATGCTTTGGATAAGATGTGTGCCACGGATCAGCCGGAAGCACACCCTGTGGATGAGCGTGCGCGTGGGCCGTGCATCAGCTATCTCCCTGGCCACACGTCTCAAACGACAGAGACATGATTCGAGAATGCAGGCCAAAAGGCGGAGCCGCACCTGCAGGATCGCGCGAGATGTCGAGCGTCAGGCCTCATTGCCACATGTCAAACTGTGCAGCACATCTGAAACTGTTCCCGTTCCCGAGAGGAGACTGTGCCTCAGGAAGCCATGCACCTGCAGAATCTCGCGGGACACATTGAGCGGCAGGTCCGATGAGTCGACGATGCCCTTGACGAAGTTGAGGTAGCGCGGCATCAGCGCCTCGTCAAACTCGTCGGAGATGAACACCCGCTTCACGTACAGCCGGATGCTGCGGCTTTTCGCCGTCCAGTCCTGTATTTAAGCAGGTTCCAAGGATCAGAAGGTCGGATCGGCAGCAGTATGAGCCGTTCGTCAAGATCGTCTGAGATGAGCACCCGGTCACATGCAGACGGATGCTGCGGCTCTTCACCATCCAGCCCTGTAGTGGAAAAGATGTCACGCGCATCAACGAGCGGGTTCAACATCGACTGCATCGCGAGATCCGCAGCGATGGGGCGGCTGCGATGGAGCGGCAGCAGAGAGTTGAGAGAGTGACCAGCCTGCGGCTGCGGCTCCTTGGTGAAAAGGCATGACTGCTTCCGACAATCAGACACTCCCAAACGGCCAACCATCTTCCCCGCAGTTCCAGACGCATGTCAGCCTGGCATTGGCATTGGCAGGGCGTTGTGCACCGCATGAGGTAAGGGCGGCAGCCGTCACAACTCGCAAGTCGTGGCAGGTACTCACGACAGCTGTCTGGGTATCGACACATCGCACTGTTTTCGTCAGTCGTACCCAAGGGCTGAATTCCACATTTCCACATGACATACATGATGTGTGCATTACATAAGGGTACGACAGGCTGCACTTTCGGTCGGACATGGGCGCCCTAAGTGATCGCTTCAGGCCAGACTGATCGCTGGCACGACACCGACGTGCTCTGTGCTGACGACAGGGTCACGCGCGACATTCACGAAAAGCAGTGAAGCCCGTCATCGCTTTCCTTGCGGAAGCGCGCGCAGCGGCAGCTGGCGCCCGAAATGCGCACCTGCCAGTCTGGGGGTGGTGTGCGCGGCCACCGAGGGCAACAAGGAAACCATTGCTATGGCGACGGATGAGTTGCTTTCGGCCAAAAGGGATGAAGCGCCATCCACCTGCTGCTCGAAGGGCGCCACGCCAAGCACGAAGAGCGGCGCACAGAACTCGGAGGAGGCACTGCCAACAAAGAGCGCATAGAAAGCTCTGCTCTGGGTCATCATCTCCCAGGAAACGGCGCCAACCTGCTGCTCGAAGGGCGCCATGCCGGGCACGAAGAGGAGCGCCCGGAACTCAATCGTGCCCTCCACGTTGAAGTGGCTGCTCGCGACCGGCTCCAGAAACTCCTTGAAGGTGAGCTTGAAGAACTCGTCGTACTCCTCCTTGCTCACCTGCGGCATGCAAAACATGTGTTCATCTGAGGGTTTCAGGCTTCAAAGCGCAGAAACGCACGGGAGCTCTAGCTTGAAGAACTCGCCGTACTCCCAGCTTGTTCGTCTGCGCCAGGCAACGGCAGATATTTCCTGCGGAGTTCGGGATGGCGCCGCGCGGCTCCATTCAAGGAGCGATGTTGAACGGCTGGCTGCTGAGAGTGGGGCAATGGAGCGCAAGATAGTGCCGCGCTGCATACAGCGCCAGCAGCTGCGGCGGCAGGCGACAGTTGTTCAGCGGCCGGCTGGCTGCTGGAAGCTGCCCTGCCAAGGGCGAACAGAACTTGCGGAGGCCCGGGGTGGTTGATAAGTAAGGTGTGCGGGGAAGACGGCAATAGGTCAAGAACTCACATCCTTGGGCGAGCGCGTCCAGAGCGGCTTATTGTCATTCTGCACCGCCCAGTCCTGCACCTCCTTGCTCTCCGACTTCATCACCGGCTCCACCGGCTTTGCCTCCTCCCCCTGTTACGAGAATTCAAACAAGCAGACGTGTCAGCCGACGATGTTTTGATATTTTTGAAAGCCTGGAGCACTGACAGCTGCCGCTCAATCCGGTGATTGTTGCATGCTGATTTGGAGTCTAGATAGCGGCCAGTGGTGATAGGCTCAGAAACATTAGCTTCGTCCTGAGTGTCTGTCGTCTTGAGTGTCTGTTGGTTAATCCTGCATTCTGTGAGAGTTGTCTTTGCTGCACCACGGCCATTTCGAGATTCCGCATCAGAGAAGCCAAGGAGGCGGCAGGGCCACACTGCGAAGTCTTGGAAGCCTTTCGATTTTTCTCTTTCAATTTGCAGTGCTGAAGGGACACACCTTCTCCTTGGCCTCCTCGTCGGCCCGCTTCTGCGCCGCGGCAGTCGCCTCCGCATCCTCCACCTGCTCGCTCTCCGACCTGTAAGATACGCAAAAGCGTGCATCAGAAACCTGCAAGAAACAAAACCAGCAACAAGCACCCTTTCCAGCCGCCTTGCCCAAACGGACGCCTCCGCCATCTTCCACCTGCTCGCTCTGCGACCTGCAGCAATGATAGGAGAATCAAGAGTCTGCACCAGGATCGGCAAGGAGCCTCGGAGAACATGCAGCAAGTGACCTGAGAGATACCAGGCTTGTCCAGCTGCTGCTGCGGCTGCTGCCCGGTGGGAGCGATGAGATCGGGGTACTGCTGAATGAGCATTTGCCCCTTCTCTTGCATGCATGTGTGAGCATGCTCATACGAGGCTGGCCCTCAAAACAGGGACGGCACAGGTTGCTCTACTCACTTCTTGGCCCACAGCTTGATGGGGAAGGCGATGAACTCGGAGTACTGCTTGATGAGCGCGCCCAGCTTCTTGTCGTCCGCATATTCGGCCGCGTCCTCCTTCAGGTGCAGCGTCACGCGCGTGCCGCGCGCCAGCGGCTCGCCATCGGTGTCCTCCTTGATCTGCACAAGTCGCCCGTTTCGTTGATGGCTGAGCAGTCGCTATCACAGGGAGCTGTCCTCCTTCAGGTGCAGCGTCATGCACGTGCCGCGCGCCAGCGGCTCCCCATACGCGTCCTCCTTGATCTGTGGCGGAAGGACAGCGCTTTCCATGACTACGAGCTGTCAAAAGGACTGCGTCACGCGCGTGCCATGCGCCAGCGGCTCAACTTCGACGTCCTCCTTGATCTGTAGAGGAGAACAGCGATCTCCGTCACAAGGAGCCATCAAAAAGTATCCGCTTCTTTAGATGCAGCGTCATGCTGCACAGATGCAGCGTCACGCATGTGCCGCGTGCTAGTGATTTGCCATCAGCATACTCTCGCATCTGTGGCACCTCTACAGCCCTCGGCTTGCGAACCATTTCATCCGAAAGGTTTGATTCGTCACGGGCCAGGCGCGATCGGCATCCTTGGAGTGCCATGGCATTCATGCTTCCACATGTGTAGCACCGCCGGCGGCAGCGTCTCAGCGCCACTGCTGTCACGCGCAATTGCGTGACTTTGCCAATCTGAGGTGATTGTAAGTGTGCAGACGTCTTATGTGTGCATTCCCCTCGCCTGGGACTCGTGGCTGCCGGCGGCCTCTTCTCGGCCCCCTAATTGTCCCCCGCATGATTGCGCCGCTGCCACAGTTCATGCAGAGCTTCAATTTTTGCGAGTGTCTCTGCCGACCCACCTTAAACTCGTGGCTGCCGGCGGCCGCCTCCCAGCGCCACTGCTTGCCCTCGGCGTGGTTGCGCGACTGCACCGTCACGCGGTCCGCCACCAGAAATGAGGAGTAGAAGCCGACGCCAAACTGGCCGATCAGGTTGGAGTCGCCCTTGCCCTCCTGCATTTGTTGTATCAAAAACAGGGGGTCCAGCACAGGAGGGAGGAGAAGAAGCCCGCGCCGAAGTGACACACGAGTTTGACATCGCCCTTGGTGTACTCCCTTTGTTGCGCGGTACAGGCATCAGGGTCTGCAGCAGTCCAGGTTCAAGATGGTCTGTGGTGTTGCAGGCGTGCGATGCTGGTGCAGCTTGTTTTTTGTCCACGCCGCCGCCGACAAAGTCACAGGCGCTGCTGCTGCCGCTGCATACCATGGGCTTCCCAGACCGCAAACATCCGTCCGCGTGTCGGATGCATCTGAAGATGGACAGCGGTGAAGCATGCCACACCTTCATCGCCTCAGCAAACTTGGCTGTGCCAGAGCGCGCGATTGTGCCCAGGCTGGAGAGGATGTCGTCCCGCGACATGCCCACACCAGTGTCCCTGCAGATTTCGCCAGGAGCACATTCAGCCCATGGTGCGGCTATCCATTTTGCACATACGCTGCAGGAGGCATGCGGGGTCTGTTATGTGGCGCGCATTCCGCAGCAGGCAGTTCCCAGCAGCGCTGCCTCCTCGCGCGAAATGGGCGCATCGTATGCTCACGACGATGAGGGCACACCCTTGACAGACGCCTCGATTTCGTTGGGATGGACTGTGTAACATGGCCTCCATCAATGCGTGGCACGTTTGCTCACTCGATGGTGATGGTCTTGGCGTCAGGGTCCGAACGGATGCGGATCTCCAGGTCGGTGCCCGCCTCGAGCGCCTTACTGTCCGACAGCCCCAGGAAGCGGATCTTGTCCAGCGCATCCGAGGCGTTGGACACCAGCTCCCGCAGGAAGACGTCGCGGTTGGAGTACAGGCTGTTGACGATCATGTCCATCAGCCGGTCCACCTGCGGCCGGGCGGGCAGGGTTTGAGAAGGGGGCATCTTGCTCAGGAGGTTGCCCAGGAGTTTGCTGGCGGGACGCGTCTGATAGCGCCTGGTTGTTGCAGGCTGGCGTGCGGTCGCCGAAGCACAGCACCACAACCCACGTGCGGGTGTCACTCTGCAGAACATCACCGCGCCGCCGCGCCGCGCGCCGCTGCTATTACGGCGACACCACGCTCCGCCCACTGCGCGAAGCTTGCTGTCCCGCGCAGCACACTCCAGGCGACGGGAGTCAGCGGCGCTTGGCAGAACCAGCGAGAGTGCTGCCGCCGCTCACCTCTGCCTGGTACTGGAAGGTCTCTTCCGGCGCCTCGGCAGTCGCGGCGGCCGCCACTACGCAGTGCTGCCGCTGCTGCTGCCGGCAGCCGCCGCCGCGCTGCATGAGCTGCGCCCAGGCGGCTGGCGCCGCGGGCCGCACCGCCGCGAGGGTATTTCGCCGCGCTGCAGCAGCCGCGGCGGCCAGCGGGCGGGCGCCTGAGGCGGCAGTACATCGCGGCGCGGCGCCGAATGTGCAGAAGGCGGCGGCGGGCATTGCGCCAGAGCTGGCGCACCGGGCTCGCATCTGTGCGCCATAGCATGTCAACGTCGGCTCGCGTCATCATGATGTGTGGCAGTGCTGATATATGCCGTGGGCATGTGTGCAGCCGCATGTCAACAGACGCGGGGCAGCCACCAGCCCCAGCAGTATTGCAGGCACTACGATCAGATGGAAGCAAAGAGATACATGACGAGCTGCAGGACTCGCATCCAGCTTGCGATGTTCCAGGCATCCTGGGCGGGACAGCACGACGTGTCCCGAAAGCGATGCAACATTGGGAAATTGGGACATTCTTTCGGTTCACCCAAAAGATCGTCTGACAAACCAGGCAGCACTGCCGATGTGAATGACGGCACTGAAACAGATATGATTGTCGCCACATGCACCAGCCTCGAGTTCACAGTCCACCCGATGGCGAGTGCAGCGGATTTTCCAAGCAGTAAGGCGCGTAGGTTGTGCTCGACACGATAAAATCATCAAGATTCATGATTGCGTCTGCGCCGATGACGCAAGCAGGTGTGCAAACGACACCTCACCTCAACCTGCAGACCGGAGGTGGCTGTGCGAGTGAGCATCGTGCGTAGCGTCGTATTCAGCAGCGTTCGCATCAGCAAGCTTAAGTCCTTGATGGTGTAATCCAAACGCTATGAATTACAAGTTGTACATCGCAACACGGCTTACCTGCAAGCGTGCCAAGCCGCCGAAACTCCGACACTCTAGCGTCCAGAAACTTCCTCTCCTTTAGGTTTCGCAACGCTGAAGACTGGATGTAGACTACTGATTCGGGAACGCTGGGATGTAGTGAGCCCCCAGGAGGGTGTAGGAAGTGCGCGAGGTATATGGGGCGTGGAGGCCAGGGAGGGGGGGCGCGTGGCTGTGACATGCAGATTGCATGGAGATGTGGAGGTGGATGGAAGTGCTTTACTGCAGAGTGTGGCAGCCAAACGAGAGATAGCAATCGACAACAACACATACAGTCTTGCGCACCAGACACATAGCGTCCGCAAAGCGGCCGCGGCGCTGAACGACATGACTGGAGTCAGCAGCGACAAGCTGGCCATTTGTTCAGAAGGAACGTTGAAAATGCATTGTAGAAAGTCGGGGGGACAGCCGGTGTCGAAGCTGGATCTGGTGGCCTTCGATTGATGGCAGTCGCTGCAAGTCCGTACGCTCAATAACCGCCGCCTGTTCGGCGCTGTTCCACTGTCGTATCAAAACTCTCAAAAGCCACCATCTTGTCGCCACAGCAAGCGAACCCCGTTGTACGCGCGGCAATTCACCATCTGTCACTGGGAAGGGTCGCAAGGTTACGGCACGTGCGCGCATGGTCGCCACTCCCGATCTGCACACGACTCGGCGCACTCCGCCGCACTCTGAGGCGCTTCACTCTGGCCTCTTGAAGCGACTCCGACATGGCACGGAACGCCCGTGCACCAGACCCGTGCACCGAGAGGCGAGATCGACGAACTGCGGACTCAGCGCCCGCCCAGCGGACAGCGGCAGCCTCTATGAAAGCCGACGCGCGTCGCCGATTTTCGGCGCTTCGGAGGCACCACAGGCGACGCGGTGCGCTTTCGCACAAAGGCGCACGCGTGTCGCATATACGGGGACCGCGCATGAACTATAGGCT
>JAABUW010010519.1_pt1 | contig 10275 bp, 11 predicted proteins | sample 5560081 | NCBI WGS metagenome assembly JAABUW01 (sample SAMN10711882, study PRJNA513363) | rock metagenome | isolation source: Antarctica rocks | place: Antarctica: Victoria Land, Knobhead sud | reverse complement strand
TCTGCGCCCCCCGTTCTCGGGCCTCGATAGCCCCGCGATATCGGATATTTCGGGCTTGTCGTTTGATCATTCGCTATGGATGGCCACCCAAGGGCCCGGTGCGGGCGGGAGTGGATTTCTGGCCGGGGCGAGGGGAGAGGAGATTGTGTCGCCGTTGGGGGAGGTGGAGGGGGAGGAGTGGGGGGTTGAAGCGAGGCATATCGTGTGATACTGCGTCTGGTTGCCCAGTTCGTTCAATTCGGGAAGCGGGGGTAGATGATAGCATGGTCTAGCTTACAAAAACATGAAACAGCGGTCTCGAAACTCACGAAGCGTGGCGAACTGTGGGCTCGGAGCTCTGGCGCGCTCAAAGGTCGTGGTGTTGCCATTTCTACATGGCGCGGATGGATGGACGACATTTTCTTGTCCTTGCATGACCGGCTTGCTAGCGGCTTGAGGTTTTTCTTTTGTCTCGAGAATAGATAGAGACTACCTCCTTCGCGGCCGGCAGTTGCGCGATAATACAACAATATTCTATGCCTTGACCATCACACTTACCGTTCCCCATCAAATACTTCTCTTGGTTGGTTGGTTGGTTGGTTGGATGTTGATATCTCAGCAAGTATGATGGGTAAGAAATCCAATTTTGAAAAGTCCGTGGTTTGAAGGTTTTCCACTTCGTGAACGTGGGGTTGATATGGTAGGCGTGCTTGATGGGCGGAATTGTTTATGGATTGCTGAAATGCTTTGGCTTGTATATACATGGTTGCCGCTCGAAGAATCAATTCTACACTTCATCCCCCCTTTCCCCCTCCCTCTCCTTCCTCCCCTAACCCCCTTCCCCACCCCGTCCTTCCTTCACCACCACACCATCCCATCATTCCCCCCTGCCTTCATGAAACCAACCAATCTCTACAACATCCACCGCTTCTTCCCCCAAGTCTCTATTTAGTAGGGTTGAAATATATTAGGGGCGGAAGAGCGGTGGATCGGGTGGTGTGGTGTTGGGGTTAGGAAGGGGAAGGGGGTGTGGACGGGAAGGGATGGGTGGGCCGTGTACTTTGAGGAGGAGAAGGGGAAGGAATATAGATGCTTTTGGCTAAGTAAAACGGTTTTTTGGGGGGGGGGGTGGTTTTCGTGGTGGTAATCTGTGAGGATAAGGGGTTATGGCATGGTAGGAATGTAGAAGTGTTAGGGCGCAGACCTCAGGTTTTGTGCTCAGGGAACTATTATCGGTTGGGTATGTATATCCGTAGATGGACGTTTATCTGTTGTTGGAAAACGAGGTCATAGGGGGGTGCATTGATATTTCGATTGTTGCTGTTCAAGACTATCTCGAAGATGAAAAGGTGAAAACTCTAATAGCGAGCCCCAGCCCTACCAGCCTTATGAGGCGGAGGTTACCAACTCCCCTATTTCCAACATTTGTTCGATTAGTTCGAACACCGCCGGAGATATGGGAGTTTTTTTGCAAAGGGAGTTCCGGGATGGGTAAATTGCCCTGACTACTATTTCGGGAATAGATGGACGAGGTTTGAATATCCTGAACGGCGATGAAAACTGGCGGGAATGAATCAAATGATAATTGTGCATCGAGATCTGTATATTTGCAACACATAACAGAATGGATCAGAAGCGCCTGGGCACTTGCGAAGCCAATTCTTTTGCCAATCGTACCCTTAATTAGAATATCCATCAAGCTCCTTAGCACTGCGATCTTGATTGCTGAGAGTCCTTCGAGTTTTCCATTGCCAGCAAGGTATGAGATATTGCTTAGCCGGTCTACCAGAGGGTGTAAGCAGCTGTGCGGATGGCTGGATAATTTGGAAAAGATGCGCTTGCGTAGTCTTATGTACACTATAAAGTAATGGTTACCAGCCCATTAGTGATAGTCTCAGTACGCAGCTTCGGAGAGCTTCGACATGACCTTTCAGCAGAAGATCGAATGAGCAAAGATAGTACGTACTGGTAGTAGGATTTCAACCCGGCCATGTCAGGACCTATTTGGCTAGATCAGGCCTCACTTACTGAACCCTGACGATGCACTTTGAGTGTTTCCTATTGCAGAAGGCATAGGGGACGAATGAAATCCATAATAGACACCTTCAGAATCAAAAGTAGGGTAGATAAGACGAGTTGAGATGCTAATAGAAGATATTCAACTTCATCCTTCTCACTATTGAACCTGATCAGAGCCGAGCACTAGTCCGACCGTTCGTCTTGGATGGGAGTCGCTACTGCCGTCTTCAAACCAGCATCACGTATTGTAAAAATGATTTTAAGGTTAAGGTGCGACATATAAGAGACTGTGAGCAGAAAGCCACAAATCTGCTCTCCCAAGATGATCATATAACACTTAGTCAGCCATCGATGCAGCATTTAGGGAAAGTAACCTTGCAATGCTTCATTCAAAGCGTCAGTTAACCACAGCGTTTGTGCAACGCACCCAAAACGAGTCATACCTGCATATGGAGATATTGATGTACCAGTCTTCTAGACGCATATTGCTGTTCCTACCAGGGATCAATGTAGCCCAGATAAGTTCGTAACGAAGAGAGTGACTCGAGAAAAGCCGACGTGGCCAGTCAGTAGGATTGCGCTGCATCTGATGCTTAATCAAGCAGTATATGTGGCTAAACAAGAGGGATTCCACATAGGTTTAGGGCCCCAAACTGATGGCTCAAGATTCAGCCGCAGACGCCTTGTACAATAATTCGACACAAGAACATCTTCTTGAGAAATCCTCTCTGGCTGACCAACATGCAGATTTCGTATTGCTATTTCAGAAACCAAGCATCTTTAGTAAGCTTCCAATTATGCCAGTTTACACGGCATTGCTTCGCGCGCAGAGTCCCAAATTGAGGAACCCGAGGGTTTCGGAGTTGGAAATCCTTCAGGTACCTGCATGATGGAAGGCCTTAAGGCCAGCCGTCGTTCATGAAGAAGACAAGAATATGACATCTTCGGAAAAGATGCACAAGCATTCAGTGCACTACGTAGGCGACAGGCTTCATGTGCTTCAGATCAAACCAAGCCCAAAGTGTCGCGAGTGTAACGTATATCGTGTCTGAGAAGGCCAGAGAAAATTCGGATTCTGATGCCGTTTTGCCTTAAGGTCTGCTGCATTCGCATCACAAGAAGCCCGTACTCGGCCACAGTTTGGTCGATTATTATCGTTATATGCAAAAGTCTGGTTCAGTTTTCGGGTTTTAGCGAATTTGGCGGGGAAAACACACAAATCAGCCCCGAATTTGGTGCAAATAGAGCAAATACCTAGATACCATCCCCACACCCCCAAAACATCCCCAAGCTTCATTTTTGAAGCTATCGTTGTATCGTTGATTGCGAAACCTGTATCGTTTTTTTTTTGAATTTGCCAGTATATTCAATGCTCCATATGTGGCCTATCCAGTGCTTCATATGCGATCTATCCAGTGCTTCATATGTGACCTACCCACTGCTCCATATGCGACCTACTCAGTGTTCCATATGTAGTATATCCGATGCTCCATATGTGACCTACCCACTGCTCCATATACGATCTACTCAGTGTTCCATATGTAGTATATCCGATGCTCCATATGTGACCTACCCACTGCTTCATATGTGGCCTACCCAGTGCTCTATATGCGATCTATTCAGTGCTTCATATGTAGTATATTCAGTGCCCCATATGTGGCCTACTCAGTGCTTCATATGTAGTATATTCAGTGCTTCATATGTGGTCTATCGGAAGCCCATGGGGAAGTCAATGGGGAAGTCAATGGGGAAGCCCATGGGGAAGTCAATGGGGAAGCCCATGGGGAAGTCAATGGGGAAGTTAATGGGGAAGCTCATGAAGAAGTCAATGAGGTGCTTCATATGTAGTATACTCAGTGCTTCATATGTGATATATTCAGTGCTTTATATGTGATCTATCTAGTATTCTTATGCGACTTACTGAATAGATCACATATACTACATATGAAGCACTGAGTAGATCACGTATGAAGCATCGAATATACTACATATAAAGCATTGAATATACTACATATGAAGCACCTCATTGACTTCCTCATGAGCTTCCCCATTAACTTCCCCATGAGCTTCCTCATTGACTTCCGATAGACCACATATGAAGCACTGAATATACTACATATGAAGCATCGGATATACTACATATAAAGCACCTCATTGACTTCCTCATGGGCTTCCCCATTGACTTTCCCATGGGCTTCCCCATTGACTTCCCCATTGACTTCCCCATGGGCTTCCCCATTGACTTCCCCATGGGCTTCCGATAGACCACATATGAAGCACTGAATATACTACATATGAAGCACTGAGTAGGCCACATATGGGGCACTGAATATACTACATATGAAGCACTGGATAGATCGCATATGAAGCACTGGGTAGGCCACATATGAAGCAGTGAATAGGTCACATATGGGGCACTGAATATACTACATATGAAGCACTGGATAGATCGCATATGGAGCACTGGGTAGGCCACATATGGAGCAGTGGGTAGGTCACATATGGAGCATCGGATATACTACATATGAAACACTGAGTAGGTCGTATATGGAGCAGTGGGTAGGTCACATATGGAGCATCGGATATACTACATATGAAGCACTGAATAGGTCGCATATGGAGCACTGGGTAGGCCACATATGAAGCATTGAATATACTGGCAAATTCAAAAAAAACGATACAGGTTTCGCAATCAACGATACAACGATACAACGATACAACGATAGCTTCAAAAATGAAGCTTGGGGATGTTTTGAGGGTGTGGGGATGGTATCTAGGTATTTGCTCTATTTGCACCAAATTTGAGGCTGATTTGTGGGTTTTCCCCGCCAAATTCGCTAAAACCCGAAAACTGAACCAGACTTTTGCATACAACGATATTATCTTAACCTCTGTTTTAAGCAGCCTTTGCACCGGCACCCCTGCCAACCTCCATGCCGCCCTGACGGCCACAGCCGCCACATAGCTCTTGTTAGCTACCTCGCAAAAATCCTTCATCTGCACCCTCTACGGATCAATCACGTCTTGGAGATGCTCCCCCATAGTGAGTGGATGTCGATAGGTCGGCTGAGCACACCTGTACCAAGTTGCAGGATTGCGACACTTACATATGTCTAGGCTTCACCCGGGCTTCATTCCGGGTATGCGAGCATACTGTTAATTGCTGACGGATTGCCAGTGATGTCCCACATCGCAGGAAGAAGTACTACCATTGAAACTGGCAAAAATCGATCAAATCCACTTGCCGTTGTTCTGAACCCCTGCACAATGGCGTTGGTAGACGAGACCTGCAGACTTAGCCTAGGTACATGAACGTGACCATTAAGGCGAGAGACCCTCGGTAAGGTTGACATGTTCTACGAACGGCGCGAGACAATGAGAGGACTCACAGGGAAGGTGTTGTGAACTGAAAGATCCTATAGGACGATTCACGTCAGTTCAGCTGCTGCCTAGAACCTGTAAGCGACCCCAGAATTTATTAAAATCGGCGACGTTCTTGCTCTACGTCTTGCAATATTCATTCAGAATAGTCGTCTCTGGTCCCAGCTCTGAAATCGAGACTTTCGCACTACTAGGAAACGCTTCGACCGCACGGGCTAATGGTCTGCCATTCACGTAGAGTATTAGCAGGACAAAAGTCGATCGGTCTAGCCTTGCTATAGATACCTTGGTCATTCGCAATGGCGACAACACCCTACGACAATCGTCTGTTGGATTTCTCTGACAGTTTTGTTCTCAGCAGTGGCACGGTTGCAATCGACTGTGATAGAGATCTGGTCCTACTTTTGTACTACCGTCCAAAGGGGGAGTATCTGCTTCCCAAGGGCCGGAAGAATGTTGGGGAGTCTTTGCAGGCTGCAGCAGAGCGTGAGACATTTGAGGAGTCTGGCTACAGCTGTCGTTTAGTCGGACACAATCTTCCCACGGAAACGCCGCAGCCTCCGACGATGCCGCACACCGAGCCGATCGCCGTTCAGCAGCGCACAAGTCATGGCATTCGCAAGATAATCTTCTGGTACGTGGCCCATGCCGATTCATCTGATCGCCCGATTGCGCAGACGCAGGAGGAGGGTGAAGATTTCGAAGTGCGATGGGTGTGCAGGAAAGACGCTCCTTCGACGATGTCCTTTGAGGAGGATCAGATGATCGTCGGAAAGGCTCTGAGCGCCGTTCCGTGTCGATTCCCAAGACCAGACCAATCCTTTTCTCCGCTCCAATGATGGTTTCTGGATTTGTCCGTTGACGTTCGTGGATTGGGCTTTCTCTGTATTTCCCTTGGAGGTAGCCTGGTACACGACCAACTCGAAACCAAATATCCTCAGCATCCAAATGATCACACTGACTGGGATGGATTTGAAGTTGTCGAGAAGAAGGAGGACATCATCAGGCTTGTCAACGAACACAAGTCTGAACTCTGTACCCTGCTACGGATAGAGAAGGAAGAATGTCCACTTATGAAGGTATGAAATCTGAATCCTTGGAATTGACATATTGTCTGGAATCTTCTTAGCTTCCTAAAGATTCGCCATTGCCCGTAGAATGGGACATTCTGCGATTTTCAGGATGGACGAGGCAGGGATCGAAACGGACCATCAAGATATGGACAAAGACCAGCCTTTACCAGGCAGCTTCGAAGTCGACTCCCTCCCATTTGGGAGTACTTTCATACAAGGTCGTCCGCTGGACACGCCGTGATCACCCTATACGGGGTCCACGACTTTTCGTCTTTCAACCCTCGGAAGCAACAGAGCAGCTCCATGTTCTCCACGACTTCGATTTTTTAAAGGGACCGGCGCCGGATGCAATTTCCCCCTCGAACGGTCGACCTTACGAGGCCGTCAGTCCAGGTGTCACCTGCGATTTGTTCCTGACGTCGCTATGCATCTTTGAGTGTAAACCAGGCCTGGTAGCTTCTTTCAAAGCTGCTATCCTGCAGAAATGGCAACTACTGGCTGGAGCGGATGGAATGGAAAGCATCATGCCATTATTCTACCGCGGAGCAAGTTTTGGTCACAGTTACAGCAAGATGCTTCGCGCAGAAATCAAGGAGGTTGAATCGAACTGTTCGGAGGATACGATGAGAACCAAAATATCCATCCAAAAGACTCATGAAGGGTCAACCCTCACTCCCTCTGATGTTCACCAACCATACCAATTCTCCGGAAAGGATACTTCTGAGTATTCGACTGGCTATCAAGGACTGTATTTTACGCCACTGCAACGGCGAGCAGCTCCACTCGGCCCTTTGACGGACTCAATTCTGCACTTAGAACAGTCATTTCCCGCAGTCTTTGACATTCGAGACGAAGACACTGCAACAACCCTCACTCGCTTTTCGTCTAATTCAAAGGGCTCAAATGCAGACATCCTGACCTCGGCAAATCTTGGATGGCAGCCGGTATACATAAAGGATGCGCAGTCCGTACCCGATGAATTGGCAGCCCTTCCCTCTGTTCGATATCACTTTCCCAAAGAGAGTGTGCAGGTTCTCGCTGCAGCGCAACCGGCTCTCAGACGACTCTTTTTCCGGCGGTTCACTGGTGAGATGCTCAACGAGATCCGCCTTCGATATTGCCATGGCCAAGGAATTATTAGAAAAGACATCAGCGGAAGGAACTGCCTTTCAGACGAATGGTTTATTGACGTTGGCCTACGACGAGCTCACGATGTTCTAGCGGTTTACATGCGCTCCTTCAGACCAGGCGACGAATCGGTTTCTTGCGCTCGGCAACGAATTCATTCCCTTTTTCACCATCGACTTATAGGGAATCGCCGTCTTCAACAATTCTATGGAGCGGAACATCCTTGTCTCTTCCCACAAACGGCTCATGGGACGATGTCTTTGGATGCTTTCTCGGATCTTCCCATAGTCATCAATGGCCGAAGCTATCACGATCTGCGGCATCATTTAGGACGCGCTTTGCAGATACTAGACCCGCACAGAGTGGGAGGGCTCAATTTGCTAACGACAGCTTTTGGACTGGGCGACGGGCATGGCGGCAATGTCATGGTCTCAACGGAAAGTACTGTTCCGTCGATTCTCTACGTAGACTACGAGGTCGCAGGAACCCATACACCGTTCTTGGACCTTGCCAAACCGATTTACCAAGACGGGTTCTTTGATGTCGCCTACGCAGACTTCTTGCATGACGACCTGACACGTACAGTCGACGGCGATGGTATGGCGGTAAGGTGGAGGGTGGAAGAAAGGACAATACATGTTGACTATGATCTTAACATGGAGACTCTATCCAAAGGACTGGCGGTTATCAAGCTGGAATACCTTCTTAGGCCGATGCTTGAGACACTTGACCAAGCTGCCAATGGCCTGAGGGACCTGGCAGAGGAGACGCTTGCCTATGGCCTGTTTGCTTGTGCTTTGCTCACGAGAGACTACTCAAGAAGACCCGATGTCTTCTTTCTCAACCTAGCCGTTGGAGTTCGCCTAGCTACGGAGATGAGAAAGGTATTCTCCGAATGTTTCGACTGGTGCAATTGACCTCCACACGCACCTACCGCACAAGACTCGCTTCAGCTTGCGATCAGAGAAGCCATATCGGAGAATTCGGATCGCCGGATGAGCAACCTGATGCTCAGCCATCTACAGTGGATATCGAGAACTTTAGAACCGCAGGTAATCTACCTGAAGAGGGAAGCGGACACACTTTCTCTCCATAGGAGATTCTCCAACACGCCCGGGGAAAGTGCGTCCATGGTGGTTCAACGTATCAGTGACACCCGGAAAGAAGCCATGGAAGTAAGCAACATCCGTTCTATTTCACTACACGATGTTCTAATCAAATCTGTAGATTGCGCCGCATACATGCATCAGAGAGTGTTTATTCGCGGAATCCCGCATCGATCGACATTTCCTTTATGAGCAAGTGCTTTCAGATGTAGCGGATGCTCCATTAAAGACGCTGATCGACGTTGGATGCTGCATGGCCACAGATATTCGAACGTTGATCGCCGACGGGTACCCTGCCAATGTAAGTCGAAGACTCCCCCAAAACATCTGTGACCAGTACCTGATGATGGATTCCCAGAAAATTATGGGTCTGGACTGTGAGAGAGGTGAGTCCATTAGCGGAAAGCTTGCAAATCGCGGTAACCCTTACTTAATAGGTTTCATGCAACTGGGCTTCTCCCTCTACAACCAAGCCCCCAACGGCTTCGGAGCTCAGTTTCGAGAAGCCGATGTCTTGCACCCTCGCTTTTTCGAAGAGTGTAGCGATTTGGCTGGCAGGTTTGACTTTGTTCACACGGCGAATGTGATTCACCTATATGACGAAGCTCAACAGGAGGCATTCCTCCGTGCACTTTCTTTTTTGGTCAAGCCCGGTGGATTGATCTGGGGTCGCCAGGTGGGCATTGTTGAGGACTCAACGCACCAGTATCGACAACCAGAGGGAAAAGGAGCACGTTTTACTGTAAATCAGTTCCGACTGCTATGGCTTGCGGCTACAGGCTGGAATAGCGCATTGACCCACTTCGAAGCCATCCTCGTTCCCTACGATGAGTTACGAAGCCCGCGCGCAGATAAGCGTTTGAGTATGCAGTGGAGTGTCCGTGCTCCGGAGCGTACACCGAAGAGTAGGATTGTCGAGCTTGATTAGCGCCCTGGAACGGAGGACCATTGAGGAAGTACGCAGCCGAGCGAAAACTTCATGGCGGATTCAACCACACCAGCTGGAGAATTTTATATCATTGACCCCTCGATAGACGGATGTTTAGATTTCTTATAACTGGCGTTGAATTTTGGAGATCTAGCTTTGTTGTAATGACAACTATCCATATGTTGCTCAGGTTCTAATCGCTCATCGATCGATCATCGGTAATTTCAGCACTTCCCACAGTGTGGACCAACTCGTCCAACGCCGCCTTCTGAGCCACTTTGATACGTCCCACATGTATATCGAGACCCATCAGGTGTGGGGTCTAGAAAGCAAAACGGGCCTGTATCTCGTCCCCTGTAGTTAGTGACTACGAACGGGCGAGGAGGCTTCAAAAGCATCAAAGCCTTGGAGGCTGAGCACTGGAGGTTCTGCGGGTCTACCCGAGCGGGTGATCCTATTCTTTTAGGTTCGGTGTAGTCCATAATCATTTTCTGGGATCACGTGGCGATCGAGGTAAGGTACCTCGAGGCAATCTATCTGAATTGAGAAACTCACCCTCTACGCTTGATAATCCTCGGACACTCTAAGGAGCTCATGGCCGAGGGCTGAGCAATCCGGACAATAACGGACTTTCAACGGCCTTTCAAACGGCCTTTGCATG
>JAABUW010010517.1_pt1 | contig 10276 bp, 4 predicted proteins | sample 5560081 | NCBI WGS metagenome assembly JAABUW01 (sample SAMN10711882, study PRJNA513363) | rock metagenome | isolation source: Antarctica rocks | place: Antarctica: Victoria Land, Knobhead sud | reverse complement strand
ATGGAATCAATATAACCCGTGCAGCTCGTGAATGATATCAGCCTAGTGACGCGCTTGCTTATCGCTTACCGACGGGGAAGGTTCGCTCCTCGAACAAAAGGCATTGACTGGATCAGAAATCCGGCCAGGAATACTGGCTTGCCGAAAGGGAGGAAGGAATGGAAGGTACGCATTGCATTGAACATCCGCACATATTGTAGTTCCACCTTCGCGTTCCTAATCCGCCCAACCTACGCTCGCCGACGGTGATCAACATTATACACGCTCTCTACGCCAAAAGCCGAGCGGGAAGCAAGGTCCACCTTATTTGTAAGACAACAATCTAGGAGCGAGAGCAGACTTACGTTGTCTCACACTCCACCATCTACAGCCACAGACACAACACACTCTGTACGAAACATACACCCTAAACCACACTCTGACACACTCCACGTCAAACAGACACCCCAACCCGGCATATCAACACACTCATCACCCTGCGAGAATGATTCCACCACCATGGAGCGGTATGACCTTCACCACCAAGCTCAACAGCGCCCCTCCAACATCCCTCAGCCCCTCCACCCAGAAGTTGCCTTCCCCCTTCGTCGTCGCCATCATCGGAGCGAGCCGCAACATTGGTGCCGCAACAGCCAAGGCCTTCGCCCAAGCCGGCGCAACCGGTCTCATCCTTATCGGCACCACCAAGTCCTCGGCCCTGCTCGAGACAAAGAAGGAAGTCGAAGCCGCTGCCTCATCTCCCGACCCCAAAGTCACCGTCCTCGGCGCTGACATCGCCGATCTGTCCTCTGCCAAGCTCATCGCCGACACAATCGCATCCTCCTATGGCCGTCTGGACTTGCTCATCAACAATGCCGCCATCGTGAGCACACATGAGTCTGCTTTCAACAAGCTCGCTGGCATTGATATCGAGAACTTCCAGAAGACGATGGACGTCAACTATATTGGCAAGATCGCCGTCATCCAAGCTTTGCTGCCGCTGCTGTTGAAGACCGAGGGGGGCGCCAAGACCATTGTCAACGTCACGAGCGGCATGGCGCATTTCGCCAGCATGGGCGCCATCGGCTACAACATCTCCGAGCTGGCGATCAACCGACTGACCGAGGCATTGGCCGAGAGTTATGCTGGGGAGGGCGTGTTGGCTTATGCTGTCCATCCAGGTATCGTGATGACGATGCCGGCCCCAATTGGCATGAAGCCTGAAGCTCGTGCGATGTGCGTCGATGACGTTGGGCTCTGTGGTGCCTTCTTACTTTGGTTGGTCAAGGAGAGACGGGAGTGGTTGAGTGGGAGATATTTGAGCGCCAATTGGGACGTTGAGGAATTGGAGGGCAAGAAGGATGCCATTGTCAAGGGGGACCAGTTGAAGATGCGCATGGTGGTTTGAAGGAACACAGGCACGGAGATCCTGGATGGCAAGAAGTATGAGCTTATCGCAATGAGAAGCAGTATGCATCTAGTTATACTGCTTCTAGTTGTTTCCAGGAATAATGGTGGACAGGGGATAGCTCATGTATAAAGATTGCTTAGCTCCTCACCTGTACCATAGAATACCAAAAGAACTTCTAAGCAGGCAGAAGAACTGAAACTCACAGTGTATGAACCCCGTACCCATCTCACCTCGCACTACCGGTGCCAAACTCCTCGATCTGCCTCAGCGTATCCTGAACCTCGGCCTGCATCTTGCAACCCGCAGCTCCGTACCAATTCGAGCTATGCTGCCCGTCATCGCGCGTATATTCGTCGCCCAATATCTTCATCTTCTCCACGATGTCCTCCAGCTTCCTTATTTCTCTCAACAAGACCCCCTTCACCAATAGCTTCTGGTCCTCGTCTTCAAGATCGAAGACGCCGATTTGGAAAGAGACGGATTTCACTCCACGGTCCGTGGTATTCGAACACGTGCTGGGTGGGGAGGGTTGACCATTGGACTTATTGTTGTTATCCAAGCTGGGGGAGCGAAGCCCGGGTTTAAATTGGTATTGGGAGGAGACGATGAGGCGGTACCAGAAGAGGACTTTGGAGGCGATGGTCATGTAAAGGAGGGCGAGGTGCGGTTGGTGGATGCCGGGCGAGTCAAGCAGTTCCTTGAGGGTGCTGATAGCGGCGCGATTGAAGTAGAGGACTTTGTCGAGTGGGGGCATGCGGTCGGTGACCTCTCCGAACCTTGTGTAAGTGCGTGTCGGCGTCTGCTTCAGCTCACCGGGCCGGTCGGTGTGGAGCATAGTGCACGAGTGGAGAGAGTGGAGGGCGGTAAAGGCTTCGGCTTCGCAGTCGAACGTGGGTGTTCGGGGTGGGGGGGGCTCAGAGATGGAGAAGATGGTTGGGATTGGGGATTGGCCATTCCAGACGCTGTTGAAGATGCTATGCGAGACGCTATCTGGGCCGATTTCCGTTCGGTCATGCACTTGAGCGTCGTCTGAGGTCCCGGAGCCACCGGGCAGATCCATTCCCAAGTCCAGGCCGGTCCAGTCCGAGTGGACTTCAAATCCGTTTCCCAGAGCACTGAAGTCGATAATTGGTGCGTCATCACCACCACCACCCGCATATCGGCCGCTGCCACCAGCCTGTCCATCTCCCCTGTCGACATCCATCACTGGCTCGGGCGCCGGCGTTATAGCTTGGGGGGTCAAACCAGACTCCGAGAACCTCTTCCATGCGTGCTTCCCATGTCGTCTTGACGGGCTATATGAGCACGCGAAGCTGTTGGTCCGACATCGATCGCACGCAGGCTGCTTCTTGTCGCACTTAACTTTGGCCGCGGAGCAGGCGTCACAGCTGGACCGGAGCCTGAGATGTGCTCTCGACGCAGACATTGGTCGAGCTGGGGGTCGGGGTACTGACACTCACAGTTTATGCAATCTCATGCGATGAAGGGTTAGAGAGGTATTAAGACTATGCCCCTCCGATAGGCAAAGAAGGACTGCGTAGCTTATGCAGACATAGGTACAGACTCAGTTGCCTCAGTTCTCAGAGTGAAGTTGCCAAGCCCCTGGCGGGTTGGCATGCTAAGTTGCTGACTAACATCAGAAGCGCTTTCACGTCTGAGCCCAAAACTCTTGATTACGAATTCAAACTACGTAACAATTGATAGAGTACGCAAAAAATACATTCTTGACACAAATTTAAAGTTTAGCGTGTTATAAACATATTATTTTGGTATTTTTGGAATAATCTTAATAGCTTTTGTGCTCGTTGCAAGAACTTCTCTTTTTACTCAAAGTTACTTGCACAATATATAAAAAACTCTCTTTTCTTATTATTAACACAACGCGATATATTTTTTTATTGTTTTTGCACAAATATGTTATATAATTAGACTAATCGTTCGGGTCGATTTTCCCCGAAATCTATAATCCGACCCGAAAGTTATATCTAATTAGGTCAAGTTTTAACCTAATATAGTTAGTATTTTCATAATTTATGCATGTTACGAGCTTATTAAAGTTGTACTAGTGGTTCAGGTTCTACGTCTTTGGGCGAACTTGCTATCATGCTTATTATGCTTGAGGAGCAAGCAATCTAAGCATGATGTTTAACATGTTCGACGAACGAACATTGCGAACAATCATGTTCGCTATGTTTAACAAACGAGCAAAGCGAGCAATTAATATTTTTTTAATATATAGAAACTAGAATACGACTCTCTTATAGATCGTATTTAATTTATTATAGATTTTTACTTATTATTACTTTGATTCATCGAATCTTTGTTAAAATTTATTAAACATAAAAATTGTTTATAGTTGTAAATTCTTGTTATCAAGTAATTGTTTACATTGTCTAAAGACGTTTATAAATCTCTTTAAAAACACAACTTACTTTAATATCTTTAAAGAAAGTACTAGCGTAACATTTTAAACACTCTAAAGATGTCTATATTAAATTAAAGCGTCTTTATTTTAAACATTAACTTATTAGCATTACGTCAATTATTAATCATAAGAAACGACAAAATTAAAATTAATAAATTCGATATCTACTATAAAGATTGTATTAATCTAGAAGACTAACTTATGCAAGTAAATATCTATTTTATCTTCTATTTTGTTTTAGCGAATTAAAAGACGATTTTCGCATTAACATTTCTTAGAGAAAGAGTCTAACATTAGCTTAAATTAAACTTACGAAAATATTTGAAAAATAATAGCGAAAATCTTTGTACAATGTTCATAAACTTTAATAATTTTAAAAAAGAGCTTCGAAGAATCTTTAAAACATTTAATGAGAAACAAATCGCAAAAAAAGTAATTTAGCATCTAATTTAACGAATTTTTGTAGCAAATTATGTAATTAGATTTTAGAAATATGCTAATTTAATCGAATAAAACGATGTCGCATTTATAACAATGTTTCGACAAGATTTTAAAAACAATTTAAAGAATAAAATTATGCGTGATAAAAAAACTTTTGACAATATGTTTGATCTCATTGAAGTAATTATCGATTTTGACAACAAGTTATATAAAAGAGCTATGAAAAAAAAATACAATTAATTTTAAAAAAGAATAAGAATCTTCTTTGAATTGACGATCAAATATTAGTAGAAAGAATCTCGTTCTAATTAAAAGTACAATAATTTTAATTATTGTAGATTTGCATTTATGAAATTAAATTTTACTTAACAACGTAAAGAGAAAAACTTTAGAGAAAAGCAAAATAATAAATCCTAAAAAACGTGCTATTTATGTGGCAAATTGAGTTACTTCGCAAGAGATTGTTGATCATAGAACTTAATAAATCGTCAATAGATCAATGCTATGTTAAGAGAGATATTTAATAGCTAAGATAATATTAGAAAGCAAACTAATATAGAGGCGAACATTCCCAAGACTAGATTGAACGACAACTACTATTTAATAGAAAACCCAAATTAGTTATAGAAAGTTCTAGATGAAACATTATTAAGTAAGGTATTCGCATCTACGCAAGAAGTCAATTAAATACTTAATGAGACTATAAGAGCGAAATGATCAAAAACGTTATACTTTTATCTAGCAACAAACTTAGATAACGAATACGATTAAAAAAACTTTTACGAATGTTTAAATAACATTACGAAGCATTTTGACGCTTTAACTAGCTCATTAAGAAAGAAAGAGATAAATTAAATCGTAAACAAATGCGAGAAAGCGCTAGAAAGCAACGTCACTATAAAAAGAGAAATTCTTAACGAAATTAAACAACAATTGAGTCGCGTAAATTTATTCTAAAAGAAAATAAAGAAAGCAAAGAAACACGCGACACTGAATTGAATAAAATGCTATAACGACTTATGTTAAACTTATCTAAAAGACAAAGAAGAAGTCAATTAATTCTCTAGAAAGTTAAAGACATTAATTTAACATAAAAAGAAAGTTTAACGCAAGTAGACGTTCGAAGCAAAAGTCGCAACATAAAAATAGAAAAAAGTTTAAATTCTTTGATAAAAAGCATACTAAAGAAATGTAATATGTTAGCTTAACAATAGCAACTAAACTTAATAGCATACGTACGATGTTTTATTACATTAATTAAGATCAATAATTATTAATTTACTACAATGATCGATTCTAATATAATAGATAATTTTATAACTAGAGCTTTTGTTAAAAGAAAAAGATACTTTACTTAAAAGAAATCTAACGCATACAATCTAATAATTATAAATAAAAACTTATTATTTAACAAGAATAAAAAAGTAAATAAAGAAACGAAATTACTATCAATAGCTATTTAACAATATCACGAGAAACTAATCTTTAATATAGTGAAAATAATTATTTATAATATTGTTCTAGAAATGCTTTAATTGAAGCAACACAATTTAGAAGTTAATTAAAATACACAAGTATTTAAATTTGCGCAATGTGATCACGTAATTTATATTTAATCTACGCATTAATAACGTTCGATAATAAATAAAAAATTAAGTTAAAAAATAATCGCAAGCAACGAACTTACATTTTTGCAAAAAAACAATTTAACAAAGTTCGATTTAATAAACACTAGCAAAGATTAATTAAATTATAAGATTAAAGTAAGTAAAAAAAATTACAAATCTTTTAAAAGTCTTAGACTATCTAGTATAACGAAAAAATCGCTAAAGTACGTATCACGAATATATAACAATTAAAAGCATTTATTTTAAGAAAAGAAAACAATAGAGACTCTTTCTAAATATTAATCGTAAGATTACGAAATTAGATTTAAATTAAACAAGCAATTTACGTTTGAATCTATATATGCTTTATCTAAGAAGAAGCTCGAAGTACTTCGCAAATACTTGGCAAAAAACGAAAAAAAAGAATTTATTAAAAAATTCTAATTATAGATAGAATACTTGATTCTCTTTGTATTAAAAAAGAATAAAACTCTTCGTCTATGTGTTAATTATTAAAAGCTAAATAATATTACGATTAAAAATTAATATTTACTACTTAATATTAGCAAGCTTTAGAATTAACTATTTAGAGCGAAATACTTTATTAAATTAGATTTACGAAAAGCGTACAACTAGATTAGAATAAAAATAAAGAAAAAGTAAAAGATAGCTTTTCGCACACGATATAGATTATACAAATACACAATAATGTCATTTGAGCTTATAAACGTCTTAACAACGTATTAGAAAATAATTAATAATATATTACGACAATATTTGAATCAATTTATTATAGCATACTTGAACGACATCATAATTTATTCGAAAATTTTAAAAGAATATGTTAGTTATGTCTTCAAAGTATTAAAATGTTTAAACATAAAAAATTTACATCTTAAATTAAAGAAATGCGAATTTCATTAAAAGAAAGTTAACTTTCTTAAATTTGTCGTTAAACGACATGAAGTACGCATGAATCTTAAAAAGCTACGAGCAATTAAAGAATAAAAATTATTAACAAATATTAAATAAATATAATTCTTTCTAAATTTTATGAATTATAACAAGAAATTTATTAAAAACTACTTAATAAACGCAATATTATTAACGAATTTTACGAAAAAAAATACGTTATGATTATAAGAATTCGCAAAAGAGAAATTATTTTAAAATCTTAAGCTAGAATGCTTGAAGAAACTAGTATTAAAAATGTATAATTCGCAATTGTTAAATAGAATTAAAATTGACGCATTAAATCTAGTTATTAATGCATGCTTTAATTAAAGACATAAAGATATATAACATTTAATAACATATCTTTCGAAAAAACTCTCGTTAGTTAAACAAAATTATAATGTTCACAATAAGAAACTACTTGCTATAGTAGTTTTCTTAAAATCATGAAAAGTATATACGAAAAAATCATTAAAACTTACGATTTTTACAAATTATAAAAATTTTGTGCACTTCACTATTATTAAGCAACTAAATAGAAGATAAGTGCGATAATTAAAAAGACTAGAACAATACAAGTTTAAAATATAATATACTTTAGACAAAAATAATGATAAAGTAGACGCACTTAATAGAAAAAGTAATTATATAAAAACGAAAAAATCGTTCAATTATAACATACTTAAGATTAACAAAAACGAATCATTATTAACAAATAAGTACGAGCTAAATGCTACACTACGAATATTTCGAAATAATACAAAAGAGTTTTCAATAAAGAAAGAAAAACTCTAGATATTTATTAACAAAATCGACAAATATATAAAAGAGTATTATGACGAATCATTGCAAGAGCATTTAAGAGCGACGAAAACTCTTTAATTTTTACGCTAGCATTATTAGTTCTTATAAATGAGACAAGTTGTCAAAACATATATTAAACGATGCCTTAATTATTAGCAAAACAAATATAATACATATGCGAACTATAACGAAATTTAATATTAGAAATTATTTGAATTGTTATAAGATGAAGTCACAATAAACTTTATTATTAAATTGTCGAAATTGACGAATTTAGCAATTAAAGACAAATATAATTCGATACTAATAATAATTAATAAGCTTATTAAGTACTTATATATTATCGCATGCAAAAAGAAGTTTATCGTAAAATAATTGAAATACATTATATTAAATCGACTTATACGATATCATAATATACTTAAGAAATTAATTAGTAATAGAGACAAGCTCTTCACGTCTAATTATTAGAAGACGCTTCTCTTAATGTTAGATATAAGACTTCGAATGTCTATTATTTATTATCTAATTATAAATGATTAAATGAAAAGAACAAACTAGAGTCTTAAGCAATATTTAAGATACTATATCAACAATACTTATAGCAATTAAGTATTATTTTTATTTATAACACAATTAACACTTAATGCAAAGATTTCGAATACAACTAAAATAACTTCATTCTTCGTCAACTATAACAAGAAATCAAATCTTTTCGAAAAAAAGCGCACGCATTTGTTTGCACAATTAGTTATTAAAAGAATAGCAACACTAAAAAAGATATACGACAATATCTTAAGAATGCAAAAAAGATTAATCAAATATTAAAATAAAAAACGAAAAACGACATCTTAGCTAAAAGAGAGAAATAAAATATATCTTTTTATAAAAAATCTTAAAACAAGAAAGCTAAGCAAGAAATTAAATTATATCAAAGTTAAATCGTTTTTCGTTAAGAAGACTAAAAAATCAATTAATTACAAACTTGACTTATTTAAGAACGTTAAAATATTTCTAGTATTTTATATCTTATTGTTGAAGTTAGCAAATTTAATTACGCCTTTATAGAACACATTTTATTTTCATTCGTAAAAAAAGAATTAATTCGAGATTGAAGAAATTCTACGATAAGAAAATTAAAAGTATCTTATCAAATGAAAAGAATATTTTACTTCGAAAAACACTTAAAAACTAAAGAAGAATCTTAATCGCTACTAGAATTTTCTAAGAAAATTTTATTAAAACAAGACATAAAAATAGCATTCTAATTTCAATTAATTAAAAGTTAAAATTGTTCGAACGACACATCAAATAGTAACTCGAAAATCTTTATAATAGACTTGACGAAGTGTGCTTCATTTATCTCTAGATTATTAATGTTTTTTCATTTTATTACAATCATTTTCTTCTTCTTATTCTTTAGAAAATTTAGTTGTTTTTTTAGTCGACTTAGCTTTGTACGCGCATCGCGCATTTCTTTCTTTAAGCGCATTCGCTTTCTATGAATTCGTTTAATTAATATAGAAGAAATTGTTAAATTATAATCACGATTAAATCGCACACATTTCACACACTTTTTAAAATCATTATTCACACAATAGATTTTATTAAACATTGTACAATTACAACAAGAACGCATCGCTAAAGATATCAAATTTAAAATGTTAAAAAAATCTTTCTTTCGAAAGAAGAAATTTTTGGTATTAATTTTTCTTGAAAACATAGTAAGAAGACATTAGATTTCGAAACGAAAACTTTAAAGAAAAAAGATAATGTTATAAGCTTATTAAAGCTATATTAGTGATTTAGGTTCTACGTCTTTGAGCGAATCTACTATTATACTTATTATGTTCAAGAAGCGAACAACCTAAGTATGATGTTCAACATGTTCGACGAACGAACAAGACGAACAATTAATATTTTCTTAGTATATAGAAACTAAAATACGACTTCCTTATAAATCGTATTTAACTTATTATAAATTTTTACTTATTATTACTTTGATTTATCGAATCTTTGTTAAAATTTATTAAACATAAAAATTGTCTATAGTTGTAAATCCTTGTTACTAAGTAATTGCTTGCATTGTTTGAAGACATCTACAAATCTTTCTAAAAGCACAATTTACTCTAATATCTTTAAAGAAAGTACTAGCGTAACAATGCAATTCGATTTCAACTATTAGAACTAAATAATTAGTCTATATATAATATATTTGTAAACATATTTAAGAAAATCTCGACAAAAACAATCTTAACATTAATTGTATATATATTTAAAGTTTTGTTATTTTTGTTACTTTTTATATTTGATATTAACACAACAATATAATATTAACTTTTGTATATATAAGCTTTGTTCGACGCTTAATTTTTAATTAAACTAGCAACAACACATAAAAAATTAATTAATCCATATTGTTATAATGTTAACGTAATACTTATTTGTATATATTGTAGAATTTTAGCTTTGTAACTCGAAGTTGTATATAAACGCATCAAAATAACGCGATTTGATCTTAAAAACAGAATTTTGGACTTAGACGTATTGCTAGAAGACTGCTTGTTAGTCGCCAATTCGAAGAGGTTTAACGCGACACGTCTGAGAACTGAGGCAAAGACTCAGCACCTCCATCTTGGTGCTTACTTAATCCCT
>JAABUW010010515.1_pt1 | contig 10278 bp, 4 predicted proteins | sample 5560081 | NCBI WGS metagenome assembly JAABUW01 (sample SAMN10711882, study PRJNA513363) | rock metagenome | isolation source: Antarctica rocks | place: Antarctica: Victoria Land, Knobhead sud | reverse complement strand
AGTGCAGCGGCAGCCCGGCGTCGTTGACGTCGTAGAAGTGCTCGCGCACCGAGCTCTCGACGAGGTCGTAGAGTGCCGACGCCTCGATGTCGTCGCGCCGGTCCGGGTCCTCGACGCCGTCGGCCGTCGGGATGGCCCAGCCATTGACGCCGTCGTACCACTCGTCCCACCACCCGTCGAGGATCGAGAGGTTGAGGCCGCCGTTGAGCGCGGCCTTCATGCCCGAGGTGCCGCACGCCTCGAAGGGGCGCAGCGGGTTGTTCAGCCAGACGTCGCAGCCCGGGTAGAGATACTGCGCCATGCCGATGTCGTAGTTGGGGAGGAAGACGATCCGGTGCCGGATCTTGGGGTCGTCCGCGAACTGCACCATCTGCTGGATGAGCTTCTTGCCGGTCTCGTCGGCCGGGTGCGACTTGCCGGCGATGACGAGCTGCACCGGGCGGTCGGGATCGAGGAGAATCTCCGTGAGCCGGGCCGGGTCGCGGAGCATGAGGGTGAGCCGCTTGTAGGTCGGCACCCGACGGGCGAAGCCGATCGTCAGCACGTCCGGGTCGAGGACGTCGTCGACCCAGCCCAGCTCGGCGACGCTCGCGCCCCGCTTGAGCCACGAGGACCTCAGGCGTCGGCGGGCCTCGATGACGAGCTGCTGACGCATCTCGCGCTTGGTCGACCAGATCTCGTCCCAGGGCACGTTGCGGACCCGGCTCCAGGCGTCAGCGGCCTCCACGTCGACGATGCCGATGTGCTTGCGGGCCAGGTCGAACACCCGCGGGTCGACCCAGGTCAGGGCGTGGACACCGTTGGTGACGCTCGTGATCGGGACCTCGGAGTCGTCGAACCCGGGCCACAGCCCGTCGAACATGCCGCGGCTCACCTCACCGTGCAGCCGGGAGACCCCGTTGGAGCGCTGAGCGAGGCGCAGACCCATGACGGCCATGTTGAACATGCCTGCCTCACCCCCCTCGTAGTCCTCGGCGCCGAGGGCCAGGAGCCGGTCGACGGGGACGCCCGGGATCGCGTTGTCGCCGCCGAAGTAGAGGTTGATCCGGTCGGCGGAGAAGCGGTCGATGCCGGCAGGGACGGGCGTGTGCGTCGTGAAGAGCGTCGCGGATCGAACCGCCTCGAGCGCCTCGTCGAAGGTCATGCCGTGGTCACGGACGAGCTCGGTGATCCGTTCGACACCGAGGAAGCCCGCGTGCCCCTCGTTGGTGTGGTAGACGTCCGGCTCCGGGGCGTCGGTCAGCCGGGACCACAGTCGCAGGGCGCGGACACCGCCGACACCGAGGAGCAGCTCCTGCTCCAGCCGCTGGTCGCCGCCGCCGCCGTAGAGGGCCGCGGTGACGTCGCGCGCGGCCTCGTCGTTGCCGGGCACGTCGGAGTTGAGGAGCAGGAGGGGCACCCGGCCGACCTGCGCCTTCCAGACGTGGGCCTTGAGGACCCGCCCCCCGACGAGCGCGATCTCGATGACGCACGGCGTGCCGTCAGCCTCGCGCAGGAGGGACAGCGGCAGTCCGTCGGGGTCGAGGACGGGGTAGGTCTCCTGCTGCCAGCCCTCAGTGTTGAGCGACTGCTTGAAGTACCCGGTCTTGTAGAACAGGCCCACGCCGACGATCGGCACGCCGAGGTCGGAGGCGCTCTTGAGGTGGTCGCCGGCAAGGATCCCGAGGCCGCCGGAGTACTGCGGCAGGACCGAGGTGATCCCGAACTCGGGGCTGAAGTAGGCGATGGCACGCGGGGCGCCCTCGCCGCTGTCGTCCTGCGCCCCTGCCCAGGCCTGGTACCAGCGGGGCGCCTCCATGTAGGCGTCCAGCGACGCCTTCGCCTGCTCGACCCGGGCGACGAAGACGCCGTCGCCGGCGAGGGCCGCGAGCCGGTCGGCCGTGAGACCGGCGAGCAGCTGCACGGGGTCGCCCTTGCACCTCCTCCAGCCGTCGGGGTCGATCTCCTCGAACAGCCGCCGGGTCGGGGTGTTCCAGGAGAAGCGGAGGTTCTGGGCGAGCTCGCCAAGTGCGGCGATCGGCTCGGGCAGGACGGTGCGCACGTTGAAGTGGCGGATGGCCTTCACCGCGCAGACTATAGACGGTCCGTTGCCGCGTTCCTGCAGGCGTTTCAGCTTCTGAAGACACCGCGCGACACCCATACCCGCGGTAACGGCATTCCTGCCTCACCGAGTAGCGTCGGGGCCGTGACTGCGACTCCCGCCGCTGCGTCCTCCCCGGTCGCCCCCTCCCCCCGTGACGTGCTCCCCGACGGCGTCGCCCCCTTCGGCCGGATCCCCGTCCAGTCGGTCCGCCCGCTGGTCGACGGAGGCACCCGGCCGGTGAAGTGCGTGGAGGGCGAGGAGCTCGTCGTCGCGGCCCAGGTCTTCCGCGAGGGTCACGACGCCGTCGGTGCGACCGCCGTGCTCACCGGCCCCGACGGTCGGGACCACCACTTCCCGATGCAGGTGGACAACCCCGGCCTCAGCTGGTGGAGCGCCACGGTGGTCGCCGACCGGCCCGGCTGGTGGACCTACCGGGTAGAGGGGTGGTCGGACCCCTACGCGACCTGGGTGCACGACGCGACGATCAAGGTCGAGGCCGACATCGACGCCGAGATGATGCTCGAGGAGGGCGCCCGGGTCCTGGAGCGGGCTCTGCGCTCGTATGCCGTGGGGGCGCACTCCGCCGGGTCGGCTCCGGAGCCCGGGGTGGTCCGTGACGCCGTGACCGCCCTCCGGGACACCACCCGCCCGGCACGGGCCCGGCTGCACGCCGCCACCTCGCCCGAGGTGCAGCAGGCCTTCGCGGCACGCCCGTTCCGCGAGGTGGTCAGCCCCAGCCCGGCATACCCCCTGCTCGTCGAGCGCGAGCTCGCGCTCTTCGGCGCCTGGTACGAGATCTTCCCGCGCTCCGAGGGCGCCTGGTACGACGAGGAGGCGGGCCGCTGGCACTCGGGCACGCTGCGGACCGCGGCCGAGCGGCTCCCGGCGATTGCCGGGATGGGCTTCGACGTCGTCTACCTCACGCCGGTCCACCCCATCGGGACGACCGCCCGCAAGGGCCGCAACAACAGCCTCACCGCCGAGCCGGGCGACCCGGGCAGCCCCTACGCCATCGGCTCGCCCGACGGGGGCCATGACGCGATCCACCCGGACCTCGGCACCTTCGCGGACTTCGACGCCTTCGTGCGGGCCGCCCGGCGCAGCGGCATCGAGGTCGCGCTCGACATCGCGCTCCAGTGCTCGCCGGACCACCCCTACGTCACCGAGCACCCCGAGTGGTTCACGACCCGCGTCGACGGGAGCATCGCCTACGCGGAGAACCCCCCGAAGAAGTACCAGGACATCTACCCGCTGAACTTCGACAAGGACCCGCAGGGTGCCTACACCGAGATGCGCCGGATGATCCAGGTCTGGGTCGACCACGGGGTCACCCTCTTCCGCGTCGACAACCCCCACACCAAGCCCGTGCAGTTCTGGCAGTGGATCATCGCCGACGTCGCCCGCGACCACCCGGAGGTCATCTGGCTGTCGGAGGCGTTCACGAAGCCCGCGATGATGCACAGCCTCGCCAAGGCGGGCTTCCAGCAGTCCTACACCTACTACGCCTGGCGCAACCTGCGCTGGGAGCTGCAGGAGTACATGGAGGAGCTTGCGCGCGAGACCGCCGCGTTCCTGCGGCCCTCGTTCTGGCCGACGACCCACGACATCCTCACGCCCTACATGCAGTACGGCGGCCCGACCGCCTGGACGCTGCGTGCCGCGCTCGCGGCGACCCTCTCCCCCACCTACGGCATCTATGCCGGCTACGAGCTGATGGAGAACGTCGCCCGGCCGGGCGCCGAGGAGCAGGTCGACAACGAGAAGTACGAGTACAAGAACCGGCGCTGGCAGGACTACGAGCCCGGCGGGTCGAAGGAGGGGCAGTCGCTCGCCGGCTACCTCACGAAGGTCAACGCGATCCGCAGGGCCCACCCGTCGCTGAGGTGGCTGCGCAACATCGCCTTCCATCACGCCGACGACGAGTTCGTCCTCGTCTTCTCCAAGTCCCGGGTCGTCGACGGGGAGCGTGACACGATCCTCGTGGTGGCCAACCTCGACCCTCACGCGACCCGTGAGACGACCGTCCGCCTGGACATGCCGGCCCTGGGGATGGGCTGGGACGACCACTTCCGGGCCCGCGAGCTGGTCACCGAGCAGACGTGGATCTGGCAGCGCGACAACTACGTCCGGATCGGCCCGGACACCCACCCCGTGCACATCATCGAGGTCAGGAGCATCTGAGCGTGCAAGGTCTCAACCTCTCCCAGCCCGGCCTGCGACACGATCCCGAGTGGTACAAGACGGCAGTCTTCTACGAGGTCCTCGTGCGCGCCTTCGCCGACTCCAAGGGCTCGGGCTCGGGCGACTTCTCCGGGCTCATCGCGCGGCTCGACTACCTGCAGTGGCTGGGGATCGACTGTCTCTGGCTGCCGCCCTTCTACGCCTCACCGCTGCGCGACGGCGGCTACGACATCGCGGACTTCCAGGCGGTGCTCCCCGAGTTCGGCACGCTGCCGGAGTTCATCGAGCTCGTCTCTCAGGCGCACGCCCGGGGCATCCGGATCATCACCGACCTCGTCATGAACCACACTTCAGACCAGCACCCGTGGTTCCAGGCCAGCCGGGCCGAACCGGAGGGGTCCTTCGGCGAGTACTACGTCTGGTCGGACTCCGACGAGGGCTACAGCGACGCCCGGGTCATCTTCGTCGACACCGAGGTCTCCAACTGGAGCTTCGACCCGGTCCGCCGCCAGTTCTTCTGGCACCGGTTCTTCTCCCACCAGCCGGACCTGAACTTCGAGAACCCCAAGGTCCAGGAGGAGATGTTCGACATCGTCCGCTTCTGGATGGACCTCGGCATCGACGGCTTCCGGCTCGACGCGGTCCCCTACCTCTTCGAGGAGGAGGGCACCAACTGCGAGAACCTCCCGCGTACCCACGTCTTTCTCGCCGAGCTGCGCGCCATGGTGGACCACGAGTACCCCGGCCGGATCCTGCTCGCCGAGGCCAACCAGATGCCTTCCGAGGTCGTCGACTACTTCGGCTCACCGGAGGCGCCCGAGTGCCAGATGTGCTTCCACTTCCCGGTCATGCCGCGCCTCTACTACTCCTTGCGCGAGGAGAAGGCAGCCCCGATCATCGACGTCCTGGCCGACACACCCGACATCCCCACCGGTGGCCAGTGGGGCACCTTCCTGCGCAACCACGACGAGCTGACGCTCGAGATGGTCACTCCCGAGGAACGCGTCGCGATGTACGGCTGGTATGCCCCGGACCCGCGGATGCGCGCGAACGTCGGCATCCGTCGCCGCCTCGCCCCCCTGCTCGACAACTCCCGGCCGGAGATCGAGCTGATCCACGCGCTGCTGCTCTCCCTGCCCGGCTCCCCGTGCCTCTACTACGGCGACGAGATCGGCATGGGCGACAACATCTGGCTCAACGACCGCGACGCCGTCCGCACCCCGATGCAGTGGAGCCCCGACCGCAACTCCGGCTTCTCGACGGTCGACCCGGGAAAGCTCTACCTCCCGGTGATCTCCAGCCTCGTCTACCACTACAACAACCTCAACGTCGAGGCCCAGATGGCGACCTCGTCCTCGATGCTGCACTGGCTGAGGGGGATGCTGCAGGTCCGCAGCCGGCACACGGTCTTCGGTCTCGGGGACTTCCGGGTCTGTCCCGCCGACAACGAGGCCGTCCTGGCCTACGTCCGGAGCGTGGGAAGCTCCAGCGTCAGTGGGGGCGAGGACGAGCTGCCCGAGACGGTGCTGTGCGTCAACAACCTCTCCTCGCGACCGCAGGCGACGACGGTCCAGCTGCCCGAGGAGTATGCCGGGGCGCGGCTCGTCGACCTCTTCGGCGGGCACGGCTTCCCGAAGATCGACGCCGACGGCGGCGTCCTGGTCACGATGGGCTCCCGCGACTTCTTCTGGCTCCGGGTGCGCGGGACGAGCCATGACCGCTGAGCCTCATACGGGGACAGCCACCCTCGCGCCAGCGATGCAGGACTTCCTCCCCATCTGGCTGGCCGAGCAGCGTTGGTATGCCGGGAAGGGCCGCCGGCCGCAGCTGCGGCGGCTGGGCGGCTTCCGTTTCGAGGACCCCGCCGGCGAGGTCGGGGTCGAGACCCACATCACCGCCGACGTGTCGACCTCGCCACCGGTGGTCTACCAGGTGCCGTTGTCCTACCGGGCCACGCCGCTCAGCGGGGCCGAGCACGCCCTCGTCGCGACGACCGAGCACAGCGAGCTGGGCCGGCGCTGGGTCTACGACGCGACCCACGACCCGGTCTACGTGACGGCCCTGCTGGAGCTGGTCCTCACCTCCGAGGGGCCGGACTCCCCCCAGGCGCCCCCACCCTCGGGTGGGGACCCGGGCGTCGTCCTCGGACACCACACGAGCGGGCCCACCGACGTCGTGCTCACGTCGTCGTCCGTGCTGCGGGGCGAGCAGTCCAACACCTCGATCATCTGCACGGTCCACGACCCGTCAGGGACGCCGGCAGAACCCATCATCCTCAAGGTCTTCCGCACCCTCCAGCCCGGCGAGAACCCCGATGTCACCGTGCAGTCGGCGCTGACCGGGGCAGGCTCGACCCAGGTGCCCGAGACCATCGGCTACGTCTCGGGGCACTGGCTCGCTCCCGACCACGTCGAGGGGAGGGCGCGGCACGAGGCGGACATCGACGGCCGGGTCAAGTCCGCCGTCGACGCCCGCACCCGAGTGGTCAACCAGATCCAGAAGGACCGTGACGCCGCCGCGGCCGCCCACGCAGCCGAGAAGGTCAGGGTGGCCAAGCAACGTGCCGTCGAGGTCGAGCGCCGGCGTGAGGCGGTGCGTCCGAGCCTTCACGACGCGCTGCTCGGCGACAAGGAGAAGCTCAAGCGGGTCATCGACACCGAGGGTCTGCCCGACCCGGACGCCGTGCCGCCGCCGACCCTCCCCACCCGGGAGCTGCCGCGCATCCCCGGCCGGGGGGAGTTCCCGGAGTTCGTCCCCGAGGTCGTCGGCGGTCACCTCGCCTTCGGCCAGCGGTTCTTCCCCGGCGTCGAGGACGCCTGGCGCGTCGCCCTGCGTGCCGCCACGAGCGGCACCGACTTCACGACACCGGCCCGCGACCTCGGCGAGGCCACCGCCCACATCCACGTCAGCCTGGCCGACGCGCTGGGCACGGTGGCGGCGTCCGAGCCGGCGCGGCAGGCGCTCCTGGGCTCGATCAGGGCGCGCTACGCCGGTGCCCTGGGCGAGGTGCCCGCACTCGCCCGGCACGAGCGTGCCGTCCACGGCATCCTCGACACGTTCAGTGCGCTGGCCTGGCCCGACCTGCAGCGGGTGCACGGCGACTACCACCTGGGCCAGGTCCTGCGGGTGGCCGACCGCGGCTGGGTCGCCGTCGACTTCGAGGGTGAGCCGATGCGGCCGCTGTCCGAACGGGTCCGTCCGGACCTCGCCCTGCGCGACGTCGCCGGCATGCTGCGCTCCTTCGACTACGCCGGAGGCTCCGTCGAGCTCGGCCGTGCGGGCACCTCGGCGCGAGCCTGGGTCGAGGGGTGCCGGGCCGCGTTCCTCCACGGCTACGCCGCCGTGACCCAGCTCGACCTCCGGGCGGCCGCTCCGATGATCCGGGCCCTCGAGCTCGACAAGGCGCTGTACGAGGTCGTCTACGAGGCGCGCAACCGCCCGACCTGGCTGGCCATCCCGGCCACCGCCATCGACCGCCTCATCGCCGACAGCAAGGGTTCGTCATGAGCACCACCGTCCCGTCCGCGCCGCAGATCGGCGACGAGAGTGCCGTCCAGGCCTTTCTCGAGGGACGCCACTCCCAGCCGCACGACCTTCTCGGGCACCACCTCGGCCCCGGCGGTCTCACCGTCACGGCATACCGGCCGCTGGCCCGAACGGTGCGCGCCCGCCTCGCCGACGGCACGACCTTCGAGCTGGACCACATCCGTGGCGGCATCTGGTCCGGGACCGCCGCGAAGGTGACGACCACGCAGGACTACCGCCTCCTCGTCGCCTACGACGACGGCATCGAGCACGAGCACGACGACCCCTACCGCTTCGCCCCCACCCTCGGGGAGGTCGACCGCCACCTCATCACCGAGGGGCGGCACGAGCAGCTCTGGACCGTCCTCGGCTCGCACGTGCGCGGCTACGGCGGTCCGATGGGTCAGGTCCAGGGCGTCTCGTTCGCCGTGTGGGCGCCCCGCGCGCGGTCCGTGCACGTCATCGGGGACTTCAACGGGTGGGACACCGTCTCGCACCCCATGCGCCTGCTCGGCACCACCGGGATCTGGGAGCTCTTCGTGCCCGGTGCCGGCGAGGGGATGAACTACCAGTACGCGATCCGCGGCGCCGACGGGGTCGTCCGTCCCCACACCGACCCGATGGCCAGGCGCACCGAGGTGGCGCCCAGGACGGCGGCGATCGTCACGGAGTCGCACTACACGTGGGACGACGAGGACTGGATGGGTCGGCGGGCCCGGGAGAACCCGCACCACGGGCCGATGAGCGTCTACGAGGTGCACCTCGGCTCGTGGCGCCAGGGGCTGAGCTACGTCGACCTCGCCGAGCACCTGGTCAACTACGTCAAGGACCTGGGCTTCACCCATGTGGAGCTGCTGCCGGTCATGGAGCACCCGTACGTGCCGTCATGGGGCTACCACGTCACCGGCTACTACGCGCCGACGTCCCGCTTCGGCTCTCCAGACGAGTTCCGCTTCCTCATGGACCAGCTGCACCAGAACGGGATCGGCGTCATCCTCGACTGGGTCCCCGGCCACTTCGCCACCGACGCATGGGGGCTGGCCAGGTACGACGGCGAACCGCTCTACGAGCACCCGGACCCGCGCAAGGGCTGGCACCCCGAGTGGGGCTCGAACATCTTCGACCTCGGCCGGCCCGAGGTGCGCAACTTCCTCGTCGCCAACGCGGTCTACTGGTTCGAGGAGTTCCACGTCGACGGCCTGCGCGTCGACGGCGTGGCGTCGATGCTCTACCTCGACTACGCGCGCCGGCCCGGTGAGTGGGTCCCGAACTCCTCCGGCGGGCGGGAGAACCTCGAGGCGGTGCGCGTGCTCCAGGAGGTGAACGGCACGGCCTACAGGCGGGCTCCGGGCATCGTGACGATCGCCGAGGAGTCCACCTCGTGGGAGGGCGTCACCGCACCCACGGACCGGGGCGGTCTGGGCTTCGGGTTCAAGTGGAACATGGGGTGGATGAACGACACCATGCGCTACCTCGGAGAGGACCCGATCTACCGCCAATACCACCACGACAAGCTGACCTTCTCGCTGATGTACGCCTTCACGGAGAACTTCGTCCTGCCGATCAGCCACGACGAGGTCGTCCACGGCAAGGGGTCGCTGCTGCGCAAGTCGCACGGCTCGCGCGACGAGCAGCTCGCGACCCTGCGCGCCTTTCTCGCCTACCTCTGGTCCCACCCCGGCAAGCAGCTGATCTTCATGGGCTGCGAGTTCGCGCAGGAGTCGGAGTGGGCCGACAGCCGCAGCCTCGACTGGTGGCTCCTCGACCAGCCGGCGCACCACCGAGTCCACGCCCAGGTCAAGGACATGAACGCGATCTACCGCAGCCACCGCCAGCTGTGGGAGCTCGACACCGAGCCGGCGGGCTTCTCGTGGCTCAACGCCGACGACGCAGAACACAACACGTTCTCCTACCTGCGTCTCGGGTCCGGAGAGCGTGGTCAGGACGCGCCCGTCATGGCCGTCGTCGTGAACTTCAGCGGCCAGACCCACGAGCCCTACCGGATCGGTCTTCCTCGGGGCGGGCGGTGGCGGGTGCTGCTCGACACGGCGGGTTACCGGCCCGAGGCGCCCAGCTCGGCGGGGGCCGTCCTCATGGCCGAGTCCGAGCCCTGGGACAACCAGCCGTGTGCCGTGAACCTCGTCGTCCCGGCCCTGTCCACCGTCTGGCTCGTGCCCGTCGACGAGGCAGCCCCGAAGGGAGTCACGTCATGAACCACCCCCGCGCCGGACAGCTCGCCCAAAACGAGGACCTCGTGGACGTCGACCGGCTCGTCGACGCCTACTACGACCTGGTGCCCGACGCGACGAACCCCGACGAGCAGGTCGTCTTCGGCACGTCGGGCCACCGCGGGTCGAGCCTTTGGACCGCCTTCAACGAGGCGCACATCCTCGCCACGACCCAGGCGATCTGCGAGTACCGCTCGTCGACGGGCGTCGACGGGCCGCTCCTCATCGGGCGGGACCCGCACGGGCTGTCGATGCCGGCGT
>JAABUW010010513.1_pt1 | contig 10278 bp, 12 predicted proteins | sample 5560081 | NCBI WGS metagenome assembly JAABUW01 (sample SAMN10711882, study PRJNA513363) | rock metagenome | isolation source: Antarctica rocks | place: Antarctica: Victoria Land, Knobhead sud | reverse complement strand
TATCTCTGATCACTACAGCTTAAACATTCTGGGTGCACGCTTCCGAGGCTTCATGCACATGCGCACGTATGCAAGAAAGCATGCACCTGCTGGCCAGGATGTATGATATCTTTGAAGTAACCTTACAAAGTAACATTTGCGGTCATGATGTCATATACTGCTGAGCACCAAAGCTGTCATGACTCAAGATTCAGCAGCAAGCTTGCCACATATAAGCCTGCATGCTGCAGCAAGCAATCAAGAGAGTCTGTGACCACATACCAGCCTTTGCTGTTTCTTCTGCTCAACAAACATCATCGTTGAGGCCTGTGACTGCAGCATGATAAAGCTTGGCTAATCCTTTCTATGCATAGACTTGAGGTCAGACCAATTGTGAGACATGCCAGCCGCAGGGCATTGATCCTGAGGAGATGCATAAACTGTCCTCCATGCAACTGCCAAACCTTTGGCAGACCAGCTTGATGGCCTATAGACGCCAGCACTGTCAGGTCACCCAATTTGCTGTTGCAACAAGCTGCATTAGTTTCTGTGGCAGCAGTAGCTAGACAAAGCGTATGTTCACCCTTGTCTTGTCACCACTATGCGGTATGAGTTTCGCCTGCATCTTTGTAAGGAAATAGTAGTGAGCGATACAGCTCTGGGACACAATCGCTTGAAATGCAGAGGAAGATACCTGAAGAGACCACAGAGGACGTCGAGCACACGTCTGTCCTTTCCCACTGCACTCAAAATGGCAGGCTGGATGATGATCACTGGCCAGTGTTAGGGTCCGCGGAAAGAGTGCTGGATCTCGACCATCAGCTGCGCACAGTCGCAGATTAATCTGCACATCGATGTGTCGGCAAGAAAGGACTGGCAGAAACGTCAGATTTTGCGACTCGCAGATGTCGCACAGCTGCTACCGTTAGCCTGGACATCAGCAGCACGCGAGAGAGAGAGAAGTGTGCTGCCAATTGCAGGCCATCTGGCAACGGTTTCGGAAACACGATCGAGCTCCACAACAGGGTAGGGTTTTTGGCAGTGGGTTATGCTTCACAAAGCCGTCGGTCGTTTTCGAAATGCAGTCTGCAGGCCCGCTGCATCGAGGGTGACATCCCGTCAGTCATAGCGCGTGGGTGGGTAGCTGTTTGCACATAGCTGTCTGCTATGAGAGACTCGTCAAGGCTGCGCTTTGCTTTCAATCCGGCCGGTTCTACATTGGCTGTCGTTAGTGACGAGGGCACATTTCGACTCTTCGATACAGGTACGACTGTGTCAGTGCTCAGCAGATCTTCAGCTCAACTGTGCAGGCCAATCTGATGACTTTCAAAACACCTTCACAGGCAGCGGGAGGCTACAGGTTGAATTTGCAACTCGACCACAAGGGGCGGAGACCTCTCAGCCTTGCACATGTTTCGCATGGGCCTCTGTTGCACAGCAGGTCAGAGTAATGTGAAGCTGTTTTTGAATGGGTTTCAGATTGGGTTTCAGATAAATGTCCGCTATCCTCGACATGTCTTGTGAAAGGCTTCTAGCACTTTTTGTCTTGCATTTTGCAGAAAGCTAAGCGCAGCATTGGCTCTGCAAGGCAGCTCATTGTAGTGGGCAATGGTGCTGGTGAGGTTGCAGCATTCGACACAGCGCTGGGAGAGGAGATTTGGCGAGTGTCTGATTGTCACCAAGGGCAAGTTTGCAGAGTCATCATGACACCGGTTTGCATGCGATAGTGAGGATGTGCACGTATCTGTAGTACAAGACATGCATGCACTGAAAGCTGTGATGCAGCAGGGTATCCAGCTCAGGATGATTTGTTAACTTTGTTCTATCTCCGACAGAAATGTATGAAGATAAACATCACCTCTGACAAACTGAAGCTTCCCATCCCCTGCTGTCCTCAATGTTTGCATGATATGCGTGAATTTTACACATGTTTGAAAGCAGCAATACCTGATGGGTATGTTATGCTAGCTAGAAACAGCGTGATCTTGCAGGAGTGTTACCGGAGTAGGTGGGGCAGGAGCAGGCAGTCACCACATCTATAGTGTTGGCACAGATGCCATGGCTTGCACCATTCACGCTTTAACTGGCAAAGTACAGCAGCAATTTGAGGCTGGCAAGCATGCTTTGACTTGTGTCAAAGCCGCCTCAGGTCAGCATTCATGCCAGCTGCACCTATTGCCTGTCTGCCTGCTCATGATGCATGCAGCTCACATAGTCATGCTTTCTAGCTGTGCCAGGCTCTCAAAATCTACTCTCATACCTGCCTATGTCTGCTTCATCATAGCTTGTGCCATGCAGATGGACAAAGCTTGCTGCTTGGCAGTTCAGGCCTGGCTGTATGGGATGCTGTCACCCAGCAGCGCCTCTACAAATACCCTGGCCATGTGGTGAGAATTTCACAACATCTCCACACTGTAGACTATGTGCATTATGAGATGTTGCTGCTTACGCACTGTTGGCAAGGTTTCCTGCGCAGGCTATCAAATGACGCAAAGCAAGGCCTGCTTCCTTTGCTGCCTGCTGTTGTGCATAGGAGATCGTTGTGTGATATGCAGCCTGCTCACAGTCTGCTCAACTGCTGCAGACTCCTGCAGATGCATTAGCTTACAGCCCAGATGGTCAGTATGCACTTTCCAGCAGTCAAGGGGAACGTCATGTAGCTGTCTGGAAAGCAACAGGCAAAGCCAGCAAGAAGAACAAACCTGCTGCAGCCTTGCTGTCTATGGAGCAGCCTCCTGTGCAGCTGGATGTAGCTGCTGCTTCCAACACGACTGCCAAGATCAGCTGTTTCAATGTACTGGCTGTCTCCACAGCAGGCAGGGTGTGCGTATGGCAGTGTGAGGTGTCAGACAGTGTGAAGTCTACCCTGAGAGCCACTATTCAAATGGAACAAGACTCGACGTGAGTATGCCAGACACAACAGCAGCAGTGTGTCAATATGCAGCACATGCTCATGCTACTTTGTGCAGCTGTTGCTGATTTCATTTTGTATGCTGCATTCAATGGCAAGCCTGGGCTGCCATGACTGGCATAACAAGTGACTAACACGCTGATGGCAAAATGAGGCATTACAACAGTCAGCCGTATGTGTCAACTGCCACATTCAAATGCAAGCTGCACTGCATTCTGACCATGGTCCTGACAGTGTCTGTACATCTTCTGATCGTCTGCATGACTCGTGCTGGTAGCAATAGCAAAGATTGTAGGCATATGCTGGATTGGCATGTGCATGCAGGTCACCACCGCGTCAACAGGAGTCTATCTTGGCAGCCTGCTTTGACTCATCAGCAGCTGGTGAGCCTTCTTATCTTAACACCAGGGTTGCTGTCTGCATTAAATTGATAGCACTGGTGTGCTGCCTCCCCCTATAGGTCAAAACATTGCTGGAAATTCTTTTCTTCACTTTCATTAAATTGTTTGCAGAAGAGGCCGTGTTGGTGGCGTCGGGATTGTCAGCAAAGCCCACAATTCAGCGCATTATACTGCCCCCACTCAGCGCTGCACCCTCCTCAATTGACATCAAGAGCCAGACGGTCAGCAAGCCTGAACCTCCTCACCTGTCTTGTCTTGCACTGCACCCAAGTGTGCATAGACCCAATCATCCATCAATGCCTCTTGAGCAGCTGCCTGCAAATCCTATTGATCATGCGTGTGAACACAATCGGCAAAAATAGACAGTCCCCCCCTGATCAACCAGCACATGTCTGTACTATGCTGGCATCTGGTGCAGTATTCCTTGCAGACTCAATTGGTTGGAAGTCAGCACTCCCAAAAATAATTTTGATGAAATATTTCTGTGATTGCTGACTTCCAACCAACTGAGGTTGTATGCTTGGTACAGATTTTCAGTACATATGCAGCTGATGCTGTGCCTAACCTAGCTCAAATGCAATGCTGCAGGCTGAGGGAGTCCTACTTCCAAGTAAGCACAAGAGCAGGTCAGCTCAGGCCAACCCCGTCAAAGATGCACCCATGGCGGTGGGTAGGTGCAGACAACTCAGGCCATGTGGTCATGCTCAAGGCTCACAGCAGAAAGCGACAAGCAGAAGGCAGCAATGGAAGTGATGAGGCAGCCCTTGACACTCAACAGGGTGAGGGGCAGCAGGCAGTGGCAGAGGGGCGGGAGCAGCAGGGGCAGGACGCAGAACTGACCCTGGAACAAAGGGTCAATGCATTGCAATTGCATCAAACGCCAGGTGCAACGCTGTCTTGGGCCGTGCTCGCCAATGCTGTGCTGTGTAGGGTCGTTGCTGCATTGTATGTATGTTGTCAATATGTTGACCAGATCGTCTATGCAGCTCTCTTTTCGTTTTGTCCTGCATCAGGCTCATCATTGCCAGCAACAACTGCGGCTGTGTTTCAGTAAACACGAGTGTCAACATAAGTCTGCTGTCCCCAGGTGTGCAAGGAGCAGGGGATCCAGCAGGCCCCTCTGACAAGGCGGTGTCTGTCACAGTCCTGCTCACCCAAGCCTTGCGCGCTGATGACCGCCAGCTGCTTGAGAAGTGCTTTGCCATCAGCAATGACAAGGTGGTGAAAAGCACAGTGCAGCAGCTAGCACCACAGGACGTGGCTCGCCTGCTGCAAGTTGCAGTGCAGCGCCTGCAGTCCAGCCCCAAGCGGGGCAGGCAGATTGCCACTTGGCTACGTGCCATCTTACTGCACCACACCGCATACCTCATGTCAGCTCCAGGTATGTTCAGCCTCAGGCCTTACCTTTATGTGGTCAAGTGCACACTGCTGCTGCAAGGGAGCTGATTGCAGTTACTGCATGCGGATTGACTTGATACCTGCATGCGTCTTGAGCGGCGATGCAATTTGCCACACGTCCATCTTTGCATATGTTATTTAGGAATACTAGGTTGTTGCGTCACCTGCTTGTATATGGCATACAGTTTGAGCATTCTTCAAGAGATGTGCTGCAATGTTTCTGTTGTATTTGCCTTTGAATGCAGCTTATTGTATGCATGCTCAAGGGGCTTGAAGTTTCAATGAAGTACAGGGTGAAGCTGAGTGGCAATGCGGTGCAGGTGTACAGGCCAGCTTGACAGGGCTATACCAGGCAATTGAGGCGCGGCTGGCCTTGTACAAGCCCCTGGTGTCTCTGCAGGGTCGCTTGGATTTGGTGCTCGCTCAGGCAGCCCCTGCTGACCCTCTATCTGCCCACCTAGCTCAAGGACCCCTGGTGAGTCCGCCTCATTCACAACTAGCAACATCATGTGCACGCATCATCGAGGTTGCTTTGGACCTCATTAGTGATTGTCTGTGGGATGCCGACGTCCAGTGTGGCTTTGGCCTGCGCAAACACAAATGGCTTGCACATCACCCCAAGTGCCTTGGCAGCTCACACAGAGCTGAATCTGGTCTGGCCATGCTAAGGACAAACTAGCTGTTCTGTGCAGATCTATCATGATGAGGATGAGTCTTTGCAAGAAGTCGAGGTTGAGGATGTACTAGCGCTGCAAGGCAAGCCAGATGCTGAATCAGAGTCTGAAGAATCAGCTGAATCTGATCAGCTGAGCACTTCTTCTTCAGGCAATGAGTCAGAAGGAGACTGAACACCCTGCAGCCAGCAGCAAATGCTATGTATTTTATATATTTGTTCAAGCAGTTGTGTTTCACTGTTAAGCAAAGCATATTAGACACTAACATTTTAAGTATTGTAGAGTGTTTTGTGGTAGCGTTAGTCATGCAGGCATGAGTTGGAAGAAGCAAATTCTTGCCATGTTGTCTATTATTTGAACCATCATCAGCCTACAGTGCTCATGCTACAGGCCTCGTTCACCATTCTTTGGTCCTGACAGCTTCAAGGGTGATAGCAAGGTAATACGTCTGGATGCATGCTTGAGTGTGATCATGGATTCTCCATCAGTGCTGATTGACAGCAAACCATGACTGTCAATTTTGAGTGGTGAGTGTCCCCTCACAAGATGTGCCAGTTGCTCTTACCCTGCAAGGCCAAACTGGTTTCTGTTTAATGCATGCATGCGCCGCTGCCATGCACAAATTGTTGCGCTACAAGCACCTGAGGCTCGACGTCTGCTTGAGGAGCTGGCAGACTGCATGTTGTCAGGCTCTGCTGATCGAATTTTGACGCGAGTATTGGCATTGCATGTTTGCCTGGACACAGATAAAATTCAGCTTCCTGGCAAAATAATATGAAAATGTCATCATCATCCATGCATTCCTGTGAGCGTTGCATCACTGAGTGATGATCACTCACAACTTCGTCAAGATCGTTGCAAGTCGGAGATGTATGCAAGTCCCCTGGCCCTGCCACCAAAGCAAGCTAATGCACACAAGCAATATGAAACAATTCCCAGACACAAATGGTGCCCAGGCGTGCAAAAAGACATGCGCATGCTACCCCAGAGGCATGACACAAACGTGCAAAAACAAAGTCAGAACACATATGTAGCCCTCCCTGGACGGCCACAAAGTAATATAAGCAGTGTACAAGCCCCATCTCTGGACAGAAAGGATGTGAATACAAGTAACATATTCCAAACCTCCCAAGGAGCTGAATGCACACTTACTTGCAAGCATATGAGGCAGCATGCATATGGATGTAATTTGACTCACAATATGCAATGTAATGCTCACCAAAGTTCAAGAAGAACGGTGTGCTGCCAGTAGCCTGATTCCATGCATTGATGATGTTGTGTGCAAGCTGCCTGCAGCTGACACTTTTGTGGGGAGGGTGAGGGGATCTGTGATCAGAGCCCGTGAATCACTTTCTTATGCTCAAGCACGCATGTGTGAAAGTGCTGATGCAAAGCGACGTGCTGAAGCATTTGCAGTGGGAGGATTTGCTCTTTTGTCTACCAAAGGCATTAAGCTGTCTCCTTGCCGTTGTTCTTGCCTTGCACGGTGACACACATGTGTCATGACATGACCAGCCTTAAGGTACCAAGCTTGCCATCATGGCTGGTCGTCTTGGCGCCAAAACGTTTTGCTTGCCCCTTGCGGGGATTGCTTGCCATGGACTGATCGCTTAGGAACGCGTTTTCTAGGCCGTTGTTTGGGCTCAAACCAGGTTCGTTCGGTACCTTCATCATCTGACGGAGGGTGGACAATTCCCCTGTAACCCAAAAAAAAAAAAAAAAAAAAAGCTGTCTCCTTTGGCAACAAAGAAGTTGCTGAACAAGTGGCTAGGCCCTTTTGAAGTGGTCAAGCGTGTTGGTGAGGTGGCATATGAGATGTCATTGCCTGCCTCAATGAGTCGCATTCATCCTGTGTTTCATGTGTCGCTACTGCGAAAGTACCAGGATGGTGGACGCCAATCTTCACCACCTCCTGCTGTGTTGCTTGATGGTGAAGAAGAATGTGAAATTCAGCAAGTGTTGGCTCATAGAAAAAGGTCACGTGACAAGAGGCATAAGGATCAGCTTGAGTTCTTTGTGTCGTGGAAAGGCATGGGGCCTGAGCACAGTGAGTGGCTTTCTGAGTCTGAGCTAATGAATGCTAGTGAAGTGGTGCAGGAATACTTGGACACTCTGGGGCCACAGGACAGGCCGGCTGCTCGTGTGGGCAGGCCAGCTCAGTCAGACCCTAGTCAGTCCGCAGAAGTGATTTTTGCTGGTGCTAATGCTCAGGGGACCTCTAATGCCAAGGGCAAAAAGAGAGGTCGCCCTAGGAAGCAGAGTGCCAAAGGTGGTATTGCTAAGCCTACTTTTTTTTTTTTTTTTTTTGGGAGGGAGAGATATTCATTACACGAAGCAACGATAACAACCTCAAAGAAATGTGATGTCCACTGCATACCATAAAGCTGAAGCTAACAACACATCTTGATAGAGAAGGACGATCACCATCCATAAAGCATTGCTAAGCCTACTGCTGCTAAGCGACTTGTGGGTCGTCCTAAGAAGCAAAAGTAGTGTGCTTGGTAGCTTGTGTGTGATGCTGTAGCCTCATTTTGCTGTGTGCAAAATGTCTGCAGTGGTGTTCACCAGCAGTCTGGTTAGTGCAGCATGTGATGCAGCCCCAGTCTGTCTGAGTGTGTGTGGCTGTGTGCCACAGTGTTGTGATGAGGTGTGTCCTCAGTATGAGTTGTAAACTCGGTTAGTGTTCCATTGAATGACAAGTTGGCTTTGTGCTCTCTGCTCAGTGTGTCCCTGTCCTGAATGCTTGGTGATGAACGAGTACGTTCAAACTTAAGTGGGGGGAACCTAGCGGTGTGGCAGTGTACTACAGTGTATTACGGCGTGACGCGGTCATACATAGCACGTGTGTCTTGTCAGGATATAGCTCTGTGACCGAGCTCATTGTGTATCATTCTACGTGCGAGCTTTAGTGTGTGCCTAATAGCACTAAGCCAATTACCTGTATAAGCGTCACCCTGTAACATTTGCTCTGCCCTGTAAATGACAGCCCGCTCAAGCAGGAACTGTGCAAATGCAAGGAATAAAAAGCTTAGCTGATAGATCTGCCTGCCTCAAGCCTGCTTATGCTGCTATGGCAGCAAACTGTGCACCGTTTTCTAGGCCGTTGTTCGGGCTCAAAACCAGGTTCGTTCGGTACCTTCATCATTTGACGGAGGGTGGACAATTCCCCTGTAACCCACCAAAAAAAAAAAAAAAAAAAAAACTGTGCACCTTCACGCTGCCTCTGATGCTGCTGCCCAATCTGCTGGGGTTGTCGCTGCTGCTGTTGTTTTGTGGGCAATTCTGTAGACATTGGTGGATAGTGTAGCTCGTATGACTACTGGGCAGGAAAAATAGGCTGTTGGCCTGATGCCGAGGGGGGGGGGAGGGGAAAAACTAAAAAATGGAATTGATGGTGGAGAAAAAACACCGCAGAGGCTCTTTGAGGAGAGTTGCGTCGGAAACTGGTTGTCAGACTGGCTTCGTCGTGATGTAGTGAGTCGCAGTTTGAGAGTGGTCGTTTCAAAGATCTGTGAAGACATGCTTGTTTCGAGGCAGCAGCAGCAGCTCCGCTTCCCGCCAAAACACCTGTTTTACCACTGGAGATGTCGTCTGGAAATGGCTACTACCATTCGAGGGCAGTTTAGAGCTTCAAAAACCGCTCGGGCAGTTGTGCACAACACTAAAAGAAGCTTGGCTGCAAGCTTTGCAAGAGATACTCCACCATGTTCGTCCGACCTACAGTTGTTGATGAACCTCTTTTATTGCTGGAGACACTCTCGGCTTGCTTAGCTGGGCTGGGATTAGGTGTTGATAATGCTACGTGCTTTTGGTGTTTGTAGCTTGCACAAAGATCTCTTTGTGCAGTTCACTGCTGACGTGTTGGTGTTTGACATTGCTTCGTGTCAGGCTTCTGCATTGCACCTTGCTGGTTTGACGCTTGATGGCATGATCCACCTTTGCTCTCACAATGAGCACTTGTCTGCAGTATTGTTGCTTGACCTGGTTGATTTATGGTTGCTAGGCCAGACACGGGGCTTGGGAACGTGCTAGCTTTATGGCTTGGCATTGGCTTTGCCTTGCAATGCTTGCTTTTACTTCCATTCTGACTTTGTTTAGCTGATCCAGCTTTGTGTCATGCATCGTTGGTGGACGGAAGCAAGCATGTTTTTCTAGCTGGGTTACTAGCTTTGGATGGGCGGTTGCTTGTTTTGCTTTCATTGTCACGACGCTCAGTATTTATGCCTGAACAAATTCAAGATGTGTTGTTAGCTGTGGCCTTTATGGCTTGTGGTGGACTTCACATACTCTTGAGGTTGCTATCGTTGCAGTTGTGTAACGAATATCCATCCCTCCCCAACAAAAAAAAGAAAAAAGAAAAAAAGGAGTAGTTGCGACCTTGTCAAATCTAGTTCACTCAGCCGGCCCACGACCATCCTGCCGAAAGAAACTGGACCTGCCATATGTAGGCCTGACATCTTTAGCGCTCCCTGCATGTGATCCGCGTTCACCCGCACGAGCAATCACGCCAAGTCTGTGATATGACACAAGTTAGTTTAGATGTGTGAGTGTGGATGCAAGAGTGCTCTGCGGGAAAGTAGCGCAAACAGGAAAGCAAGTATGAGAAATGGGCTGTGTCAGGGGACCGTCAGGGGACATTGAGGACCGAGTGGGGTTGCAGTTGCATTTTTCAGCTACAGTTGCTAGCGTTTGGCCTTTTAAGCACGGACTTTACATGCCCTGTGAATTGATACATAACTTTGTTTTGATAAGTGTTCTTGTTTCGACTTTTGCAGGCTTTTTTTTTTTTTTGGGTCACAGGGGAATTGTCCACCCTCCGTCAGATGATGGAGGTACCGAACGAACCTGGTTTGTGCCCGAACACCGGCCTAGAAAACAATTCCTAAGCGATCAGTCCAAGGCAAGTAAAATGTCC
>JAABUW010010511.1_pt1 | contig 10281 bp, 11 predicted proteins | sample 5560081 | NCBI WGS metagenome assembly JAABUW01 (sample SAMN10711882, study PRJNA513363) | rock metagenome | isolation source: Antarctica rocks | place: Antarctica: Victoria Land, Knobhead sud | reverse complement strand
CACATCTTTCGCGCAAAAATCATCGAATCGCCCAATCGCCTGACCAAGGCTTTTGATGACAAGCGATCCTGGCAGTCCCACGCGATCCATGGCAGTATCACTGCTGGTTTGTATTGTGTTCTGATCCTCTGAGGACGCGTGACGTTTGCCACTCCCATTCTGGCAAGGCTCCCAGCTCCTCAGTCCTTTGACCTTCCGGTGGGAATGCTTGTGTTGCAAGTCCGCTGCTCTCCTGATGTTCACTGTGCCTTTCACACAAGTGCATCTGCCGAGGAAGACGTGTGATCAGTCGGCGATCATTTTGGTCTGCCTGATGTCATCCTCGTTCGCAGGCCCCTGACCAGGCTTCCGAACATGGAGGGTCAACAGCAGCATGTTGAAGATGACTACTGTGTTGGCAGCTATACTCTGCTTGACATCTTGCAAGCTGCACCAAGGCTGGCAAAACTCTTGCCTCCACAAGACTGCAAGATGCTTGCAGCATCCTGCACAAGCATGAGGTCTTGGTACCGTGCAAGAGTCACGGTCATCAGGCTGACTGATTCAAAGGACATGGCTTTGCTGCAACCCCAACACTGGCCACGCTTGGTGACAGTCATGTTGGACAGCACTAGTGATCGCCGTTTGTCAGGCTTCAACAGAATACATTTCAAACAATGCCTTCCAGCAACTTGGACACAGCATGCATCCATTTACCTGGGGGCAGGGTGTCATGATGAGGGGGAGGCACCCATGTGCAACTCACCTCCAATAGTCACCATCGTTGTCCTAATCCAGCCTGCAGGACTGCAAATCCAACAACACCTGCTAGCAAGAGTACTGCAGCAAGACTACCGGCCAGGCGTGTACACTCTCAAAAACTTGATTAGAAAAGCTGCGTCATATTTAAAAGACATGGTCATCGCCGGGGATCTGTGTGCACCCATTACTGAAATGTTTGCCCAGCATAGGTGGCCAGGTCTCACGCACGTCATGATGGTTGGATCAGGTACAATAGATGCAGACGTGGTGTTTCATCTGGGCCAGTTTGTGCCGCAATCTACACGAATGTTGCAATGTGCTCATTGCCATCTTGCACCAGAGGCATTCGGCAGCCTGAGTGACAAATGTTTGTCAGGCCTGCGCTTCCTGAATCTCTCTGACTGTAGCTTAGTAGTTCGCTGCTATGCATTGCTTGAGCAAGGCAGTTTGGTCTAACCTCAATGTGTTGGACTTGTCTCAGAACCTGCTGAGTGATTCAGCGGTGAAGCTCCTGGTTTCTGCCAAGTTGTTGTCATTGAGATTACTTCACCTTCCTGGAACAGGTCTGAATGCTGCAGCCCTGGAAACTTTAAGTGCAGGAAATTGGCCCTGCTTATCACATTTGTATCTTCAGGGGAACCACATAGAACTCAAGGGTATGCAGCTGTTGATGCAAGGTGCATGGCCTGGACTACAATATCTGGGATTCACTCATAACATGCTGGATGAGGGTGTCTATGCTTTGCTAGAGGTCAGGTGTTGGCAGCAACATTGTGCAGGGATTGCTGTGTCAGATGTGAAACCACCTTACACACATAGTTTTGCACAAGCAAATAACATTGCAATGTCGAGATCAACAGGAACCACATGGCCCAGATTGGCCACGGCGACTGTCAGCCTCAACACCACATGTACAGGTGTATAGTATCAGATTAATTTATCTGTTTAAACTCTGCATCTCAAATGTCACATTCAGCTTGTCCGAGTTCTCCTTGAAAACTTCTGCAATTATGAACGGAAATCCATAGGTCGGTCTGATTGTGCACGCGTAGTCTGCGATGCTATCCAGCTACCAGCAGATGGAAAATTTGGTAGTGGTGGTTTTAGCTTGTCTGGCCATGCAACTTGATAGCACCACCAAGCATCCTTTGCTCGCTGTCCACAATGCTGTAGCAACTGCACTGCAAACGAGCGCGTGTTGCAGCCATTGCACACATAGCACAAGGCTCTCGCCTCACATAGCAATCAAATCTTGTGCACAGAATCTGAACTATCTAAAAACACCTGCACCACAATGGAGAGTTTGGCTCAACTGCAATGTGCACAAGCATGTCGCCTGCATCACAATCGTGGGTCAGTGCGATGTACAAAGTTATGCAGTGGCAATGCAACAACATGAGCCAAACAGCAGTAATCAGTAACCAATATTGTGCACTTGGATGGATGATTGACACTTGAAGCAGGATTGTGTTGAAGTGAAGATGACAAGGGACTTAGGCCAGGAAAGACAGGCTGGGTGCCAATATTCAAGCACTGATCTTCTTGAATCCGAACGTCTGATGGAAGCTGCCTGCATGGAGCCGTCAAGTCTGTAAGTTTACACATCAGCACAGCAGGTCGACACAGCAGACAATGGTGCTTTCAGGCTGACATCATGAATGCAGCTGAACAAGCCTCAACCTTTACTGCAACCAACAAGCACCTTGACAATCTTGGAGCCAGGTTGTATAGGTATAGAACACAGTCAATGTGCATGCAGCAAATGTGTTTTCTGTTGTGCACAAGCAGCAATAAGTTAACAACATTCTCCATGTTTTGGCACCTGGTAGGTCTGCTTCAAGAGCATCATCCCCTGAAGCAATGCTGTGGCTAGGCAAAGAGAGTTCATGAGCTGCTGACAATGCATCAGAAGTCTCCTTTGTTTAAGTGCCAGTGGAAGGCCACAGCCTTCTGTCCCTTTCTGCAGCTGCATCTATGGCAGCCATGATTGCATGCCTAAGAGGATGTTGGTTGGTACCGTCCCGGCCTTCAACTGTCACCTCACCAACAATCAAGCAGAACGTCAAATAGAGCATCTGCCCCTGCTACATCAGCAGGAGTCTAGTAGACAAAAACAGCAGTAGTGTAGTACACAAAAGCATGACTCTGTGCTTCAGCATCTTCTGAAGAGGTTAGCAGCCCTCTGAGGTCCAAGCACCAAGGTCAACAGCAACTCTTGCCAGTGCATATGGTGCACTTCCACTTTCACGCCAGATTTTTGTGGCGCTGCAATACAGTCATAACAGCAGGGTGTGTTCACATTCGGGCAAACCATCACAGTACTGTTCATGCGACATGATTGGCACTGAGCATCACAGTGGGCTCATGATGTCATGTCTCGCCTGAAACTCCACAGTGACAGCTGCATTGCAAACTCCGCCAGAAGCTTATTTGCCTCAGCCAGTGTGAAGGCCCTGTCCATCCAGGTGTGACATTTGTTGCTCTTCGTCTGCAGTGACAGCCTAAGCTGCTAAAGTGGCTGCTGTGACTGCTGTGAGCTCAGGCTTGCAGCAGGAAATGGGCCACAACTAGTTCTAGTCTTTCCACTGTTCTTGGGATGCTGGTGCATGCAAAATGGAGCGAGCATCACTGTTTCATGCTGCGCGCAAAAAACATCCGAATCGCCTGGCCAAGGCTACTGGTGACAAGCGACATTGGCAGTCCCGCTCGACCGATGTAAGTATCACTGCAGGTGTGTGTAGTATCTTGAGCCTTGAGGATTGCTGACCCCTTCCGGCAAGGGTCCAAGCTTCTCGACTTTCTGACTTCCAGGTGGGGCTGCTCTCGTTGCAAGCCCGCTGCTGTCCTGCTGTCCGATACCCATGCCACAACTGCTTCTGCCGAGGAAGACACGTAATCGGTCCGTGACCCTTTTGGTCTGCCTGATGCTTCAACTGTTTGCAGGCCCCTAACCCGGCTTCTGAACATGGAGGATCAACAGCAGCATGTTGAAGATGACTACTGTGCTAGCAGCTGTTCTCTGTTTGACATCCTGCAAGCAGCACCAAGGCTGGCAAAACTTCTACCCTCAGAAGGCTGCAAGACGCTTGCAGCATCCTGCACAAGAATGAGGACTTGGCACCGCACAAGAGTGACCGTCATTAGGCTGACTGATCCAAAAGAAATGACTTTGCTGCAGCCCCAACTCTGGCTAGGCTTGGTGACAGTCATGTTGGACAGCACGGGTGATCACCGTGTGTCTGTTTATGACATGACATATGTCAAAGAAAGCCTCCCAGCAACCTGGACGCAGCTTGCATCTGTGTGCCTAGGGGCACAATGTTCTGATGAGGAAGAAGCACCCATATGCACTTCACCTCCAATAGACAGCTTTGCTGTCCTACTCCAGCCTGCAGGACTGCAGATGCTACAGCAGCAGGACAAGAGGCCACATGTGTGCACTCTCAAAAACTGGATCAGACGAGCCGCACCGTATGTGACAGACATTTTCATCACTGGGCACCTTGGTGCACACATTACTCAAATGTTTGCCCAGCATAGGTGGTTGTGCCTCGAAATTGTCTCCACGCTTGGACCAAGTACATTGGATGCAGACATGGTGTTTCATCTGGGCCAATTTTTGCCGCAGTGTACGTACACATTGCAATGTGCTCACTGCAATTTCACGACAACAGCATGTAGCAGCGTGAGCGACATATATTGGTCAGGCCTGTGCGTTTTGAATCTGTCTGATTGTAGCTTAGACGCAGCTGCTATGCATTGCTTGAGCAAGGCAGTTTGGTCTAATCTCGCGATGTTGGACTTGTCTCAGAATACGCTGGGTGGCTTGGCAGTGAAGCACCTCGTTTCTGCCAGGTGGTTGTCACTGACATCTCTTGATCTTCGTGGAACTGGTCTAGATGCTGCAGCCTTTGAGTTTTTGAGTGCAGGAAATTGGCCCAGCTTGTCAGGGTTGTATCTTCAGGACAACCACATTGATATCCAGGGTATTCAGGTGTTGATGCAAGGTGCATGGCCTGAACTGCAATATCTGGGACTCACTCACAACATGCTGGATGAGGGTGTCTATGCTTTGTTAGAGGTCAGGTGCTGGCAGCAACAATGTGCAGGGGTTGTTGTGTCAGACGTGAAACCTCCATACAGACGTAGTTGTGCACAAGCAAAGGACATTGCAATGTCAAGATCAACAAAAACGACATGGCCTAGTTTGACCACAGTGAATGTCAGCTTCGATATCACATAGACAGTTACATAGTACTCAGTATCAGATAAGATGTAATGGTCAGCTACATTCAGGTCTTTTGATTTCTCCATGCAATGATTTTCTACAATTATGGATGGTAGTACACATTGCGTCCGGATTGTGCACATGTAGTCTGCGATGTTATCAAGCTACAGGCAAATGGAAAACTTGGTAGTGGTGGTTCAAGCTTGTTTGGCCATGCAACTTGATAGCACCACCAAGCATCCCTTGCGCGCTGTTCGCAATGCTGTAGCAAATGCGCCGCACACGAGCATGTGTTGCAGCCATTGCACACATAGCACAAGGCTCTTGCACCACATAGCAATCAAATCCCGTGCACAGATAAGACCTGCACGGAAATGAAGAGTTTGGCCCAACTGCAATGTGCACAAGCGTGTCTCCTTCATCACAATCTTGGAGCAATGCAATGTACAAACCTATGGAGCAGCAATGCAACAACATGAGCCAAATAGCAGAAATCATTATTGCATACTTGGATGAATGATTGGTACTTGAAGCAGGATTTTGTCGAGGTGAAGAAGAGACGGAACTCAAGCCAGGACTGAGACGATGGGTGCTGACACTCAAACGCTGATCTTCATGCAACGTCTCATGAAAGCTGCCTGCAGCAGAGGTGCAGCGCCTTTTGGCTGCACCACAGATGAGCTGTCAGGTCTGTACATCTACACAGCAGGTCAACACCGCAGATGATGTTGCTTTCAGGCTGACAGCTTGGATGCAGCTGAACAACCCTCAGCCATTACTGCAAGTGTCAAGCACCTCGACAATCTTGGAGCTCGGCTATACAGAACACAATCAATGTGTATGCAGCAAACGTGATCTCTGCTGTGCACAAGCAGCAACAAACTATCACATTCTGGGCACCTGATAGGTCTGACTCAATAGCATCGTCATCTAAAGCAGTACTGTGACTTGGCAGGGAGGGTTTATGAGCTGCTGAAGTCTCCTGTGTCTGGCTGCTTGTCAAGGGCCACAGCCGTCTATCCCTTGCTGCAGCTGCATCTATGGCAGCCATGATTGCATGCCTAAGAGGATGCTGTTTTGTATTGTCCTGGGCTTCAGCTATCACCTCGCCTACAAACAAACAGCACGTCACATAGAGCATTGGCCCCTGCTACATAGGCAGTGGCATACACTCAAACCATGACACAGTGCCTCAACATGTGCTCAAGCTAGTGACCTGCTGTGTGACAAGGTCCAAACACCAAGGTCATCTGCAACTCTTGGCAGTGGACATGCTACACCTCCACTTTCATGCCAGAACCTTGTGTCACTGTACTACAGTCATACCAACGGTGTGGCAAAGTCAGGCAAACCATCACAACTATAATCATACACATATGACATGATTGGCACTGAGCATCACAGTGGGCTTGATCATGTCATGTCTCACCTGAGATTGGATCCACAATGACAGCTGCATTACAAACGCCGCCAGAAGCCTCATTTGCCTCTGCCAGTGCAAAGGCCCTGTCCATCCATGCATGCATCTGTTGCTCTTCGTCTGCAGTGACAGCCTGAGCTGCTGCAGTGGCTGCTGTGACTGCTGTAAGCTCAGGCTTACGCCAAGAAATGGGCCACACCTGGTTCCAGTCTTTCCACTGTTCTCGGGACGCTGGGGCATGCTTTGGGACCTGCAAAATGAATAACTTGCAGTCACTCTTCACTACTCTGCTGTGATGCTGGGAACGTTCATGCCTTGTTGTGATGTCTCTGACACATTAGTGCAGAGTGTAAGCCACCAGGCATATGCCTGTTATGCAAGACAAGGCTGGAAACCATCAGTTGAACAGATTCTGAGCCTGTCATGCAGGGTGCATGCAAGAAAGTGCCAGCAGTGTATGATAGTTGTAGCAGCTCCCGGATGACTTGTCATTGTAGTGCTCACCTTAACAATCTGCAGCTGCAGCTTGTGCTGTTGCACTATAGCAGACACAGCCTCTGGCAAATGCTGATGATGCTGGCTGTTGGCATCGGCAATCCCACTAGCTTGACTGGCAGAGTCGTAAGTGCCTGCTGGCTGAGAACTTTGTGTGCCAGAAAGCTCTGTAGCTTGGCATGAGTCATGCTCTTCATCTGTTGTATGGACAGCTGCGCCTGACTGTGCGTCAGCACTTGGCAGCTGCACAGGAATGCATGACTCAGCAAGGGGCTCTGTTGATGCTTTTTGAGTCAGCGTCTCACTCAGGGCTGCTTGGTTGGTCAGCTGCAAGGATGGTCTGGCTGACTCAGCAAAGGCATGGTGTGCTGGACTGCTGGGCTGTATCAAGTCTGTTGTCAGAGTGGTTGGTGCTCTGGGACACAGGATGATTTGCAGCTGTGATGATGACTCATGTGGTTGCTTTCTGCATGGAGCAAAACGAGGTCCAGCAGCATGAGAGGTCTATAAGAGCTGAGCAAATAGCATCATACAAAGAGCATGCATGCATTTGTGTCTGGCAGGCACAAGTGTGTACAGTGACCTGATTTCATGAGTAGATAAGCATCACCCACAGAGTATAGCACACAATGTACCTGACACGTTTTAGATGATCAAACTGGGCAAGAGGAGCAATTTGTCCTAGCAAATTGACCTGCTTGCACAAGTCGCTTGCCTACTGTTGAGTGGCAGGTTTTGCAGGCATGATGCAAAGCATGGGAGCATCACCAGCTGACTAGCTTGAGGCCCTGCAATGTTTGCTACATAGACATCCACCAGCTCTTTAACTGCAAAAACCAAGAGCACTTCAGAAGGTGCACGTCTGCAGGATTTGCTTGTGCCAACACCTGCCTCACCAGGGGCTTCTTCCCCAGGTATCACGCGCAGTCTCAGAAACCTTTTTGGCATTGGTGCAGCAAAAAGCGGTGGTTGAGACGAAGGTCCCTACAGGTGACTGAAGACGACTTAGGCCAATGCATGCATCAGGCTGGCTGCTGTATGTGGGCGAGTCAACACGCGTGGCACATGCGCGAGCTGGATGACAACGAAGTGCAGCATATTGACTGAGATAGGCAATATCGCGCATTCACCACGGTTGTCCTCAGTTGCTGAAACTCAGACGAGGAAGACGAACAACAGCTTGCTACACATCATGGACGCAGGAACGCGTTAGCGCAACGTATGTCTGTCTTGGCGGCTGTAGAGTTTTGCCCTCGTCTCCTTTCTCGTGTGCGCCAATGTCGCGGGTGCGTGCAGCCTCGAGTCAAACGCGGCGTTCCTTGAGCTGATCAGTTGATGGACCAAGGTTGTTCAGGCCTGCGTTACCGTGTTGCTGTGAGGTGCTACAGCACAGTGTCACCATTGAACACCTGAGCTGTCAAGCTGCATCAACGTCGAAGGGCTGAGAACCGGGCTATGCTTCGGGCAGCAGGTGACCCACCTTGCTGTATCAAGCGGCATGGCAATAAGAATTCACCACTCGTGTTTGATTTAACTGTTTAAATACAGGTGCACAATTGGATCTTCCATCTAGGCAGCACTCTGGCTTCAACGGGTACAGCAAAGAAGCTAAGGAAGGACAGGTATTACTTGCTGTCTGCAGAACAACATCTTGCAGGAGATCAGCTGATATAAAGCCTCTCAACCTTTGTGCTGCGTTCACAGGGCATCATCCACAGGATCAGATTGGCAGCTCAGAAAATCAGCCCCACTGAGCTATGCCTGTTGGCACTGCTGCTAGTCGTCTGTTGCAGGTATGTTCACATGCTGCATCTATGTCAGGACAGCACTTAGCATGAGCTCACGCTGCCTAGATGCATTGCATATGGTTTCTCCAGGCCAACAGTGACATATCTGTTGCTACACTCATGCACATACAGACATAAACATGTTCATTGTAGCATGCACTTCGATCACTCACCTGCGTATTGTGTCTTGCCCTGTCTGTCTGTCAGTCTGACTGTCTGTCTGTTTGTCTGCCTGTCTGTCTATATGATACTCTTTACCACACCAGCAAATCAACAGCAAAGTATCCTTGTCCTGATGTGCAGCGTGGCTGCTTTGTTGGTTGCCAATCAGAGCATTCAGCCAGGGGCACCTTCAAGACAGCCGACCATCAACACCAACTTCATGACCAATGCTGAAGTGCAAATACAGCGCATCGAGCATGAGAAATCACAAACTCTTGCTGAGTTGGAGCCTGCTCTTAGGCGTCAAGCAGACCTGCAGGTAAAAGTGCACAGCAGTATAGAGCCTCCGAAACCGTAATTATACCCTTGCACGAACAAGCCACCCTCTATGTGGACACTGTCTCTGTGCAGCTTGTTCAGACATCAATGCATCTAAAGAGTTTGCAAAGCTTGATGTATCCATACGACTTTCAAAGGACACATGGGATGGAACTTAGTGTTTGCAAGTCACGCATTATGTGCTGATACATTCTGTACACACTCTGTACTTACTAACACCCTCATTTGGCATGCAAGCAACATGCAGAACAGCCAGACGCTAGGTTTTGCTCATTAACATGCTGATCAAAGAAAACCTCCCTGGTGACTCATGTCACAAATTTGTGCCTTGTGTAGGCTGATGTTGCAAGCAAGCACCAGAGTATAGATAAGCTACAAAGCAAAATTCAGAGCCTGACAGACCTGCTGGTGCAAGCCCGCTACAACCACAGCCATGACCTTCCTGTCACGGCTCAGGAAGCAGCTGCTGGCAAAACTCCCGATGAACAGGTACATCCTGCAATAAACAGCTATTTTAATATTTGTTGAATATTATACCATTTTATTTGGTTTGGTTTGGTTTGGTTTGGTTTGGTTTTGCTTCAATCTAATTGAATTTGATTCAACTAGATCTAATTGCATTTAGTCTAACTCAATATTTGCTTTGTTGAGAATGATGTTGCTGGCAGCCTTGTTGCACTGCATGACTACATCAACTTGTGAGGAATTCGGCTCCCCGGCATGAGAGTTGTCTGGGGACCAATGATGTCCCCAGATTGCCAGTCTCAGGCATTCTTGCATGTGCTTATCTTCTAAAGCATCCGTTCTTGTAAAGCGTGCGTTCAAAAAGTGTTTGGTGCTACACTCTGCTGCAATGTATGAGCAATGCTGGGCATGACTGGTTTCATGCATGTGCAGAATGCGCTATGGGAGCAAGACCTGGTGCAGCTGAAGAGCCAAGTCCAACAAGTAAGACTATCTCTGTCTTTCTGTTTTACATACTTGGCATGTCACGCCATCATGAAGAATTTGCGCATGATAGCTAATATGACTTCTCATTGGGTACAGCATCCTGTCCAATTTTCATCACAGATCATGCTGGTTACAGGCAAAGTTCATCATGTGACTGC
>JAABUW010010509.1_pt1 | contig 10281 bp, 8 predicted proteins | sample 5560081 | NCBI WGS metagenome assembly JAABUW01 (sample SAMN10711882, study PRJNA513363) | rock metagenome | isolation source: Antarctica rocks | place: Antarctica: Victoria Land, Knobhead sud | reverse complement strand
TGAGTTTTGAACTAATGTTATGAGTCTGTATAAAGCGAATCATATGAGTATATTTTAACTAGAAGTTTAAAGTTGAAGAAGAAAAAAGATGCAACACATCATGAGTTTTACTCATGAAGACACGCTAAATCGCTAGCGTGTCAACATCAGCTTTATACTAGTTTATAATAGTTTGACATGATTTATGTTAAATTAACTTGAAGTGCATGATTGCAACAATAAAAAAGATGACTAGTATAATTTATAAAATTATTAAGAAATAAATTAAGATTTAAATAATACAAAATAGCAAAAAAAAAAAAAACTTTTTGCAAATAAATCAATAAATCAAATTTCTTTCTATAATTTTTCTTTTTATTCTTTCTTTTTATACATGCATGTTTTTTCAACGTCAATATACTGAAATGTTTTTATCACATTAACAATGTCATCAAGTAATTGATGAAAAGATATTAGATAAAATAGTCATTCTCAATTCGAGAATCATGACTACAATGCTTGAAGAAGTAGTGACTCGTTGATCACACTGATATACTGAGAAGACTTGAACTCATCTTCTTTACTTGATGTCAAGTCATACATCTATCTACATGAAAAATCAAGAGCTCAAAAGAATGATCAGAATGCATTCTCTTTCATTGATCAGAGTCAAACATTGAATGATTGCAATTGCATATTTATATTAACAATTCATTCAACGTTTACGTGACATAAATCAAATCAAGAGAAGAAAAAAGTTACTTAATACAATCACACTCTATCTTCTCATCATGTGCATCTCTCTTTCATCACATATTTCTCTGTGCAATAAATGACAATCATTGAGTAAAAGAACACAGTTTTATGTACGTTACAATCATGAGCATCATGAATGCAAAGAAAACGTCTTTTGTCTTTGAATTGAGAATTGAATCGAGACATCATTGTATAAAATATTATCAATGAAGAGCAGAGCAAAGATGATGCATCATAATTAAACAGCACAGACTTTCATCAAGAGTTTACTCAAGCATCATATGCTGAATAGAAGTTATAGATTCAAACATGATATATAATCTCAAAACTCACTGTCTTGACGACGTTGAAATCATCATATAGTCGACGAGCGATTTTATTTCTCAGAGAGTTTTGTTCATTCATATAAATAATATAAAGTCTCTCATGAGTCGAGTCTAAATTGATGTTATAAGAGTGTATGAATTCAAATTAAATTAAATCAAATCAAATCATGTTTTTTTAACAATTTTCATTTTTGCAAATTATTAAATCTTTATATTGTTTAACAATACATTTGAAGTTAATTTGTTGAAAGCATTTTTATTATTTAATATATATATTATTTGAACTAATAATCACAACACATGCATAACAAATCTTGAAAAAGAACATTACATGCAAGACAGAGTGAATCTAAAGAATAATTAAATGATGATGAATTGCATGAGTTGCAACAATGCAAGTTTGAAGATGATTGCAAGTGATGTTGACATATTATAAGAAAACAGCAACGCAAAATCGCAACACTCATGCAATGACAAAGAGAAAATAGTTGACATTATTGATTTACTAATAAAGATATCAAGATTGACAACAAGATTCATCTGTACATGATGTCAACTACGAATCTTTTGATTCTATGTTCTGAATAGAAGTCAGAAGAGTTAAGAGATCTCAATTCAACGCAGTTCAAATGATGTTAAAATGTTGTGTGATCAGAAAAGTCATCATGCAGAGTTTTCACTCATGCGACAACATTTCTTCTAACAGTCACAATCAATTTACGAAGAAGATTAATGATATGTCAATGTCAGTAAAAGATGAAAAGATATTTAGTGAAATAGTCGATCTCAGTATGAAAGTCGTGATTACAAGTGATTAAAGAATTTGTGATTTGCTGACTGCATTGATATACTGAAACGTCTTCATCACATCAACAATGTTATTAAGTAATTAATGAAAAAATATCAGATAAAATAGTTATTCTCAGTCTGAAAGTCGTGATTACAGTGCTTGAAGAAGTAGTGACTTGTTGATCACGCTGATATATTGAGAAGACTTGAGTTCATCTTCTTTACTTGACATCAAGTCATGCATCTATTTATGTGAAAAATTGAGAGCTTAAGAAAACAATCAAAACGCATTCTCTTTCATTAATTAAAGTTAAACATCAAATGATTGCAATTGCATGTTTATACTAACAATTCATTCAACGTTTACATGATATAAGTCAAATCAAAAGAAGAAAAAAGTTACTTAATACAATCACATTCTATCTTCTCATCATGTGCATCTCTTTTTCATCACATATTTCTCTACACAATGAATGATATTCATTGAGTAAAAGAACACAGCTCTACATACATTATAATCATGAGCATCATGAATGCAAAGAAAACATCTTTCATCTTTGAATCAAGAATTGAATTGAAACATCATTGTATAAAATATTATTAATGAAGAGCAGAGCAAAGATGATGCATCATAAATGAACAACACAGACACTCATTAAGAGTTTACTTGAGCATCACATGCTGAATAGAAGCTATAGATGCAAACTTGATACATAGTCTCATGATCATTGTTTCAACAACGTGAAGTCATCATGTAAATGATGAGTGATTTTCTTTCTCAAAGAATTTTGTTCACTCAATATAAATAGCATAGAATTTCTCATGAGTTGAGTTTAAATCAATGTCACAAAAGTGTATGAATTCAAATTAAATCAAATAAAAACATTAACATTAAAGAAAAAGATGAACAAAGATTACTTATAAAAAGAAATAGTATTGAAGCTGATGCATTGTCTTCAATGAAGAAAAACATCATGTGACTCAGAACACATTTATCATGAAGAATGTACAAAAACTGAAGACATCAATTCAATTGCTAAACAAGCAGTTACAAATGCAGAAAAATACACATTTTTCATTAAAAATCATGTCATAAGCAAACGTGATAAAAGAAGAATTATCAATAAGAAAGTAATGTTTCAAAGAAAAATCATCGTTGCTTTGTAAAAATTGTGAAGTCATAATAAAAATAGCAGACAAAGAAGAAATAAAGAAGATGCAAAAGAAGATCATCAAGCAGATTCTTCAGAAAATAGCAAACATGTCAATAAATCAATGAGATCTGATCATGTTTTTTTGCAAGCTGAGTAGCAAAGACATCTTTCTTCACGCAATCAGCTCAAATGCATGAGCAAATCTGAAAAAGACTCAAAAATGAGTAAAAGAAATTATGAACTTGACATGCATATCACAACGAATCTTTACAGTGCTGATACATGAGATGCACATTATAATCAACATGAACAATCAAAAGAAAGTCATTAGAAAGCTGATAAAGAATAACGTAAAACTTCATGAAAATCTGAAGATTTTAAGAATAATTTGACTCAAGAAAGTAGTAAAAAGCGAAAAGACTCATTCATTGCTCATCATGAAGATAGCAATCATTTGCAATTTGTAAAAAGTGACAGTGACAGATTTTAATGCTTTTAATGATTAATATTTTGAATATTCATTTAATTTCATGTTTCAGATTTGCGTCACTTTTAACTGAAATATATTCATAAAAGCATCAATATTCATAAAAATATCAACATTTTTAAAACTTTTATGAGCGCAGTATGCATCTTTATTATTTGATTTAACAAATATATCTTGACATTTGTAACAATTAGAATTGCAATGTTGAATAATATCATTGAAGCTTGTAATTCACTGTTATTTTTGCATAATCTTTCTTCATTAGAATCATCATCAACGATTAAGTTGTCAACTGCGTAATTATCATACATTGCAAACATAGTTTTAATATCACACAGACTGCTTAAAATGTTTAATGTATCTTTTATTCTTTAGTAATTGTTAGAGATTTGTCTAGAATAAGTCAGATAGAAATGTCATTTAACTAAAAGATAAATGTTAAGAAAGAAAGATAGTTACAGAAAAGAAGCTGATTACATATGTGTATTTCTCAGTCAACATTAGACTCAATAGAAACTAGTCAAGATGATGAAGTGAGAATAAATCTGATAAGACTAAAAGATTGAGTCTGACAAGACTAAAATCATGACATTATTTTCTCTCTTTGATGATTCATGTTTGCATGAATGTATTTTCTGCTTAACTCAATTGATTGTTTAATCATAATTTCACAGACTCAGATCTATTAAATCGTGATTGATTGAATTGTTGATTAGTGCAATTTGTTCAAATATCAAATATGAAAATCATTAATGAACTTTTGAATGTTCATAAATTTATCATCATCAGTGTTGTATCAATTGAGATCACTGTCATAGTCATTTCATTTAACTCTATACTGAAGTCATCTTTAATATTAACGAAAATTCAATATATCATCGATTTTTCACTCGTTTTTGTTGTTTATCATTATTAAATCTGAGAATTCATTCTTTTGATCAGACAAGAAATCATCAACGACAGAGCGAAGCAGATCAGAATGAAATACATCATGAACATGCATAAACTCTGATAATTTCAGTTTATATGAAGAGTTAACAAGATTTAAATTGATGAAAGATTTAAGCATTTTATCATCTAACTTCTTAAAAGATCTTGTTGTAATGATGTTTCTTTCATTCAGAAATATCTTTGATTCAATCTTATAATTAACTTCTTTTTTATGCTTATTGACTTGTTTCATCATTTGTTCTCATGTTTTGACTAGTGACTCGCAAGCAAACTTCAGTGTTTTGTTCATATGTTCAGATATATTCTTGACTTTAGTCATCTGCAAGCATTCATGAAAACTTTTATGTTTGATAACATTGAGTTCAAAACTCATACAAGAATGAAAGTCTTTGTTTAAAAAGAAAGAAATGAAGAAGATGATTAAGAACAAAGCATTATTGTTAATGAACTCAATCATGAGTAGTAGTTTAGCTCAGTCATTCTGTATGTACAAACAGAAGAATTGAAGATATTTTTCAATGTTCTGATTAACTCATTCACTTTGATCGTTGATTTGAAGATGATAAACTGTAAAGAGTTGAAGATTAATGTTTAGTCTTTTGCAAAGCAACTTTCATAAAATGAAGATAAATTGAGAGTCTCAATTCAAAACAATGAAATCGAGTAAATCATGTATTCAATATATTCATTAAAGCATTAGCTCAGCTGTTTTTTCAGCTGTGATTTTCTCGTCATCAATGAAGTAAGAAATATAATGTTGTTTCTTTGACAGTTTACATATCACTGTTAGTATGATGTTTTTGTTATGAGTGTATCAAGATTGATAAGACTGAACAAGATTAAAGCTTTAATCAATTTGCAATGCACGCTAGCAAGTTCTTTGCATAATGATTAAAGCTAGTTAATGATTTAGTCAAGATCTGACTCAAATTTGATTCAAATATGACTCAACATTCTTTTTCTTTCTCAACATTCTTTTCTTTCATCAACATCTTGTTCATTTACATCATTTTCTTTTTATGTCACAAACACATCTCTTTTGAGTTTAATGCAGTCTTTGAACATTACATAAATAGAAGTTCTTGTATCAATCTTCTTCTGTATTCTTAATATTCAGTTATAGCTATTTCTAAAGATCAAGCACTATCAACTCTGATCTTCATTGATTGTATCATTTAAACATGATTCTGACATTATATTAAGAATTTGTTAATCACATGATACTGATCTCATTACTCATTCAACATACTCATCTAGACAGAATGAGTCTAAAGAAATTCATTTATCTGATGATTGATGACAATTGAAAGACAGAACAACACTAGAAGATTGAATAAAATCAACAACAAGACTGTTTGAATTGCTAAACTACTTATCACTCATTAAGTATGTAAAGTTCATTCAATTACAAGAATTACAATAAAGAATATTCATGAATTGCTCAAGAATCAAATCGATCAATAGATTCAATGATAAAAAATCTTCGTTGTTTGCTAAAGAATCAATCAATCAATCAATAAACAAATCTCATCTTCTTTATTGAAGATTGAATCTCACTTCATACATCTTTCTTCTTCAATCATCAAGCATCATCATTCATTCAATCTTCTTTTCAAATAAATCTCATTATGTTTAATCATTCATCTACTGAAGAGCATTTTGAAGAATTTCAAAATCGTTTCTCTCAAACTTCTGATGCTGATTCATCAAAATCACGAATGAAATCATTAAGTGCTGCATCATTTCTTCATGAAGATGATGAATTATTTGTTGAAATAATAATACTTTTCATATTTTATGAAATTTGAAAGACTTGAAGTTTAGCTCTTGATGAAGAAACAGATCAACTCTACAAGTTAAATAAACAACAAGAAGATGAAATCAAAGAGTTGAAGATTAAACTTCAAGCTAAAAAAAATACTTCTTTTAATTTCATTTACTTTAAGCGTTCTAGATCTCAAAAAATACCTGATTCTTTGCTGTTTACTGATGAAAAAAACTCTATTTAAAAGAATTGATATGAAAAAATTTAGAATAAACTAAAAATCAATGTTAATCTCTTTTTTAATGAACGAGTTAAATTGAGCTATATACATTCTAGATTATTCAATGACGCAGCTGAGATCATTCAGACTAAAAGCAAACGAGACTGTGTTAATCTTTATAAGATCATTGATGATCTTTTGAAAAAGCTAGCTCAGTTGTTTAATAACTTGAATAAGAAAGTTAACTTTTGTAGAAAATACTACAACTTGATTCAAGAATTCAAGAAATTCAATGAATTTTATACTCAGTTTCAACGTTTTTTTTTTTTATCTAGACTATCACAAGAAGCAACTGATCACTGATTTGAAAGACAAAATACATTCTCATCTTCAATTCATTTGAATAAATCAACTAGTTCAATCTGATTCTTTAAAAGAAATTCATTTCTATTTGATTTGTTTGAATAATGATCAGCGAGTCATTCGAGAAATCAAGAATAAGATCAAACGCGTTGATGACATTTCTAAAACTATCTTTCATAAAGTGACTATTGTCTTTCAGTCAGTTGATCACTTGAAGTCTGATCATTTAAAGTCACGTGATGCGATTTTAACTAACATCAAAGAAGTAGACATTTTAGTCAAAAGCTGTTTCATATGTCATAAATCAGATCATAGCTCTAAAAAATGTCTTGATTAATCTATTAAAATCAATGCAGTGAACAAAGAATATGATTACTTTGATTTCAATTCAAATTTCGATTCAAAAAACTAGTCATTTCTTCAAAAGTCATTGAAGAGATAAAAATTATATCTTTGTGCAAATTAGATGAAATTCTATTGAAAGAGAATTACTTTGAAAAGTTATTTCTAATTAATGCTCATCTCATTTCTCAGAATCAATCTTTCAGTCTTCATTCTTTAATAAACAGTAATTCAGTTATCTACATGATCATACATTTCAATCTAGTTGATAAAGTATGCAAGAAACTGAGAATTCAATTTATATCATTGACAAAAGAGAAGTTAATAAAAGATTATAATGAAAAGATATTTAAAAAAACAATCACTTATAAAATTCTACTCAATCTTATCATTGAAAGTCATAAGAAATTAACTGTATCAATGTTAATAGTTGATATTGATCATCATGAAGTCATATTGAGTAAGCTCTGAATGAATAAAAACGAAATATTACTGAATATGTGAAACAACGTCATTGTTTTTTCAAATCAATTGAATACTTCTATTTCGATTTTTTCAATTTCGCTCAATTCAAAGCACTCAAGTTGATCGCGATCAACTTCGCTTTCTTCAATCACTCAGACTAAGATCTCTATGATGCTCAAATGACTCATTTCAATCACTGCTCAGAAAGAGTTATTCTTGATTCAAAGCATAAACGTTGCTTCATTCAAAATACTGTTGAATCATTCAAAAAAGAACAAGATTGAAGTCTTTGCTTTATTCATGATGAACATCAATAAAGAAATCACGTATAATACTCAGTGCAATTTGAACGTTTTAAACGTCTCTTCAATCAATGAAACGACTCAGAATTTGAAAAATATTAAAGCGAAACTGCTTTTGAAATATCACGAGTTTCTGAATGTTTTTGATCGAGTTCAATTGAATAAACTACTCTCTCATCGCTTCTACAATCATAAGATTGAACTCACTAGTGATTCAATGCTTTCTCATTGTCGAGCATATTAAATGTTCTTCGTCAAACTTCTGAAAGTAAAGAAGTATCTGAACGAGAATCTGTCAAAGAAATTTATCACTTCTAGTCAGATTCTTTATTTCTCTTCTGTTCTATTCACTCTTAAAGCAAATGAAGATCTTTGATTCTGCATGAACTATTGAAAGCTAAATGTTATTTTCAAAAGAAATAAATATTCTTTATCATTGATAGACAAGATCATTGATAAAATAATGAGTTGCAAGCATCTGACTAGATTGAACATCATATCAACGTTCAACAAACTTCAAATGCATCTCAATAATAAGAATTACATCACTTTTATCACTGCTTTAAAAGCACATAAATACAAGATACTATCATTCAAACTGACTAATAAATTGATCTTCTTTCAGCAATATATGAATGATGTTTTATGAAACTTTCTGAACGACTTTTGTCAAGTTTATCTAGATGACATTCTCATCTATAGCAAAATGAGAAAGAAACATAAAGATCACGTCAAACTAGTATTGAGTCAACTACGTGAAGCTGAACTGCAGATGAATATTTGAAAGTGCAAATTCAATGTAGAAGAGATTGTCTTTCTAGAAGTCATTGTATCAGAACTAAATCTTCATATGAATCTCAGCAAGATGACAGTCATAGTCAGCTGAATCACTTTGATCAATCTAAAAGAAATTCAAAGCTTTGTGAAATTTGTTAACTTCTATCATTGTTTCATTAAGAACTTCTTGAAGCTAGTCAAATTGTTTACTCAGCTGACTAGAAAGAACACATCTTTTGTATAAAATAAGATTTGTGTTCAAGTCTTTGACAATCTAAAGAAATAAGTCAGTTCAATCTCAATACTTTGTCATTTCGATTTTAAACGACAAGCTATTCTGAAAATCAATGCTTCAAACTATGTAAAAGATGAAATACTATCTCAGTATAATGACGAGAAAGTTCTTCATTCAGTGACTTTCTACAGCAAAAGCATGATTCTTGCTGAAATCAATTATCACATCTATGACAAGAAACTGCTAGTCATTATTTGATGTTTTGAACACTGACGACTCAAGCTGAAATGCACTGAACTACTCATTCAGATGTTCATTGATCATCAAACTTTGAAGATCTTCATGAAAAACAAACAGTTAAGTCAACAACAAGTCAACTATCTGAACATTCTATTGAAGTTCAACTTTCAGATCATCTTTAGATCAGACAAAACAAACACTAAAGTCAATGCTTTAATTAGAATGTTTCTAGTAAACGTTTCTGAATCAGCTCAACGTCTGAAAATCATTTTCAGACTATTCTGATCTCTGATAAAGTTGATGTTCTATCTGTTGAATTGAAAGAAAATCTCTATCAATGAATATGTATGATCAATCAAACAAATGAGTTCTGCAGCGAATATAAACAAGCTATGAACGACAACAAGCTTAAATTTCATATCACTAAACTGAAGAACTGCGAAATCATTGACGACGTTCTATTTAGAAAAAATTTACTGTGAATCTCTGAGAACATGCACACGAAATTACTACAAGAAGTGCATGATCAATCTTCAATCTCTCACTTCGACAATAAACAAATCATCAATCTAGTTCAGCGTTTCTACTATTGATCAGATCATTGAGCTATTATTTAACAATATATTTGAAACTGTCATGCTTATCAACGAAGCAAAGTCTCTAAGAATAGCATCAATGAACTTCATCATTCTCTCTTGATTTCACAGAAATGCTGAAAAGATATAGCTATGAACTTCATCACTGAACTATCTTTGTCAGAAGACTATAATGTCATTTGCACAATCATATGTCATCTCATCAAAGAACGTTACTATGTTCTCTGTCATTAAGAAGATGATGACATTTCAGTCAAAGAAATGATTTGAATCATGCTATGTGTTATGAGCGTATCAAGACTGAACAAGACTGAACAAGACTGAAGCACGTCGATCTGAGTAACTACTATATAGAGCATGTTCTTCTTGTCTTTTGTATCTTCTTTCTTCTGTATTCTTAAAGTCTTAGTTATAGCTATTTCTATAGAAGTACTCTCGAGCTCATGCACGTTTCGATCTCGTGCACATTCTAAACTCGATTAGTAATCAATACTATTTTTATTATTATTCAATCATCATTCATAGAATCAAATT
>JAABUW010010501.1_pt1 | contig 10286 bp, 18 predicted proteins | sample 5560081 | NCBI WGS metagenome assembly JAABUW01 (sample SAMN10711882, study PRJNA513363) | rock metagenome | isolation source: Antarctica rocks | place: Antarctica: Victoria Land, Knobhead sud | reverse complement strand
GAGACTGATATCTCATCGAGCGGCAAGACGACCCATGGTACATCGCATCGAGTACCCGTGTTACTCAGGTGATCGCGCCTAGGTCGAATGGGGAGAGACCACCGACGGGTACATCATCTTCCGTGGACCGCTGCGCTGGATGGAAACCCAGCACGGCGCAAAATTTGGTCGCATGGAAGTCAAATACATCGTAATGCTGCCTTTGCCCAGTGGCTCTCGGCCATATCTATGGCCGAACCCCAGTTCTAGCGATCCTATCACGCAGCCCGCAGAGATAGTCATCCTGGCATTCGAGGGCGTCCACGACTATGTCGAGGTTGTACCGCAGGAGATCTGGTTTACATCGAGAGAAATTGGCTATAGGATTGAGCCTTTGCTCGCCAGATTGCCAACTTGGGTATACCCGTTCGTTGTCAAGTACACTGAACTCAAGGTCGCCGTCGAACGCATCTCTGCTTCGATGCTCACCAGGGAGCCGCACGTCAACCCGACGGCTCATGTGAGATTCATCTCCTGGATGCCGGAGTTCGTACCCGATGCCAATCTCCACACTGCGAACAACCCACTTCAAGACTTATCTTACGCGGTCACATCGAGCCTCTGGCAAGCGCTCAAACAGCATGGCGTGAAGATCCATCTCTGCCTAGTACAACCGCTTGTATGCGACTTCTTGCTGGAGTTGCTAGACGAGCTCTGATCTCGAACTCTTGAGGATCGAGCACAAGGCCGATACGATTACCTGGGACGCCGGAAGGCGTTCGGCCTTCTCGGCTCGCCGTATGTAGCACTTCCTCTTCATGGACATGATTACGGCCGCAAGATTGTCTGTTTTGCCCGGCACCACGTTCAAGATGTGTAGGCGAACGAGTCCGTGCCTTAGCCAGAGTACGATCGGCGGAGCCACAATGCCGATGAGCAGGGCCTGGCGGCTATGAAGCCTATGATAGAGTACATTCGGTGTGAGGTGCGGGACGCTGTTCGTCGCGCGGACGAGATCGCAATATTCAACACTTCGGTGTCTGGTGCCACTCACGACGAAGACGCCGTAGAGGTGCTATTTAGCTCGAGCTACGCCAGCTGGCGAAGGGCAGTGGCGCTTCCTGAAGTGATGGAGACGAGCCGGCTACCGGGACGGCAGGAGTACGACATCGCCCTGCCTTGACTGACTCACCTCATCAACACTATTTGCGCCTAGGAACACCGTATAGTGGGTTTTCCACTCGACCCCTGACACGGTTTCGGGAACCACTTGCTTATAGACTACGTTTGGGAGGAGGAAGAGGCGATCTCGTTGCTAGAGAGCGGTGTTCTTTCCGCTCTCATCTTCTTGGAGGCAACGCTTGACAATCGTTCCATCCCGTTGCAGATCCTCGACATGTCAGCGGCCACGTCTTCTCCGGATCCAGGATGGCCTTTGTGGATCCGAGAGGAACGTGTCAGGCTATGGCCGACGGACCAAGAGCGGCTTGGGATCGGCAGCATAGATGCGAAGGCCATGATCAAAGCTAAACAGGTGGCGAGCGAGCCACAGGCGCCTTCCGTCCTCCTTATGCCCTCCGACTTCTTGAGAGCATCAGACCCTGCATACCGCTTAACGAGCTCTGGCAGCAATCGCGTAGCACATTAGTTCCATTCCATACTACTAAACGAACACAGTGGCGCCTTATGGCCCTTCAAAGACGGCCATCCTCACAAGTTCCAGAAAGGATGCTTCTAGATGAGATGCAACTCCTTGCTCGTGCTTTCGGCAGCTTCGTGGTTTGCAACGTCGAAGGCATGGCAGTAGGTCTGGTTTTTGGCGATCTCCGATGGGGAGGTTGCGATCCTGCGCCTTGGGATCCCGCTCTCGAACCTGGCGCACTTCAGTGAGCGTTCCTCGATGGTGAGGTTGCGACCCTGTGCCTTCGGATTACGCTCACGAAGCCGCTGGCTGAGTGGATGGTGGTGGTAGCCAGTAGGAGGAGTGATGATGGTGAGGTAACCTGTCTGCCAGGCTGGGCTTGAGCTGTTACAGATGAATGCTGGAACGCAGGCGGCGTCTTCCTACAGCGTTTTGTGGTAGCGTGCCCGCTGTCAAGATTGCGTGGCATGGAAGCGCTGTAGGTAGTTACACCGAGAATCAGGGCCAAGATCATGTGCGAGCTGTGGATAGTTTGGTAGTCCGCTCATCACCCGGAGCCGCCTCTCCGCATACACGAGAAGACACACGATACAAGGGCGGCGCAGAATCAGCGCGCACGCCAACCGCCAAACGACCAGCTTGAAGTTCACCACCTTCACCACTTCACGACTCACGATAATGAAGTTACCTCAGGAGCGATACCTCGAAGCAGCTACCACGCAAGAAGAAGTAGTGCCACCGGACGAGCAAGGAGAACTCACTATTGCCACCCCTTGAGAAGCATGAGAAGGATCACATGATCCAAATCAACGTCTGCTTCAGGTGCAGACAACCTGGCCACCGCAGTCATCACGCTTTTTATCCAAACAACACCTAGCAAGATCGAGCCAAGAAGACACCAGCACGAGCAACGCGCTCAAAAGAGACTTCCGCAGTCACCGCACCACTAAGAACCACTCAACCAGCAGCGAACACCATTCTAGCACCTCCGGCTCCGGCACCAGCCGCAGCGCCCTCAGATTCACCTTCACAAGCCGCACCGCGCCCCAAGAGACTGCCACTGCGCCGGCACCACCCGCACCGACTCCTCCGCGCGCGAGCGAGCGCGAGCGTACCTCCAGCTACACCACTCTGTCACTTTAGATGTGTGTATGTACACCGTCACTTCCATCAAGTCGTCGCACTACTCAAAACCAACGATCTCTCATTTCCTTTCTCAACTCTGCGAGCTCCGCTTTCAGTCCCTCCATCTCGTCCAGTCTTTTGGTGTTGGCCTCGGTCAACTGCGCCAAACCCGTGAACTGATGGTCAAACCCCTTTACGAGGGCTTTCAATGATGCCACCTCGTCCTTCGACTCCGCGAGCTCCTCTCTAAGTTCTTCGAAACGAGCAGCTATCCTCTGCAATGCGGCAGGGTATCCACCGTCATCTTCATCTTCATCGCCCTCGTCCACCAGCCGTGCATCACAGTCATGGCGATTGTTCTTGATACAATACGCACATCTTGTGACCGGATCTTGTCCGATCCTCAACTCCTCTGGATAGACAAAGCAGTCATGCTCTCTATGATCACACCGGGTACACGCCTTACCAGCAAGAACTCCAGCGCCACCTACAAGGGCACCCACGTGCTCCCAAACCCGCTTCTGGGAGTCGAGGAGCGAACGGAATTGTGCTTTTGTCTTGTGGTACCACGTGCCCGGGTGGTGGAGCGCAGCATGATAACGCCTGCACTAGGTCAGTTGTATGATCTTATGGAGAATCAAAGCCCACGTGCGTACATACCTACGATTCCGCTTCACCTTAGGCTGCGTGCGGGTTTTCCGCGTAATTCTTGCACCTACCTTGGATTTGGGCTTCACGGGTTTAGGAGAGAGTACATCCTCTCCATCCTGATCATCATGCTCGTCGTCATCCTCATCGTTGACGAAGCGATCCTCATCTGCTGCCGTTTCTTGCTTCTTTCGGTTCACCACGCGGCGAATGGGGCGAGAAGGCGTGGCCGGAGAACCCATGATGATCTCACGTACGGTGGTGTTATGGGAGCGACGCAAGACGCTGCGCGAAGTGCGAACTGTGCTAAGCTTGGCCATACTGTCGCGGGCGTGTGTGTCAGTCTACTGTAATGGAGACGTTCGACAAAAGAGGTCGACAAACTCCTACGTCGATGACTTGCCGAATGAGTAGTTCTAGAACATTCTTCCGGTCGAAATCGATGGAAGCCGAAATATGTGCTGACTTCACTTCATTCTTGTAGGAGTATCCAAGAGCGTCCTCTCGTCCCATAGGTCCGGGTTTCGAAGCACGATTGTGTTCCAGTCTGGAGCAAATACTGGGGGTTCCCTTTGTTACCCAGGACAGTCGCGGGCCTCCCTAGCAATGGGGATCGATCAATCGAATACATCGCTAGTCCGCAGGAGTATCAGGTTTCCGGGCAAACGAACGACGGTTCATTCGATTTCTTCTTGAATCAACGTCTCCTGCATCAAGTAGTGGATGATCGATCACGAGACGTTGGCTAGGCGGCGTTTGATTATGCATTGCTCGTACACGCTAGACAGATGGCCTTGTTACTCATGTCGGAGAGGCCGTCATCCTCAAAAACCTGCTCATCACCGGCGTCCTGCTCCTCAACAGAGTCTTGGTCGTAAACGGAGTCTTGCTCGTCACCGGGATTTTGCTCGTCACCAGAGTCTTGCTCGTCACCGGAACCTTGCTCGTCACTGGAATCGTGCTTCTCATAGGACTTGCTCGTTGTGTCCTTCGGAGGAATCCGTGGAGAGGAAGTTCGAGTCCTCGCCCCGAACCAGAATCAAGCCCATGTCGTTAGCGTGGGTCCGGCGAAGCCTGTGAACCAAATCGAGCTCCGCTACCTAAGGCAAGCGGCACTTTTGGCCTTTGGCGACTCGGAAGGGTGAAGGAGGATACCGTGGATGGGAAACGCGGAAACGAAGCTCCTGATTTGTCGCTCACGTACCCTCAGCACTGCAGCACCGCACCTACACTACGATGTTGTTGCCGAAGCCGTAGCCAATGAACTTTGTGACGGAAAGTCGTTGAGCTGGTTGTGTCGCACAAGGCTGGGGTCGGCTTAAGTCGGTGAAAGTGGGATCGGACGCCGTCGATTGTGTGTCTGGAATGAAGCCACGAAACTGCTGTTCGCACTAGGAGCAGCACTGTGAGCAGCTCCAAACTGCCGTTCGCACTATGAGCAGCGCTGTGAGCAGCACTGGGAGCAGCTTATAATTTGGACATCCACCTATTACATATAGCTGAACGAGCATCCCCAAACCATAGCACGCATCCATGTCGCATTACATAACCTCCGTACTGGCTTTAGAGTCACGATCACGACGTCGTAATGCTCGTAAAGTGCCGTTCGCTCTAGGAGCAGCACTAGGAGCAGTCGGTTGTAGACGATTCCCACTCAATTCGACACGAACAATACGATCGCAGCTATTCTAGACTCACGATAATTGATCCAGTTGCCACAGTGGAGCCACAACGGGGACGTATCTACGAATACTACTAGAAAAGTGCTACTCGCACTATGAGCAGTCTTGGGAGCAGTCTACCATGCGAGTACGTCTACGACGTGCAACCCCCCAGCTGTTACTGGTCCTCATGCACACAGAACGTGGCAAGTTAAGTAGTCTGACACACCAACGTGGATGTCAACTGCGTTCGTTCGACTGATCTCCAGCCAACGCCTAACGTCGTCTCCTGCTTCTATCCATACCGACAATACCAAATTTGCAGCCACCACCCGCAACTCTGCTAGTTCGGTTTTTACTTTCGTTCCTCGGAAACAATCGATGCATCATCGTTATGGTTTTGACATAGACTAATTTTTCACTCCCGCACCATCTCCGATCACAACTCATGTGTTGTTGCAAGGCCTCTCCGAGACAGCATCCCTCCGACAGCGAAGCCAAGGACCACCGCGGTTGCGTTGCCTCTTGTGTTTTCGATGGTCAGCTCGAGTCTGAGGCCGGATTCATCGACAAAGTTTCGAACTACCGCTTATGCGACTTTCAGCTCGCGGAGCTAAGCAGGACGATAATCGGGACAGAGGCCTACAAAGCTAATGTGGAACCGCGCATGATCTGGGTGAACTTGATCAGGATTACGCCCATGGAGCTCTCCATAACAAGCTCCTTGTGCGAGAGTCTAGACAGGTTCGTGGACTTACATCTCTGCGCGGACTTGGATGTGATAAGACAGGTACGTAACAGCTTGAAGCCGAGGGCCCGCGTCCGCACCGAATCGATGCCGGTCGAGCTCTTGCGTGCCTTCCCATCCGGCCACCCTGGCCCAACCATCTGAAGGCAGAGAAAGCCATGCTAGACAGGTTGTATGGATACTACACCCCAAAAATAGTAACGTACTTGGAAATGTCCGCGGCTGCCTAATATCAGCGACACCATAAAGGAAGAGATCGAGCTGTGCGCCAGAAAGCGGTGCTTCAGACGCTGCGCGCACGGGTCTATGGTAGTCAGCACGATAAAAGGCGTTGTGCATTGATGAACTCGCCTGAGGACTAGCGCGGGTATCTGTAGGAGGTCGCGCATGTCAGTAGTACGGAGGTGGATGTTCTGACACCCGAAGCAGCTCTCTATAACCTGTGCCAAGAGAGCCCCGTCGTATATACCGAGTAGAGTGGCAGCGGCGGTTTCGGAATCTTGACCTTGGTGGATCTGACTTACAATGTCGCTCGGGCGTAGATTTCACCCGACTTACCTTTACTTTAGCGACGTCCCTCAGTTCTCCGGATCTAGGAAAGCATTAAAGAGATCTTCGGAGGTCTCACTATCAACAACGGCGGACGAGACCTCCATAAGAAGCTTAGTGATGGATTTGTCGAGGATAGGTCGGGAGAGGATGTTACGCGGCATAAGAAAACACAGCTGCTGCTTTGAGAGGCGGACGGTCGTAGCATCTAGAACCTCAAGGTCCCTAGCTTTGTGCACGAACGTGATGATGCCGCGCTTGTAGAGTCCGAGGATACCAGCCAAGTGAACGCCAGTCTAGTTCGATGGGCGCAACTGGCTAGGGGCGAATTCTGTAGCTCTAGAAGTGAACGTAGCGCCGAGTTCGGCGATCTCGAGCCAGGTCGACGTATTGTCCCAGGCTTGTCCTAGCGGTCCGTACGCTTCGCGAGCGATCGCAGCCTCCTCATCACTTAGCTGGCGCAAGTAGCCCCCCGGCGGAGGCGGCGGAAGGACCGTCCTATTCAGGGTGAATTAGCTGTTCGAAGCGAGTGGTCACCGAACAGCGAGCGACTTACTTGGTAATGGCTAGGGCGGCACGACGGCGGAACTTGAAACAGTAAGAAACCCATTACACATCTGGATACTAGACCGTAGAGTGTATCGATCCGTTCGCTTTCTCAAGCTCGAGTAGAAGATAATTAGTTCCTTTGAGAGATTAGGGTTCCTATCGATGCTTCCGGTCATGACAACTTCCTTGCAGCTCCAACAACACTACACTCCAGACTCGGCGCGCCTATGTCACTAAGCCCGGCTCCTGCTCCCGGACGAATTGAGGTACGTGCGTACACTTAATGCTCTGGCTCCGCGAAAGCTGCAGGAGAAGCGGTGCTGGGTTCGGCCTGCACTTTGAGCTTCTTCGCTGATTGCGAGGAGGCTTCGAGATCGACTTCTGCGCCGGCCCGTTTAAGCCCGAGCCCAATCATAGCCGGTCTACCTGTACTGCTTAGTTAGTAGGCAACACTTCTAGACAGTCTAGCGATGAGGTTACCTTTTGCCGAGCTACCATCGTTCACGTTCGTCCCTGACCCTCCTGCCGCATAAGGACTCGTCGAATTACGTAGGGTTCGCGGTACGCTGTTCCTTATCTCTTCCGTAGGAGTTTCGTCCGGCGCCGGTTTCGACAGAGCATCAGAGGGTGCATCTGGGGCCGCAGGCGGAGCCACCGGAAATGCTACTGGTGTGCTCTTCGATGGTGCTACGTTCATCGGTACCGAGGGATGTGTCGAGTCAGTCGTGGAGCGAGCCGACGCAATATGCACCCCGACTAGTTCTTTTAGGGAAGAGGTCACGCCTTCGATGTTTGGCTTCGGGCTTAAGTGTTCGTCTCTGGGTGCTTCAGCATGATCTGGATCAACAACTACCTCGGCATTTCCTGTATCTAGTGACGATGTCACGGTGTCTTCGATCGATGTCGTCTTGCCGATGGCCTCTTGGGACTTGTCGCCCGATTGCTTTGCATACGTCGTCTTGTCGATGGCCTCTTGGGGTGTGTCGACTAACTAGTTCTCGTGCGTCATCTTAGCGGCTTCTCGGGGTGTGTCGACCGACTGGTCTTCATGCGGTGTCTTATTGGCGGCATCCTGGGACTTGTCATCCGACCGGTCTTCATACGGTGTCTGATTCTTGACCCCTCCATCCTCGTTACTCCCGTTGTTGTTGTCGCTTTGTTGCGATGCCTGCTCCGAGGCACGCTCTACCGAATAGAGAGTCCCTAAAGAGGCCGGATTGACCTTGCTGCACCATCCTGATGTTCGTCATAATTCTCCGGAAGAATGTACGTCAGTTATGCTAAGCTGAGGTTACGGCAACACTCGTCTTACCCTCCGCGATGTATGTCTGCATCATTATGCTTTAGGCGCGCCAGGGCTCGTCCTCGTTGCTAAGGCGGGTGTCATCTATAGAGGTTTCAGCACATGTCTTGTATCCATTGTGTCTGGTAGAAGGAAATATGTCTCGGGCCTGAGCTCTTCAGACAAGCTCGCCCTGGGATGGATATAAGATCTTACATGTCGTCCAGGGCTGTGAGGTTGATTTCCAACATCGATAGTCCCGCCCTGTTTGGTTCTTCATCAATCAAAATGGAGTGGAACGATGCTTTCGCACTCGTCATTCCACTCAACCGAAACGCCAACGAGGCTCTTCGGACCCGAGCAAATCGCTTCCTCATACATGACGGTGTACCACATCAGCTGTAGGATGGTGCTTGTGAATCTCGCTTTCTCACTGCTAGCAGGCCGGCGCTACATCAGTTTCGGAACATCGAGAGCGAGTGGGGTGGACTCCCAAAAGCAGATCCGGCAGTTACTGCGCTGCACTTCTACATCAAGATCGACTTCGAGCGCCGCGCTCTTCTCCTGACAGATGTGTCGACGTCCCGCACTTGGTTTCAACAGCACAACATGGACTCCGAGTACCAGTGGCTCCGGCACGGCACCGTCTGCATAACCGACGCCATGTATGTCCGAGTGGGCAGTCTTGGCCGCTGTTTGGAGTTCGCGATATCTCCAACATCGTTGATGCGGTCGCAGGCCAGCTGGCAGAGGTTGAGCGTCGAACATGCCATCTCGTTGGGAGAGGTCGCTAGGCGGCGCAGCAGCGCAGCTCTGATCGCGAAGCCGCGCAGCTGCAGTGTCGCAACATCGTCTCTCGGTTGGATTGGTGAGGGGGAGTTAGCGCAACCATCAGTAGGCGGAGGGAAGGAGCTTGGAGTTATTGCAGATCAACATGAGACGGAGCATGAGTTAGAGAACCTATCTTAGTGGCTTCTCCATTGCATCATAGAATGTATCCTCGCAGCACCTTCTGAGGTGTCGGGCGGCGAATGGTCTCAACAATACCACTCGACTTACTCCTCGCAGCACGACCATCGCGTGCTGTTATCATCTCATCTCAATCATTATATCTTTCGTCGTGGTGGCCACTGGGTGTCTTGGGTCGCATGATGCTCAAAGAGTATCGCCTCCAACTGGAAAAACTTGTCGAGTTTGTATCCTGGCCGTCAATTGCTTGTGCCCGGTTCTGCGTACGCAGCTGAGCGACGGGCTCAGTCCGCCGTGCTTGGGGAGGTTACTGTTCCTAGTGACGCACCACCAGATGGATCCAGGCCTCTTGGGACGAGTTGACCGATTCCTCCCGCATGCAGCGCAGGTGCTATGTCCCCAGAGAATGGCTTGCAACGCCGGAGCAGCTCAGTATATATAGTCCCGATGTCCTGGTGCTTGAATGCTTCCGATTCTTCAAATCTGGCCAGATTGACCGCACTTGCCCGCGTGGCCGGATCGAACAAGTATCGCATAGTAAGCAGCCGCAGTTCTGGGTCTAGGCCGCTGGGTTTCCATTCGTTGCTCGAATCCCACTTGCCGCCGATGGCTTCGAGCTGCGAAGTAGGCCAGGTAGAAGGAGGTGGTAGTAGCGATCAGTACGAGCGACGGATTGGCGGCGGTATACACTAGCGCCCTGGCATGGTCGATATACTGTACTGCATACAGCGGGGTCTTCGTGGGATGGGGATGGTAGAGGGCATTGGCGCTCAACCACCTACCACGCTGAGGCTGTGTCTCGAAAGCATCACATACTTTGTCTTCCACTTCTTCGGTGGCCGCGGCCGGGGCTTGCTGCTCGCACGTTTCCTTGCAATGTTGATGGCTGTTTTTGCCTTCCGTTCCGATGTGCAATGAGTCGACGTGCAATTTCACGAAAGCGGGAGAGGTTGCGGGCGGACTACGGCGGACTGAGTCGACCCAAAAGGACATGGAATTAAAAGTGAATGTAATTGGCTCCACAACGCAAGGATCATATGCTATAAGTCACCGGCGTAATACTAGATTAAAAGGAGTAGTAGAGTGTCTATAGGGTAGTAACAAAAAGACTGCAATCTCTACAATGCGGAACGG
>JAABUW010010500.1_pt1 | contig 10286 bp, 9 predicted proteins | sample 5560081 | NCBI WGS metagenome assembly JAABUW01 (sample SAMN10711882, study PRJNA513363) | rock metagenome | isolation source: Antarctica rocks | place: Antarctica: Victoria Land, Knobhead sud | reverse complement strand
GCGCGCTGGTGAGGTGGCGTTGGCGAAGCTGCGCGGCTACCGGGCCTTTCCGACGCTCGCTTTCGGGCTGCTCGAGCCGCTGCTGCTGCTGCTGCTCGCCGTGCCAGTGGGGCTGCTGGTCGCCGATGCCGCGGTACGGCTGCTTAGCGCCACGGTCCTGGTGCCCGGTACCCCGGTCGTCGTGCGGCTCCCGTCGGTACTGAGCGCAGCGGCGGCCTTCGCCGGGGGCGTCCTGGCTGCTGCCCTGGCTGGGCGCCGCGTCCTGACCCGTCCGGTCCTGGAGCAGTGGCGGCGCACCGGTGAGGTCGGGCCGACCCGGACGACAGCCGTGGTGGAGGTGGCCGTTGGGGTCGCGGCGGCGGTCGGGTTGGTGATCGTGGTGGCCAGTGGGGCACTGCGCGCCGGCGCCCACGGCGCGTTGGCCTTGTTCGTGCCGTTGCTGCTGGTCGTGGTGGTCGCCCTGCTGGGTGTGCCGGTGCTGCCGGCGGCGTGTCGGGCGTTGGTGCGCCGTACCCGGGGCAGCCGCCGCCTGGGCGCGTTCCTGGCGGTGCGTACGGTGGCCCGTCGTCCGGCCGGGCTGCGGCTGGCGGCGCTGCTGGCGGTGGCGGTGGGGTTGGCAACGTTCGCGGTGGACGGGTCGCTGGTCGCGGCCGGGAACCGGGGCGAGCGGGCGGCGACCGACGTCGGAGCGCCGACGGTGCTGCTGGTTCGTACGCAGGGGGCCGCGGACCTGCGCCAGGTGGTGCGCCGCGTCGACCCGCAGGGCCGCTGGGCGATGGCCGCCGAGCGGTGGCTGCCGTTTGGGGGCCTGCGCGGGACGGTGCTGGCGGTCGACAGCGACGCCCTGCCGCGGGTCGCGCACTGGCGAAGCGATTTTGCCGACCGGCCCCTGGTCCAGGTGGCGGCCGGGATCGGCCGTAGCGCCCCGCCACCGGTCCGGATCGCCGCCGAGGAGGTCGGGCTGGACGTGACGACGACACGGCCGCCGGCCCGGCCCGCCGAGCTGCACCTACTGCTGACCCGGGGCGGCCAGCAGACGAGCGCACGGCTGGGCCGGTTGGGCCCGGGGTCCAGCCGCTACACCGCCCGGGTCAACGGCTGCTCCCGCGGTTGCACGCTGACCGGTGTCGTCGTCGGCCTGGCCCGGGCCTCGTCGGGGCCAGCCGTGCCGGTTGCGCTGCGGCTGACCGGCGTGGTCGAGCGCTCCGGTGCGGCCTGGCGAACGGTGCCCGTTGAGCTTGCCCTCGCGGGCGGCTGGCACCAGCAGCCGGCGACAGGCGCCACGGCCGCCAGCGTCGGTGCGCAGGCCGGTGCCGTGGACTGGCGGTTCACGGTTGGCGGCAACCAGACGGCGGTCCTGCTGCGCAGCTCGTTGGCCTGGCCGTTGCACGTCGCGCCCGGGCCGGACCTGTTCGAGCACCCGGAGCAGCCGTCGGTGTCGAACTTCACCGGGCCGCCGCTGCCGGTGACCGTCGAGCCGGCGCTGCGGGTCGTCCCGCAGCAGGGACGGGAGGCGACGCTGGTCGACCTCGACGCCGTCCGGCTGGCGCTGCCCCGGTTCGAGGAGTTCGCCGAGCAGCAGGTGTGGCTGTCCCACGCGGCTCCGGCCGACGCGACGCAGCGGCTGCGCGCCGCCGGGTTGCAGGTCGTCGAGGACCGTACGACAGCCGCCCGGCGGTCCCTGCTCGACCGGACCGCGCCGGCCCTGGGCCTGGAGCTGTTCGCCTACGCCGGGGTGCTCGCCGCGTTGCTGGCGGCGGCGGCCACTGCGGTTGCGCTGTACCTGTCCGGCCGCAGGCGGGCGTTCGAGATGGCCGCGATGCTCGCTGTCGGGGTCCCCCGTCCGAGCCTGCTGGTCGCGGCCGTCGCCGAGCAGCTGCTGGTGCTGGGTACCGCCCTGGTGCTCGGCGTGCTGGGCGGGTTGGCCGCCGCGACGCTGGTGCTGCCCGCCGTCCCAGAGCTGCCCGACCCGGGGCCGCCGGACCTGCGTTATGCACCGCACGTCGGCGGCCTGGTGCTGTTCCTGGCCGGGCTGACCGTCGTGGTCCTGGCCACGGCTGTCGGCGCTGCGCTCGGGCTGATCCGCCAGGCCAGGCCCGGAGTGCTAAGGGAGGCGGCGCCGTGACCGGCCTCGCCGTCCGCGTCGAGGACGTACAGATGGTCTACCGGGTGGACGGGCAGGACGTCGTCGCCCTGGCCGGGGTCGACGTGCAGGTCGACCCCGGCGAGAGCGTCGCCCTGCTCGGGCCGTCCGGCTCCGGCAAGTCCACACTGCTGACGCTGCTCGCCGGTCTGCACCGCCCCACCGGTGGCCGGGTACTGGTCGGCCCGCACAACGTCGGCGCGATGAGCGAACGGGAGCTACTGGCGCTGCGCGCGGCCGAGGTCGGCGTGGTGATGCAGGGACCGGCCCGCAACCTGCTTCCGTACGCCGATGCGCTGGCCAACATCGGCTTCGCTCAACGGGCAGCCCCGCGCGGCCGCCACCGGCCGTTGCCGAGCCCGCAGCGCCTGCTGGAGGCGCTCGGGCTCTGGCACGTCCGGTCGTCCTCGGTGGCCGCGCTGTCCGGCGGGGAGCAGCAGCGGCTCTCGCTCGCCGTCGGGCTGGCCGGGGCGCCACGTCTGCTGCTCGCCGACGAACCCACCAGCCAGCTGGACACCGGCAGCCGGCGGGCGGTCCTGGCGCTGCTGGACGCCGCCGCCGAGCAGGGCACGACGATCATGGTCGTCACCCACGACCAGGACATCGCCGCGCAGCTGCACCGCACGGTGGTCCTGCGCGACGGCCGGGTCAGCGCCGACCAGGCCGGGAGCTGAGCCATGCAGGAGCTGCGGGCGGAGCGCCTCGGAGTCGTCCGGGCCGGACGCCAGGTGCTGCAGGACGTCTCGCTGTTGGCGCCGACAGGACGCATCCTGGTTCTCACCGGCCCCTCCGGCTCAGGCAAATCCACCCTGCTCGCGGTCCTGGCCGGCCTGGAGCCGGCGACCACCGGCACCGTGCACTGGGACGCCGAGCTGCTCGGCCCTCGCCTTCGGGGGGTGCGCAGCCGCTGCGGCCTGGTGCTCCAGGGGTACGGGCTGGTGTCGCTCCTGACAGCCGCCGAGAACGTCGAGCTGGTCCTGCAGGCCCGCGGGCTGCCGCCGGCCGAGGTCACAGACCGGGCCGAGCAGGCATTGGGCCAGGTCGGGTTGGCCGAGTCGGCCGACCACCTCGTCGAGCAGCTCTCCGGCGGCCAGCAGCAACGCGTCGCGGTCGCCCGCGCCGTGGTCGCCGAACCGGAACTGCTCCTGGCCGACGAGCCCACCGCGGAACTCGACCATGGCACCCGGGACAGGATCCTCGGTGTGCTCGCCGCCCAAGCCGATCGAGGCGCCGTCGTCGTGCTGGCCACCCACGACCGCGCCGTCGCCGACATCGCCGACGACGAACTCGTCCTGCGCGACGGCCGACCGCAGCCGCCCGAAACGGACAGATGACGAGCCATGTTCGCAAGAAGGACTAGGAGGACAGCGACGCCGGCGAGTGGTTCCACCAGGGCAAGCCCGTCCGCCACGACCCCGCGTCGTTCCTGTGGGCCGAGGGCGGCGACGACGGCGAGGACGCGTACGGCACGAAGTTCGTGTTCACGTCCGTCCGCGGCACCGGCTTCTACAACATGGTTAACCTCGTCATGGGCAGGCAGGTCGAGGGCGGGACCACCGAGGCGCAGCACTGCCTCTCCACGCCGGCAGGGTCATGGAACTCGCAGGCGCAGGCGTCCACGCGATCGCCTGGGACGGCGCGCTGTCATCCGCGCACATTGACTAGTTCATGTGCGAGCTCGGCCTGGTCGTCGCCAGCCGCGTCAAGGCCAAGCGCAACCCCGGCAATGTCCGGTCCGGCAAGATCGCCGCCAGCCGCGTCGAGAAGCGACAACGGCGGCAAGGAGACCTGGGTCCCCATCCGCATCGACAGGCTCACCCGCACCGGCCAGCCGGGCGCCCACCGCTGGTACCAGGAACCCACCATCGCCTGCCCGACCAACGACGAGCACACCCCCGCCTGCCTCCTGAACCGCTGCCTCGGCGACCACGATGGCTGCACCCCCGGCGGCCACCCCTACCGGCTCCCGCTCGTCCAGACCCATGCCGACACCGACGCCGACTTCCGACGGTCCGAGTACGCCCGCCAGTTCCCCCCGGACACCAAGGGATACGCCCGGACCTACGACCGCAGACCCCCCGGCCGTCCGACAACGCCCAGCGCGGGCAGCGATACACCTGGAAGCGCATCCCCGCCTACGGCGACGACCAGCAGAGCCTGCTGGAGAACAGCAAGAGCAGACGGCACTACCAGCGGCTCCACGCACACGACCAGGCCGCCGCCTGACCAGGACGACCCAGCCAGCACCACCGCCCGACGCGTCACCACCACGCCCGACCACCCCGAATCCGGCTCTTCGGGAGGCCTGGCGAAGTGCTGCCCGGACCCTCCCGGGACCGGGCGGGCGCCAGGCATACTGACCACGGGCGAGTCCGAGCAGCAGCAACTCTTCATCACGCCGGTCAACAGACCCGTCCGTCGGGCAACCTGGACCCGAGCCTCAGAGCCGCGTCATGTCTGTACGACCGGGCACGCCCGCGCATCCTCTACCGGACGTCCTCGCGAAGCCGCTGGCGGTCGATTGCGCCGAACACCCTGAAGGACCGCGCGCCGCGTCGCTGCAGGTCGCAGTCGTAGAGAACCCACGACGGCGGCTGTGGGAGTTCTATGGAGCGTTCCTGGCACGGGCCTTCATCGGGGGTGGCGACCGAGGTCGCCGTAGCGCCCGGCGCTTGGGGCTGATGCCGGGGGGTGTCCGCTGGGGAGCTTGTCGGGGGCGAGGATCAGATCAACCCGCCGTATGAGACGGTCGAAGACGGTGAACGAAGCCACAGCGACCAGTTGCGTGCCCGAGAGGATGGCGAGCCCGGACAAGCCGTTGACGGTGATCGGGTCCGTCCGCTGGTCGGGGTGGCCCTTGCCGGCGACGCCGAGCAGGAAGCGGGCGACGCGGTCGGCGCCGCGCACCGGTCGCCGAGCGGCTGTCACATGGCCGCCGCCGTCGCTGGTGAGGACGACGCCGGGATCGAGCACGGCCAACAGGCCGCCCAGATCGCCGGTGGTGGTGGCTCGGGCGAACGCGGTGACGGCGGCCGAGTGCTCGACGGGGTCAACGTCGCGGCGTCCGGGTCCGGAGGCGACGTGCGCGCGGGCGCGAGAAGCGAGTTGGCGCACCGCGGCAGGCGTGCGACCGACGATCTCGGCCACTTCAGGGAACGGCAGCCTGAACACGTCGTGAAGCACCCAGGCGACCCGCTCGGCGGGGGAGAGGGTCTCGAGGACCACCAGCAGGGCGTAACCGACGGATTCGTCAAGCGTGACCTGGTCCGCTGGGTCACCGGACGGGAAGTCGCCGAATGCGAGCGGTTCTACGAGCGGCTCGGGCAGCCAAGGCCCGATGTAAGTCTCGCGGCGACGCCGCGCGGATCGCAGCGCGTCCAGCGCTCGGCGGGCCACCGTTACCGTCGCCCAGGCCTCGACATCGAGCACGGGGTCGCTGGCGTCGGCGTTGACGAGGCGCAGCCAGCAGTCGGACACAACGTCCTCGGCGTCGGCCTGGCTGCCCAGCACCCCGTAGGCGATCCGCGTCAGCCGCGGCCGCGCCCCGACGAAAGCCGCTGCCAGCTCGACGTCACGGTTCACCGTTGCCTCCGAACAGGCAGGCACAGCAGCCCGGCCAAAAAGACGGTGCCGGTCAGTCCGGCGAGTTGATCCGCTCCTCGGCCCGAGGGGATGAGCCGGCTGGCGTGGTACAGCAAGTGCGGCACGCTGAACACCAGCCAAACGACCCCGGTGAGCCGCACCCAGACCGGGTGCGGCCGGATCGCGCACGCGATGGTGACGACCAGCAGGCTCATGTACAGGGCCCCGACGTCGCGGACCAGGTGCTCGTTGTACGGCCCGGTACCGGACAGCCACGAGCGACCGCCGCCAGGAAACGACGCGAAGAACGAGGCGGGGCGCAAGAGCGCCCAGAACCCGACGTAGGCGGCGGAGGCCGCCAGCACCATCAGCACTGTCGTGCGGGTGGCTGCACCCAGGCCGACTCGGACACGTGCCAGCGATGGGCACTGCGGGTGAGGCTCAGCGCACACGGTCGGACGCCGTGGCCGGAACTGCCCGGCTTCGGTCACTTGGCCGCCGAGTTGGTGGTCGTCGTCGCACTGGCGATCCACTGGTCGAAGCTCTGGCGGCCGCGCGGTCCGGATGCGCTGGGCAGCAACGCCCCAGTGGCCATCAGCCGCCCAGCCTTGCCGGGGACCCGGAACGGCACGACGTGCCGATCCGAACCGTGAGCCCGAAGCCACTCGCGGGCCATGTCGACCAGCTCAAGCTCCTGAGGGCCAGCCAGTTCTGGCGCCAACCCGACAGCCGGGCCGGTCGCCAACGCGGCCAGCGCGGCGGCGACCTCCCGCGCGGCCACCGGCTGGGTGCGCACCTGCGGCACCAGCGGGAATCGTCCGGGGCTGCGGGCGAGAACCTGCCCCGCGAACTCATGAAACTGGGTGGCCCTAAGGATGCTACCCGGCAGCGGCCCTTCGAGTACGAGTTGCTCTTGGACCCGCTTGCCCGCGTAGTAGCCGTAGTCGACCCGGTCGACCCCGACGATGGACAGGGCAAGGTGGTGTGTGACCCCGGCGCGGCGGCCCGCGTCGAGCAGTTGGCCGGTGCCGGCGGTAAAGAATGCCACCGAGCTGCCGCGCCGGGTCGTCGTCCTGTTGCTGACATCGATGACTGCTCCAACGCCCTCCAACGCCCGCTCTAGCCCGGTCCCGGTGGTGATATCTACCCCTGTCGAACGCGCCAGCACCAACGGCTCGTGCCCTGACTCGCGTAGCACTTCAGTCAGATGCCGACCGACAACCCCGGTCCCGCCGACTACCGCAACCCTCACCTGCGCCCTCCTCCATCTTGTCGTCACCCGTAGGACGAACTCGAGGCGACTTCTGTGACATCGCCGGTGCGAGCACGGCGCCGCCCCGCACCGTCTCGCATGAACTGGTCCCTTATAACGCCGGAGCGAGCCCAGGACACCGTCCGAGGTGGCTCCCGGCGCCCGGCGACGCGCGGGCGGGTGAGATGCCGGCGACGGTCCCACCGCTGCTCGGCGAACGACGACCCCGGCGGGGAGGCGGAACGCCAAGCGTGGTGCCCTGCCCGTGGCTGTCCGCCCAGCACTCACGGGATCGCGGGATGCGGACGCCCGGCGTCGCTCCCTCGTGGTCAGACGACCGCCATGTCGTAGGTCACCCACATGGTGCGCGTCGCGTAGTGGTCGTACTTCGCTCTGGCCCGGTGGTTGTCGTCGGCCGTGATCCAGCGGACGACGCCCCAGCCGCGATCGTTGGCGATGGCACGGACGCCGCCGAGCAGGGCGTCGGCGGCCCCCAGGCCCCTGTGGCCGGGGTCAACGAACAGGTCGTCGAGGTAACAACCGGTCCCGGCGGCCAGCGGACGCGGAAACGGCCTGTAATGGGCCAGCCCGACTAGCCTGCCGCCCTGGTCCGCGACGAGCAGGCACCCGACCGGGTTGTTCGCGTCGCGGACCCATGACCAGACCAGGGCGTTGTCCTTGTCGGACTGGTCCTCGCGGTAGAACTCCGCGTAGGCCCGGTACAGCTCCTGCCACCGATCGAAGTCGCCATCCTCTGGGGGTCGGCAGAGCCAGCCGTGCGCGTTATTGGTCACTACCACAGGGTAGGAGCCGCGTCTGCTGGTCCCAACCCGACCCCCTAGTTGATCTATTGTCGCAGGCCGGGCTTTTGCAGCCCGGGTCGTGGCGGACGTGACGCTCGGCGCAGGCAGCGCGTCCAAAGTGGGCCTTCCGGTGGATGTTGACTCGAGGTGATTGGTTCGGCTCCTGAGTCTGTCGTCCGCCCGTCCGCCCACTTGGCGACCGGCCTATAAACCCGCCGCTGATCTCACCTGATGCGGAAGACCCGGCTCACGACGGACATCGGTGTAGGCAGCTGCCGCAGCGGCGAGTCGACGACCGTTCAGGCGGGAAGCTGCAGGAGGGAATCGGCCCGGGACCAGGGGTCGGGCAGTCGCGCGACGCGGCTGCAGGCCGACGTCCGCCGTCAGAGTCGCCAATGGCGACGTCGAAGTGCCCCGCGTGGCAGGTGCTTGCACGGCCCCGAACCAGCGCGCCGGGATCGTTCATGTCGCCGTCGGGCACCCGACGGGGATCGGCGAGGATGCATCCCGCTACGGAGCCGCGCGCGAGGCGGGCAGGCAATTACCTTGAAGCGCGACTCGCCGATCACTGACCGAGGCCTTGGCGGGGCCACCGGCTGCTGTCGGTGAACTTCCTACTGCCGTCTCAGCCGGGGAGGACCCCCCTGGCCAGGAGCAGAAGCGTGTAGGCAGCGACGCTTGCGGCGTCGACAACCGCGCCATCACGGATCATGGCGACGAACTCGGACTCGGTAAACCAGGCTTGGACCATGTCTTGCTCGGACCGCTCGCGGGCTGATAGCCCAGTGCTGAGACCCGTCGCGACGAAGGCGTCGAAAGCCAGGGTGCAGAAGCCGTAGACCGGATGCAGCCGACCGACGTGCGCCATCAGGTCAGCCGTGAGTCCGGTCTCCTCTCGCAGCTCCGCGGCCGCCAAGGCGTCCGGAGTGCCGCTGTCCGCTGCGCTCCATGAGCCCTGAGGGAACTCCCAGGACCGACGGCCCACCGGATAGCGATACTGCTCGACCATGCAGAATCGCCCGTCTGTGTCCTCAGGCATGACAAGCGCGAAGTCAGGCTTCTCCACAACCCCGTAGACGCCCAGGCTCCCGTCCGGGTAGACCACGGTGTCCTCACGAACCGAAAGCCACTGGTTCCGGTACGCCATGCGTGTGTCAGCGCGTTGCATCCCTGGACTCTAGTCCGTCCCGTCAGCCGCCGAGAGCGCCTGATCGTCGTGATCGGTAGCGGCCCGATGGCCGGGCGCGTGGGAGCGCTGGCCGCCCGGTGTCGGATGGGCGTCCCGGCGCGCGCTCAGGCGTATCGGACGCGCGGGTCGACGTACGCGTACAGCACGTCCACGATCAGGTTCGATACGATGATGAAGAACGCGGAGAAAAGGGTGACCCCGAGGATGATCGGCAGGTCGAGTCCGGCGATGGCGTCCACGGCCAGTTTGCCGACCCCGGGGAAGCCGAAGACGGACTCGGTGAGCACGGCGCCGCCGAGCAGGCCGCCCAGGTCCAGGCCGAAGATCGTCACAATCGGTGTCAGGGCGGCACGGAACCCGTGCTTGCCGATCACCTGACGCTCCGTGAGTCCCTTGGCCCGCGCGGTGCGGATGTAGTCCTCGGCCATGGTCTCGAGCATGTTGGCGCGGGTCAGCCGGGCGTAGTTCGCGGCGTACAGGAACGCGAGGCAGATCCACGGCAGGATCAGGTTGCGTGCCCACATCAGCGGGTTGTCGGTGAAACCGACGTAGTGGACGTTCGAGAGCAGACCGAGGGAGTAACTGAACACCGACAGCCCGAGCAGCCCGGTGAAGTAGACCGGGAGCGAAACGCCGGCCAGGGCGCCGGTCATGGCGGCTCGGTCGAACACGCTGCCGCGGCGTAGCGCGGACAGAATGCCTACGGAGACCCCAGAGACCAGCCAAAGGGCGGCGGCCCCGACGGCCAGTGAGAGGGTGACGGGCAGCCGGTCGAGCAGCAACGGCCAGACGGCCTGGTCGTTCTTGAACGAGTAGCCCAGGCACGGCGCGGGGCAATGCGTCTTGTCCGGGCCGTTGTTGAAGTCACGGCCGGCGAAGATGCCCTGTACGTAGTGTTCGTACTGGACCGTCACGGGCTTGTCGAGGCCGAGTTTGCTCCTGACTGCTGCGATCGCCTGCGCGTCGGCGACCCGGCCCGCAAACAGGGTCGCCGGGTCGGTCCCGACGAGCTTGGGCGCGAGGAAGAAGACGGAGAACGTCGCTACGCTGACGATCGCTAGAAGGATGACGACGCCGATCAGACGGCGAATGAGGAAACGTCCCATGAACGGGCGGCCGCGGCACCCGGGAACCGTGCTTCCCGGGTGCCGCAGCCGTCACCTACCTCTCGGGTCTCGTGGTCGGGCGGCTCAGGGGCCGCTGACGCCCAGGTTGGCGTAGTCGTAGATTCCGAACGCCTGGTCCACGTAGATGTTCGTGACCCGAGGGTTGCGGTAGTCCAGCGCCTTGTCCGCGACGAACGGCAAGAGGTCAGCA
>JAABUW010010497.1_pt1 | contig 10287 bp, 7 predicted proteins | sample 5560081 | NCBI WGS metagenome assembly JAABUW01 (sample SAMN10711882, study PRJNA513363) | rock metagenome | isolation source: Antarctica rocks | place: Antarctica: Victoria Land, Knobhead sud | reverse complement strand
ATGGGTATGGCACGATGTTATTGCTGGATATTTGATACTGATTTACGTTTGATATTGCGAACCAACGATCTGGCCTGATCCATCTCTGACATTCTCTATACAGTGAGGCTAATGACACCGTACACCAGCACTTCCTACGCGGCTTCGAACCTAACTTTCGCTGTGCTATTTATCAGAACGCAGGGCAGTGCAGGCGAAACGCCTTCTCGTAACGCCCTAGTTAGATGTGTGGGGGTTTTCAAAGCACTGGAATCTGCGCGCATGTATCCGGCTTACTAGCTACCTTATCGATGTCATTATTTATCGCATTGTGCATAAACTCTCTTTTCCGCAGCCAATACACCGGCCATATATGTGCCAAGTCATTTGGGCAGGATCATCATGACCCAGAACGATCCCAAAAGTCAACGTGGTTCCTGTACCGTAATTGTTAAAGGTTCTATTCTTCCCACGTAGGTAGATCGATATCGACGACAACCGGCTTGTTGTATCTCTTCGTGCTGTGTGGCCAACTGGATGCCATCATGGCGGCATTGATGACGCATGTTTCTCTCCTCGCCATTCTGCCTGAAAGAGCTTCCATATCACAACGCCCTGAGGGTGGGATGCCGCCTTGCCCACGAACGGCCGACGAAACGTCATGGGGATCTGACGTCAAAGTTGACTGAGTATCGGCAGGCGCATCAGCATTTTGAGGAGTCGAAGTTTTAAGGGTAAGCGGAGAGTCTCGCTTGGTCGACGTCACAGTAGAGGCATCATATTTCGATGCAGCCGACAAGGGAGCGTGAGGGCTCCGTTTCCATCTTAGACTGGGTCTGGTATCAGATCCGCTGGGCGAGCTGGACAATTCGGCCATTGGAGTACCCATTGTGGATGAGCCCGTGTTATCTATTGGTTCTCCTCCTTTGCCAGTCAAATCGATGAGGCATTGTTTCTTGTTATCTAGTCCCGGATCTCTCCAGTACTGTACCTCGCTCTCCTTGTGTTTTATGTTTGAGGACTCAAGATCCCATAGGACTCTTTCAGCACCTCTGCCCTCATGAACATGTCCACAAATTGCCAGACATGGCCGGACTCGCCATAAAGTTTGACGGAGTATCTCACAGCCGGCCGCACCACGGTCTTTTGATTCATCGCAGTGATACTTTGGGGGTGTGTGGGTAATGACAACGTGAGTATCCAATGGGATCTTGTCCCATAGGTTAGAAGCTTGTTCGGGATGATAACCAAACGCCCAACAGCCTTTAGCCGGCGAATATGGGGATCCGAAAGCCTTGAAGGTGGTACGTGGTCCTCCTTTTTGGGTGAGACATAACTCAGCGGACTCATGGTTCAGAAACGTGATAGACTTGCAGGCTTTGACTGCCTTCATGCAGGCCTGAGGGTCCTGAGGAATCTGATTATGAAAATAAGAGCCATAGTCCGCGTAAAAGTTGGAATCCAGGGTAATATCATGATTACCTGCTAAGATTAGCTGCCATCATACATACAGTTCCAGGAAAATCCTAGCTACCCGCAATGACAATCTTTACTTCAAATTCCGCTTTCTCGATCCAATCCAAAGTTTTACAGAGCTCTGAAAGAGACCCCTGGTTGGTCAAGTCGCCTGCGTGTATTAGTACATCACCTTTCGGTAGCTTGAAAGCACCATTTGCTGGGTTTGCGTTGTGGGTATCCGAGACACAAACAAATCGTGTCTTTCGCAAATGAGGAGGCATCGAACAATGCCTACTCGTACTACTGATGCTGGGTAATAAAGTCTTTTAATCCGAAACCCCCAATGAACCGCAATCAAGCAAGAAAATCAAAAGGCTCTTTTTGATACAGGGAAACGGAATGGAAGAAAATCAACTATCCGTGTCAAACGAGCGTTTGTTTGCCGGTGACTTTTCTGATCGGCTCTCAAGTAGTCAACTTCTTTTCTCATCACCCGAAAGAGTCTCCAGTCAATATGACTCTTACGAAAGAGAGATCTAAGGCAGGACGCAATCCCTTGCATACTCCCAACTCCGTACCTTGCCTCAGGTCGGAGTCAGGACCTCAGACGTGTTTCCGTAGCAAAGCCCCTTTGGGTTTAAGCAAGACGGCTAGAAGGGTTCACCTAGCACTGGGCTAAACCTAGCAGTGGGACAGCCCTATAGGGCTGAAAATTCACATTTCATTTTTTATCGCTTTAACGATTCGTTTTAGGTGAACTACGTAGCTAATAGGACCTCTTTGGGGCCCTTCTGATACGCATGCCTCGCCCTGATTGGCTATTTGTAGATATTCCGTTATTCCTTTGCTTCTGCTCCTGCTTCTGCTTCTGCTCCAGCTGTCTGACCCGTAGCTTAACTATCAGCTGCTTCTGCTTCTGCTTCTGCTTCAGCTGTCTGACTCGTAGCTTAACTATCAGCTGCTTCTTCTTCTTTTGTCTAAAGCTTGCTGTCAATGTCATTGATGCCGGCGAAGTGAAGAGCTCAGAACCTAGACGTAGTAGATCATTGATCTCTCTATTTCACAGCTTTGTTTGTTGAGCTGAGATTACAACAGCTCGCTTTCAAATAGAAGAAGGTTTTGAAGTAAAGAGCTCAGAATCTAGACGTAGTAGAAAATTAATCTTCTTTTGTCATATCTTTGCTTGTTGATTCTCTCTTCTTTCATCAACAATCTCTTGATTCATGATTCTTGCAGTATCATAATTATTCTTGATTCGATTGATCTTTTTCTTCTTTCTTCTATTTAACTCAAGAAGTTTCTGATTAGTAACATTCTGAATAGTAGATTTCGTCATTGCTTATATTGCTGCTTTACTCATCTTTTGAAGAATTTGATCAGAAGTCGATTCTTCTATTGCTTGTTTAATAAGCTGTTGTACTTGAGAGATATTTGCAGATGTTAGAACGACTTCTAAATCTTTGTCAAAATCAATGTATGTAACTGTAGCTTCAAAAGACGTAGTTGAACGTATGACAATGTTGTACTGCTGTGATTGCTTTAGTTTCTTAACAGAAGAAAAGTGCTGAAGTACTAAGATTGAGCTGAATGATAAAAGTTCTGTAGCTGTTCATGTTTTTCTAATATTCAGTGATGTAATTGTCTCATGTCGAGTCAGTTGATAAAGCTTCAGAAAGTTCATTTTATCGATTAAGTAACTGACTTCAAGTCGAGTAACTCGCTGAACATGAGTCTTGTACGCAGTAGCTAATGAAGCAAAGACTTCAACATCAAGTGATTGAAGCAGATGAGTAATGTGAATCGAAAGACACAGTAAAATGATTTTCTGACTGATGCAATAGTTAATCATCTGAGTAGTGATATGAGAAGCATGATCATCGATTAATAGCATTCAATATTCATTTTTCTGACAGATTTTAGTTTCTGAATCAAAGCATTTCTGTATTCAGACTAGACTCAATTCGTTGTTGATTCAATCATTCTTGCTCAGAGCAATATGATCTTCTTTGAGTACTTCGTATCAGATCTTCTGCTGTAGTTTTTCTTTGAAGATAATTCACGACTTCAAGACTCTTTCATTCATAGATATACACTCAATCAATGAGACTCACTCTCGATTGTCACATTGAGTCATATATGTCACGATTCTAGCCTTGCCAGGCTCAGCCTTCTAGCCTTGCCAGGCCTATCCTCGCTCCGTCACCTTGACTAGTCCCTATTGGGCCTAGCGTCGGCTGAGGAACACACATATGTAGCCAGCTTCTTTCCTGTAGCTACCTTTCTTCCTTAGCATTTATCTTCTAGTTAAATGACACCCATATTGACTCGCTCTATGCTGGCCCCTAACATTAGATAAATGCTCACCAACTACCCTGCTATCGACGTGTAGACGATACGAAATAACCTACTCCGTTTATTCAGAAAATTCGCAAGGGATTCTTCGAATTTGCACCACCATTTTAGACCGCAAGGGATTCTTCGGTTCTACATCCATTTTCACCATTCTATCCGCAAGGGATTCTTCGGATATTACAATCAGCTATTACCAGAAAATTCACAAGAGCTTCTTTGAATTTGCACCAAACCAAAACACCAACCCCCCATCTATCTTTACCTCAACAACTTCTACCTACTATCACCATGGCACGCGACGCCGAGCCAGTTGGGCCCCGAACAGCTCGCCTGCTTAGAAGCACTGCCAATAGAAGAGTCTCACTTCTACCCATCGATGCCCCAGCCGGGGCTGAAGAAGCTACAACACCATGAAACATAAAGAACAAGGAACAATTGTGTCAATGGGTCGCAAACCAGCCCGATCAGATTATCGATATGCTGAACGAGCTCCGAAGTCAGCGAGACCTGGCTCTACAGCTCAACGAGCACTGGATCCTCGTACAAGACGATCACAAAAAGAGAGCGGAACAACTAGAAGCCGCTTTTGAAAAGAACGATGAGCTAGAAGAAAAGATCAACCAGCTACAAAGCGAGCGATTGAACTTCAAAGCGGAACAACGTCAAGCTGATCGGCCTATGCCTCGTCAAGAGACTCAGCCAGCCGAGCATCGAGCCAATCAGAAAGAGGCCTCACCGACCCCTGAAGTCGACCAACGCCCCCGAAGCTCACGAGAGTCATTCACTCTATTCGGTAACGGGAACGGTCATCACAAGTCAACCAAATTTCCGGATTCATCTATCTTCACCGGCACAGGTGAACCTACTTGAGAGAGCTGGACCACCAAGATATCTGACAAGCTCGACGCCAACGCGGACCATTACCCTACCGAAAAGCTTCGTATCGCCTATGTGACATTCAGACTAGGTGGCGATGCTGACGAGCAGATCTATGCAAAGCGTTGTATCGATGCTTTCTCACCCTACCTATCACTGACGGAACTGCTGGAACATTTGGACGGAATATATGGCGACCAGGATAGAAATCGAAAGTGTCGTCGCGAATACAATGCGTTGAAGCAGAGCAATAAGCCGTTCAGCTTCTTCTACTTCGAATTCACAAAGATATTCAGCTTTCTTGACTACGACGACCGAACTCTGATGGACGATCTACAGGATAAAATCAACAATCGCCTCCAGGACGCGTTGTCAGTTTGCCCCATAGAGTTTAGCTCGCTTGATAAGCTCAAGACTTTCCTTCAGAGGGTGAATAATAAACAACGAGTCAATTACCAGCTACGTGACGAGCAACGAACAGTCAAACCGGTAGCAGCTTCGGAAAAACGTTTTGTTCCTTCGTCGACATCAGCACCAGCCTCGGCTACTAGCTATATTCGGCCCGCTACTTTTTCCACCCCCGAACCTGAACGACCAAGAATGTCAATCACCTGCTTCAACTGCAAAGTATCGAGTCACCTTTCAAAGAACTGCCCTCAGCTGAAGGCTAGTACTTCGACACCTCGTGCATTCACCCCTCGCCTCAATGAGATCATCATGCCGAAAGAAGAGGAGAAATTATTTACAGAGAAATCGAAGAATGAGGCAAAAAACTAGTGACTTTCACCAAAGGCGCGATGGAAGATGTGTTAATTTCTTCAACAACGAGTTCATCAGATGACCTCTTTGCTCCGGAATCTTTGACTACTGAATGTGTACTATCTAGCGATGAAATTAGTTACTCATTAAAGTCATTGATTGACACTGAAGCAGCTGACTATTCGTTCATTGATGAATTAACCGCGCAGAATGTTTGTGACCATTTGCAAATCAAATCGTTACCTTTAACCAAGCCCAAGTCAATAAGGGGATTCGATGGTCATTATGCAAAAAAGCTCATTACTCATGCGATTTATCCGAATCTGACTGTTCAAGGTCATATGAAACGTTCCGCCCCTATGCTGATTACCCGATTGAGTCAGCATCAGATGATTCTCGAAAAAACATGAATGAATAAGATCGGGGTAACGATTGATATGAGGAACGATCGCCTTCAATTTCCTGATTCAAAGGCTCATATCGATGCTAGCTCGACCTCTCTTTCTGTCATCAAGAAAATCGCGATAGAACAGAAGAGTTCGACCTCTACTCAAATACTAAAGAGGTCTACCTCTTCTGTCGTCACCCGACTCAGCGAGAAGTCATCTTCATTCAGTAAAATCGTGAAACCACCTAATTCAGTCAACTTCGCTTCGTCTTCCGATTCAATGAACATAGCAATGATAGGGGCTGCAGCATATAGATCACTAGTCAAACGGTCGAATGTGACTACTTTCGCGATCATCGTCACGAAAATCGATCGACTTCTAAAAACAGCTAGGAATAAACTCGAAGATGTAGATCTACAAGAGCTTTCACACGAAGAGGCCTTGAAAGAAGTCAAAGCTAAGCTTCCTTCGAAATATCATGACTATCTAGACGTGTTTGACCGAGCTATGGCTGATCAACTACTCCCTCACCGCCCCTACGATCACAAAATCGAGTTGACAGGCGAGAAAACGCCTCCTCGAAGCCGCCTCTACCATATGTCTGGCTACAAGCTTCAAAAGGTGAAGGATTACCTGATCGAACATCTGAATAAGAGCTTTATATCTTCCAGCTCGGCCTCATACGCTTCGCCCATACTATTCGCCGAAAAGAAAGACGGTAGCCTGCGTTTCTGCGTCGATTATAGGAAGCTCAATGCTTTGACCAAACGGGACCGCTACCCTCTACCCTTAATAGACGAAACTCTCGCTCGTATTCAAGGTAGCAAGTACCTGACCCGATTGAATATAATAGCCGCCTTCAACAAACTACGCATGCATCCGGAGAGCGAAGATTTGACTACCTTTATTACCTCTTTTGGCTCCTACAAATATCACGTGATGCCTTTCGAATTAACCAACGGCTCGGCTTTCTACCAACACTATATGAACGACGTGCTGTTTGATTACCTACATCAGTTTTGCCAGGCCTACCTAGATGACATTATCATCTACAGCAAAACACTGAAGGAACATAAGAAACACGTACGACTAGTTCTACATAGACTACGAGAGGCCGGCCTACAGGTGAATATAAACAAATGCGAGTTTCACGTTCAAGAGACCAGCTTTTTAGAACTATTGCTATCCATCGAGGGACTGAAGATGAACCCCCGAAAGGTACAAGCAGTTGTCGAATGACCTACTTCTACAAATCTCACCCAGGTGCAGTTCTTTATCGACTTCTGCAATTTCTACCGTCGCTTTATAAAGAACTTCTCGAAGATTGTTCGACCAATGGTTCGACTCACTCAAAAAGAGGTGATATTTGAATGAGATCACGCTTGTCAAACGGCCTTTGACCATATGAAGAAACGAATGACTGAAGCATCTATCCTTCGCCATTTTGACCAGAATAGAGAGACTATCCTTGAAACAGACTCATCCGACTACGTCAACGATGACATACTTTCTCAGTATGATGACGAAGAAACATTGCATTCGATGACCTACTACAGCAAGAACCTGAGCTTCGCTGAGTGCAATTACGAGATTTATGACAAGAAGCTACTAGCGATCATTCGAGCATTCGAGCATTGACGACCTGAGCTGAAATTGACTGAGCTACCAATCAAGATGTTCACCGATCACCAAGCTCTGACGCCATTAATGGAGGATAAAGAGCTGAGTAGACGTCAGATGCGCTGGGTTCAAAAGCTCGTTGACTTCAACTTCAAAATCATGTATCGCCCAGGCAAACAAAACATCAAAGCCGATGCATTGACTCGCCGAGCCGATTCAGTTTCTAGAAGCCCCAAGGATGAACGATGTCGCTATCAGCGAACTACGATTCTGACGTCGGATCGGATGAAAATCGCTGACCTGAAGGAGAAAGAGAACGGTGAACCAATTTACCGATTGGTTCTAGAAGCTAATAGAACCAACGAGGATTGTGTTCTACTTCGTGAAGCCGTATCAAAAGGTGAAGCTCAATACGAAGGTACTAAATTAAGGGATTGCCGAGTTCAGAACGGAATACTATACCGGGGTGACCTTCTATGGGTTCCCTTCGATGAGCATCTTCAAATGAAGCTGATTCGGGAAGTTCACGACCAACCTTCTATTGGTCATCTCGGAATTCTTAGAACGGTGGAAGCAATAAGAAGATACTACTATTGGCCCTCAATGCGGAAGACAATAGATAGATATATTCGAAACTGCTACATTTGCCAGCGATCAAAAGCTCCCCGGGATAAATTCAATGGATTACTACATCCTCTACCCATACCCGAACAGCGATGGAAGGACATAGCCATGGATTTCATCACCGGCCTACCCCCTTCTGAAGGCAAAAACGCCATACTAACAGTGATATGTAGACTGTCAAAGGAACGGCACTATATCCCTTGTTCTACTGATGACGAAGGAACCACAGCAGAAAAAACAGCTGAGTTAATGCTTCAGTGAATATATCGGATACACGGTTTACCCGATTCCATTGTTTCGGACCGGGGCCCCCAATTTACCTCCATCCTATGGAAGTCCCTTTGCAAAAGGCTGGGCATTAACCTTCGGCTATCCACTGCCTACCACCCCCAAACCGACGGTCAAAGTGAACGAGCCAATCAGGACGTCGAAAGATACCTTCGGTCCTTCTGTTCGTACATGCAGGATGACTGGGCTAAGCTACTACCCATGGCCGAGTTTGCCGACAATAATGCTCTGTCCTCAGCCACCTCCTCGACCCCTTTCTTCCTAAACAAAGGCTTCCATCCTCGTATGAGCTTCGAACCCGATACAACCGAATATGGAAGCTCCCGTGAACGCTTGCAAGCGGCTAAAGCCGAGGATATATCTGAACATATGAACAAGACCTTGACGTTTGCTCGCGAATCTCTAGCCAAAACAAGGGAACAAATGGTTCAACAAGCTAATAAGCATAGAAAAGAAGTTGATTATGAGGCCGGATCAAAGGTGTTCCTGGACGGACGGAACATCGTTACAGCGAGGCCTTCCAAGAAGCTAGACGACAAAATGCTCGGTCCCTTCACCAATCTAGGTCCCGTCGGCTCGTCATATAAGCTGGAATTACCAGAGACTATGCGTGTTCATGACGTATTCCACCCTGGCCTGCTTCGCCCCGCCGCCGACGACCCCTTGCCTGGTCAAAAGAACGAGCCCCCCGGGCCAATAGTGGTAAACGACGAAGACGAATGGGAAATCGACGATATATTGGATTCCCGCCGTTACCGGAGACGGCTTCAGTATAGGGTCAAATGGAATGGCTATGACAATGACCTCAATTGGTACAACGCTGATGGCGACGAATTTATGAACGCTCAGGAGGTAGTTGACGATTTTCATATTCGATATCCGAACAAACCGCGCTAGAAGCGCTTTCGGCTATTCAGCCAATCAGGATTTAATGGGCCTGGGCCTGTGAAACCATGATTGGGCAGTCAACCGAACCGGGCAGGAAATACATTCATGCGGACATGAATCGTCGAAGGGGGGGGTAATGTCACGATTCTAGCCTTGCCAGGCTCAGCCTTCTAGCCTTGCCAGGCCTATCCTCGCTCCGTCACCTTGACTAGTCCCTATTGGGCCTAGCGTCGGCTGAGGAACACACATATGTAGCCAGCTTCTTTCCTGTAGCTACCTTTCTTCCTTAGCATTTATCTTCTAGTTAAATGACACCCATATTGACTCGCTCTATGCTGGTCCCTAACAATATAAGTCTTTTCATACTTGAAAATCATGATTCGAAGCTTAGCAATGATTCTCTGCATGAATCTCTTTTCATTCATGTTGTAGATATCTTCTATCTCTATTTCATGCTCTTTTTTTAGACTCTGAAAGAGATTGAATCAGTCAGTTAAAATATCGTGATTCTGAGTCATAGCACGCTCTTTGTTAAACGAAGAAATATATACTGTTTTGATTTGCGAATGATGTTTCAGAAACTTCTGAGGTCAATTGACTTCGACTGACTTATCATCACTCTTTTTTATTAGTAGTTCTTTAGCTATTGAACGTACTTGCTTCACACGAGAAGATCAGCCTCAGGCCTGAAGACGTAGAATTCAGTCACGTATAGCTGCTTCTTCGTCGGGGCTAAGTCTTTGAAATTGCGGATTGCGTGCAGCAGCTGTCTTTCGACCATTGATCCGGTTTCAAAGAGTACTACTTGGTATTCCATATTGACGAGCGAGTTTTGCTTGGGAAGGATTTTCGTTGGCTGCTGAAGCCTCGTTCCAACGGGCGTGAGCAAGCGTTATGCGCTCTTCCTGTGAAAGTTCTATATCTTCAGAAGATATGAAGGATATAGGGGGGGTGAGGGGGGTGGCTGCCATCGTTTTGCTGATATGTTGAAGAATTACACGTTGGCAGCAATAAAATATGAAATGTGAATTTTCAGCCCTATAGGGCTGTCCCA
>JAABUW010010495.1_pt1 | contig 10289 bp, 15 predicted proteins | sample 5560081 | NCBI WGS metagenome assembly JAABUW01 (sample SAMN10711882, study PRJNA513363) | rock metagenome | isolation source: Antarctica rocks | place: Antarctica: Victoria Land, Knobhead sud | reverse complement strand
GGTGGCGGCGGCAGTTCTCGAGCTTCGTCTTCAGCTGTGCCGTTCGCCGAAGGTCTCGAAGTCCCTCCTTCTCAAGGTTTTGGAGGCCCCCGTCGGCATCGGCTCCGTATCCCACAGGCACCTCCTCACAGCCGTGTTCCTCCAACAAGTGTTTTGCGACAAATTGTTGAAGTTGTTAATCAAACCGGGTGCGAGTCTGAAACAACGGCCATCCGTGGCAAATCGGAGCTTTCTCCTCGCTGTGCTCGGTGGCGCCATCACAAGAACGTGCGAGATGCAAGTCATCTCCGGCCAAAGCTCACTTCTGATGATCCTGATCCGCATCCTCCGTCAAAAAGACCCTGCACGGTCAACGAGAGCAAGTAGCTTGAGATACCCCATATTCCGCAAACATAAGAGGTGGCCGCTCAAGTTGCCGTGTCTCACGCTGTTATTGCACGTGACTCATACAGCAATAGCGTTCTAGAACAAAGGAAAGGACAACCATAGCAACATTCAATTTCATTACACGGAGTATTCTCAACGGGGTATCATAACGCAACATCATCACTTCTCCAATATTTCCTCCCCATGCTCCATCCGCACGCTCTTCGAGTAGTAGTTCTTCGTCCGCCACGCGGGCGTGCCGAGATACTTGATCCCCTTCGGATCCTCAAACATCTGATTAGTATGTTCCAGGGGTCGCCCGGCCGTTTCTAGGTAGGTCAGCACGTGTTCGCTCTGTGGGTTGCCACTTGGGAGATGCTTACCTGGAAAGAGGAAGAAGACGTGGACGGTCATTACTACGCAGAAAGTGGCGAAGACGAGGTACTGCGTGAAGTGTCAGCAGACGTGGTCACGGGTGTGGGGAGGTGCGATTGCTTACAGTCCGCCACTTGATATCTACGAACGCCGGTGGTACAAAGTATCCTAAGGCGAAGTTGAATATCCCTGGTACAGCGAGGCGCGTGGTCAGTGGAGTTTCGAGTGTAGACCGGGGGGGAAAGTATGCTTACAATTGCCCGAGGTAGCAAGCGCAACGGCTTTGCCACGAAGATGATTTGGATAGAGCTCCGGAGGATATATCCAAGATACCGGACCCCAGGTCGGTGCAAACGAAGCGACGAACAGATACGAGCAGGCGATGACAGCTTTCGATGCATTGCCGCTGACCGTGACTGATGCCTCTCTGTAACCGTCGACTCCTCCAGGTCCAGTGTCCACACCGTAGACAGCGAAGATGCCTGCGTTGGCGAACATGAATGTCGCCATGAGGGTGCTTCCAGCGAGGAGGGCAGGACGGCGGCCGATACGGTCGATCCATATCAAAGCTGGGATAGTCATGACCACATTGATGACGTATTGAATCGAGCTGGTAAGGAGGAGATGTCGTTTGTCGACACCGGCCATCTTGAAGACGTAGGTGATGTAGTACATCATCACGTTGACTCCGGTCAGCTGCGACCAGATTTGTGTGAAGAGGCCAATGTGTGTGCGGTTGAGGTATCTTGGGCTTAGCAGCTCCTGGTAGCCAGATCGCCAGCTACCGTTTTCTGTCTCTACCCATTCGTGGATCTCTTGCAATTCGCGGCCGACCCAGGGGCTGTACTCGTCTCCGTGGCCGTGCGTGAGGATGAGCACACGTTCGCACTCCTGCCAGCGGCCACGAAGTGCGAGCCAGCGAGGCGACTCCGGAAGAAAGATCATGCCGACGAACAAGATCATTGCGGGTATGGCCTGGAGTGCCCATGGAATCCGAAAGGCTTTAGGTCCTTCGAGGAAGCTGCAGCCGTAGGAGATGTAGAACATAATGAGGATACCCCATGTGATTGCCCATTGCTGTAGTCCGGTGAGACGTCCACGCTTCGAAGGCTGTGCGATCTCGCTGATGTAGACTGGGACTTGAGCAGAGCAAATGCCAACGCAGAGACCGTTGAGGACTCGGCCAACGATGAGCATTGGTATGTTCTGCGCAGCGGAGGTGACGACGCAGCCCATCACCCAAATGATTGTGGCGAGCCTGTCGAGTCTATCAGCGCGACGTCTCACTGCTGCCGCCCATCTCTGGACTCACATGACAGCCCTCCTTCGGCCTATTGCATCAGACAGGAAGCCGGAGAAGAGTGATGCCACCCAAGAACCGCCAGCCATAGACGCTACAATGCCGCCTTGAACACTGGGTCGGGGACCCATGCATGACTGGTCGATGGACTGGTCGAAGTAACATCGGTAGCTCTCTCCGGCGATGCTGTGCGCATGTCAGCAAGCTATTTATTGGATCGAGGAGGATGATACGCACATAGCACTCATAGAGGATATATCGAAGCCGAAAAGTCCACCACCTATCACGGCAATCGCCGCGATGAAGTACGGGTTGCTGTATTTCTTGACCATGGTGACTCGAGTCTACGATACTTGATGCCGCCGGCGATTAGATGTTGATGGCGGTTTTCTCATTCTCGGTGGCGACGGTGCGGTGTGCTGTGGAGTGAGGTTCGGAGCTCGTGGCAGCTCTCACCAGCGCATCCGAGTCCGGGTGAAGTGAAGTCGCTGAAAAAGTGCGAATGAGGATGTGAAGTCACACTCTGGCCGTGGTTTCCCACTCTCGACGCTGAATCCAACACAACTTCACTTCATCGCCTTTCGAGCAGTTCGTGCAGTCGCAGACGCAGAATGGATGATGCGAAAAATCGGACATCGCATTCAGGCTCCCGCTTGTGTGTTGGTGTGCCGCCACTCGTACAGCTCCGCTTCGTTCCCTGTGGTACGTCCGTACCTTCGATCCCTCCGCATCTAGAACCCTCGCCCCCGTCCACTTAATTTACTACTCGGTTCCGGTCAGCACTAAGTATAGTTTTATATTGCCAACGGTCACGCAAGCACAAAACAACCACGCTTATGAAGAATCTTTCATCGTGCAGGAGAGCGACATGGAGTCCTCCTTCCCCAGATACCGCTGTCCACACCGTTGGCCAAATCATGGGGAATCCCGGGATCGAGCCATGTGGCACCGTTGCAGCGGAGCCGTGTCCGGGGACTCGGCCCGCGATCGCCGAGGAACTTTGCGGTTGTGTTTGTGTTTGACGGCACGGCATCGGCACATGTGGGCACATCAGTCCACCTGTGACGACCACAAGATATGATGCTCAACACGGCTCTACCCATTCATCCGGCCACGAACGCTCTGACTGTAGCAAGTCAAAAGGTAAACGACTTGTACATGACCTTGTTTCGTGCCTCATTCAAATCGTTACAATGTTCTCCTACACAGTTTCACCATATAACAATCTGCCTCCCAAGACCTGCGATCCGAAGAGACGCACGCTTTGGTCGTTCACTTGCCCTTCTCAAGATCCGAGTCGCGCTCCCGAACAGAGACACCTGGTCCAACTGGTTCTCCCCCCTTCTCGTAATACTCGCGGACAGGAGTGCTAGCAGCCGAGTCAGACCCAGTCCTCTGTGCGGCAGCACCAGCCATGAGACTGATCAGATCCATAGGATAGTCCCGCAAGACTGTTTTAGTCGTACCACGCATGTCCATCCTGCGGTGCTCGCTGGTATTGAGGCTGTGGATCAGATCCTGAGAGGCGGCGAGTGAGTACGCCATAAGATCGATTGGTTTCAGAAGATTCCAGCCCTCATCCCCGAAGCCGAAGCGGTATGTTGCTCTGAGCCAGCGGCCGGCAAGAACCCAGGCGTTCAGCGCGATAAGCAAAGCTAGTATTAGGCCAATGTAGGTAGTAGGTGTCCAGGTGATCCGGACAACGAACAAATGCGGGTAACTGGTCATCATGATAGGTTGCTCTGTTACTGCGGAGTATCATCAGAGCATACTCGTAGGCGCTTTCCGTCCACGCGGTCTGACTGATGTGATAAATCTGGTTTATGATGGCATCGAGGCGTGACATATTGGCAAAAACGTTCGAGCCGGCGCCACTAGGTGCGTGCTCGTTGAAGGACTTCGAATAGCCGTCAGTGCTGGACAGGACCGCAGCAGCGCCTTCGAGAGCGTAGTTGAGGTCGGCGAACCCTGAAACGGCTTCACCATTCGGCGCCCGAGCATTTGGGCAGCGCTCATCGGTGACGTTCGCGCGAAGCACGCCGCCGTCAAGAGTGAAGTCCACCTCTCTCCACGATGAACCGACATTGTCCTGTTCAAGGATTGGTGTCATCTTGCACGCCGCTGCGAAGTCGAAGGTGCCGCCGTCCGGTATGTCGGAGACGTCAGGATTCTTTCCATCGTACATAAGTCGATAGAGCATGGATGCATAGCCGCCATCCCAAGCGTCCGCAGCGCCAATGAGTGTTATGTACGGATCCTCCAGGTAGTTCTGGACTATCATGACACCTTTTCCTTGAGTATCTGTCCGAAACTTGGTGGCAGTCCAGTTATCGGCAGATGCAGGAAAGGGTGATGAGATCTTGTACAGTCCAGTACCCATGTAGTTGCTTTTGTCTGTTTCTTTGTTGTAGGAGGAAACGTTCAGAGATTTGAATTTGACGAATTTGCCATCCACAGATTCGCATGTCGTAGCATTGACCTTGACTTCCTCACATTTGATAGTATGCGGATCCATGACGGGGAGACAGTACCGCCGACGAGCATTTTCGAATTGGACCGACTTGACCTCATCCTGGAAGTGCTTCATGGCATGGTATGGCAGACCCATTGTCCCATTGGGAGGTTCAAACGTGACTCCGGCGATCGAGTACTTCTGGTACCTAGTCGCGAGTAGAAGGATCAGCAAAGGTCTCAGACCTGCCATCGAGCTTGTAAGATTGCAGGGCACCACCCAAGAGCATGCCGTTGTCTCGGAGTGTTCAGCCAGCTTGACTTACGTTACCGGTTGAGAACTGAGAGCGTGCAAAGCCAGAATATAAGTACACCCTGGATCGTTGATGTCGTTGTCGCAAGGGTCAACGACTACGCCATCATACATATATGGAATGTCGACGCTGACTGGAATAGTTGTAATAGGTACGAGCTCGCCTTTGTCCGAGATGATGGCCTCGATGACAAACTACAATCGATAGATAGACTTGTCAGCTCATACCTCACAACATTAGAGCTTCAGGCTGGGAAGACATACAATAACACTGAGCACCGAATGCACGAAGGCAAAAATGATCATTGCCAAGAAGTAGAATGCCACAAGCCGCCAGATTGTTTTGTTGCGTGCAACAGGGATGCCCATAGCGACCTTGGAGCCGCTGGCAGCCTCGAAGTGAACATGGAGCCGTGGGATCGTGAGTTCGTCATTGCGCAGTTCGGTCTTCGTTTCCGCCTCATTGGTCAAGCTAGGTGAGATTGTCAGTACCCATATCGTGAGAAGATCAGGGCTAGATTTCTTGCCTACCGACGGAAGTGGCTGAACAGGATACCTACACAGACAGAAGCGCAGGGGGGTCAGTGGGTTATCTAGACGAGGTCATGCATGAGTGCTTCACCTATCACCGTAGCAAGGAGCGTGATGAGCTTGCTGGGGATAGAGAATTGTGGGAGAGGTAGCGGATCTTCGCTCTGTAGAGTATTAGATATCAATGCCAGGTCGATATGTTGGCTGGCTGAGAACCGTGCCCTCACGATAAGTACAGGCACCAATTCGACTGGCCGGAATGTCAGGAGGGAGATTGGACCACCGCGTGGCATGTCGGTGGTGCGTCAGCCCTCAAAGCGGTGGACTAGTAGGGCGACGCATTATTCCTCCCCGTCAACCGACCAGATCAGATCACATGCACGAAACGGAAACGTTAGGCGAAGCGTCTAGCAAAGCCCATGTGAGTTGAGTCAGCAATAGTATGGTGTTCAGCATAGAGACCAAGAGGTGAAAGCAAACACTGCGTCTTGCTGCTGTTCCTGAATGCTGCTCTACCGCGACGACTACGGATCTTCTCTCATCGAGCGTGACCTTCCCCTCTGTCGAAGACTCAAGGATTCTCTCACTTTGCGTACATCGCCGAGTGTCGAAACCGTACCCTCATACCAACGAACGTTTCTGCGCAACTACAGTTGTCTACGAGTCCGCGTTGATATCGATATCCATCTTCTTCCATTGGCGGGCCGGGATCTTGCGCTTGAACATGATGTCGATCTCGCGGTAGGAGCGATCCTTCATTTCAGGCAGGAAGAAGTAGGCCGTGACCAAGCAGACGAATCCCGTGGCGCCCCAAACGTAGCCGCACTTGCCCCCAACTACATTGAGTTAGCAAGTGCCCAACCCATTGCAGGAGCGAAAGACGAGACAACTTACGGTTTCCACTTAGAGGGTTCAACATGTATGAAGCAACTGTCTGAGGTTAGCTTCTTTCCCAAAGCTGATTCTACAGCGCAGGACTTACGGAAGATGCAAGGGAATTCGACAATGTAGTAGACAGCGCGACCAGTTCCGGTCGTCAACGGTCTGAGGCGAAGTGCCGACGTTTCTCCAATGATGACCCATGAGGCAGGCGCAGGCCCTAGAGTGAAGAGAACGGAGACGATCAGGCCCAGCGAGGCCTGCGCTAAGTTCGCTGCGTTGCCGCCGCCAACAGAGCCTGCAACACCGAGGGCAATCAAGAGGACGGTGTTGGCAGCAGAACCCCAGAGATAGATGCTACGTCGACCGAAGTAGGTGGTCAGAAACCAGGAAAGCATGACAAAGACCATCTGCAAGGCCGAGGTGATGAGTCCCAAGGCGAACGCCATATTGTCGCCCACACCAGCTTCTACGCCAGGTTAGCACACGTGTTCAGCTATGAGCCACTTTAATCAACACGTACGCTGAAAGAAGTACACTGCCTGGTTGGCGATGAGGTTACCAGTCAAGTTCTACCATTGCTATTAGCGTTTCGTCTCTTTCAAGAATGGATAATGCCTCTGCACTCACCTGCGCCGCGTAGACACCGCACACGATGAGAGTACGTCGAAGATCTGTGCCTGTGAATAATTCGATGTAGCCGGGTGATTTCTCGGACTTCTCGAGCTCAACGACACGTCGCATCATGGCGACAGAGTCATCCGGGTTGACTCTTGACTTGCGTCCAAGGCGGACGATGGATTTTGCCGCTTCCTCGTGCCTTCCCTTCCGGACCAGCCACCAGGGGCTCTCAGGGCAGAAGAAGATGAGAATGGCGAGAGGAGTTGGGAACATCCATTGGAGCGCAATTGGGAGCCTGATCACGTCGTTAGTGGAGAGTGACTGATGCTAATCAACACAGCACATACTTGTAGGCAGTCGGCCCGTCGATGTTGTGATAACTGAAGGTGACGGCACCGACGACGATGCTGCCAATGGCCCAGAACATTTGCAGCATCTGAGTGCAAGGAGCCCTTAGCCTGATTGGTACGATCTCGCTGCAGTACGCAGGAGCATTGGCAATAAAGATGCCCCACGGAATGCCCTCGAGGATTTGAGCTGCGAAAATGACCGGCATCGATTGGGCGAAGTAGAAGACGAAGATAAAGCAGTTCAAAAGCATGAGTCCTGTGCAGGTAGCTTAGCGGGCACCCAGGAAAGGACGTAAAATGTAGCTGATATCATACCAATCAAAGTGGCCCAACGGTATCCGACGCGGGTAGTCAGAGGTCCGGCGAGGAAGACACCGACGAGCGCACCGAGCTGCCCGGACACCTGGAGCGAAGATTGCCATTTGGTCTCCACAACATACTTGTCGTCGGGCCCGGTGAAGTCCGGGTTATACACGCCGAACTTTCTTTTGAATGACTTCAATGCGAGAAAGTTGCCGATCAGGAAGACATCATATGATTCCATGATCTGGAGGAGTCAGCTGCTACTACTACTCATAGCGACACATGGGCAAGTGTGGCTCACAATGGTGCAGGATATGACGAAGGCCCAGAAGGACGCCATTGGGTATTCTTTGACAGCTTGCAGGACCGTCATGTCGTGCTCGGCGTTCTCAGCCAGAATGGCCGCCGCCTTGTAATCGGCAGTCTCTGCCTTCTCGTCGAAGATAACATCGTGCTCGACCGACTGCGCACGCGGGGTGGCCTTCTCCTCGAAGGCTGGATCCATAGCGGCCATTTCTTGATCCCAAGGAACAGAACTAGGCGCGGTAGGAAGATGGTGTATGTGAGGGAAGAGGAAGGGAAGGGAGGATGAAGTAGAGCAGATCGCAGGGAAGTGGGAGTACGCTGGCCTCTATGTTTCAATTCATGGGTGGAGAATGGATATTGTGGAGGAACATCGGGACATGGGGGGTTTTTCCGGGGCAGAGTAACGTTGCACCATTTAGCCGCTCGGGCCGCTGGGATAATTAGCACCGAGCTATCAATTTGTCTACAAGGCGAGCATACTTTTCATCCAGGCCAATCCGAGCAAGGCAGGCAGGCAACCCAAGCTAGCCAGGATATGCTTCGAGAGTTCGACGTCTGGCCCACGAGGTCCACGTGAGCCATGTGAGCAGGATTCCACGAATCAGCGAGGTAACGCTAGCCTATTCGATGGTGCATTCCTAGCGCAACCGCGGCACTCCAGAGTCATTAGGCCCCGAGTACGGGGTGGAATGTCGGGGCTGGGCCTGTTCGGCTCCACGCGTTTCCTCGTCCTCGTGCGCTCTGTCGTATGCGTGCAGCAGATGCAGAAAGTCCACCCAAGCTTCCGGTAGAGCTGATCGGGTCGGGCCAATCATGATTTGTTGGTTGGTGCCAGCAAGAGTGCTTCACCTTTGTAGAGCTGCGTGCCGGCGAAGGTCTTGCAAGGGGAATGCCTACTCCACACAGCACTCATGACTTTGTGAGCTCCAATAACTAGAGTATACGCGCTGACGGTAATGCCAGACTGGCGTTTCGATGTCTGGAAGACTGTGGGAATCACCATAAACCGCCATGAAAGACTGGCTTGGGGTTCCATAACAGCCTTCCTCCGCCTCGGGCCAGCAGCTTCCGGTAGACTGCAAGTAGCTAGCAAGCGTACTACCAGAACTCCAGATCTCACCACGATGAAGCACCTAGCAGTATCCGTATTCAATCAAGGGGTTCGAGTCATCACGGCCCGGCCTGGTGCAGTCTTACTTGTGGACCGTCCCCAACAATTCTCGCAGTGCAACCGCAGGCGCATGGAAGTTCTAGAATCAAAGATGCATCTTTTGTCGACGCGGGATGTCCACTTGTGCCAGAGCAGAAGAACAGACGAACAGCAATTTGGTGGCTGCTGGTGAATGGGGTCAACTTTCACCACCGAAGAGCATCAGCGTGTTCGAAGCATACACAGGTTCAAGCACAGTCGAGAATCAAGTACAGTCCTATCATCGTAATCATCGCCCATGATCCGCCTTCCATACCGGTGCCTGGCGACACTGGTGTCTATATCGCTTTCCAAGCCTCTGTCTTGCACGTTTGCCGGTCTCAAACATCTTCGCCACACCATTAATATCAAGCTCATTCACCACAACCCAGTCTCCCACCGTTCCACCCTCCTCGTCGCCTTCCTAGCCTGTAGAAGTCTAAGGCAGCACCTCATACTGCTGATCATTCCACTTCTTGCGGTCCGAAAGCACCCAGTACGCAAGAGCGCCGACGACTGGGAAGATAAAGACGAGCACGCACCACAGGATCTTGTGGCTCGGGGGGCGGCTGGACTTGAGGACCTCGACTGCGGGCGAACGTCAGCAGGCGGTACTTGTGAGTAGGCGGCACGCATCGGCAAGCTGCCACCGCAGGCAGCAAGCAAGGAGACGGGGCGAGGACTTACTCCAGATAATGATATCAAGCACCAGCACAATAAATCCAACGATGCCGCCGCCAGTGCCGTATTGCTGGCCTGGGTTCATACCGAGGGTCTTGATTTGGTGGTCGGCCAGCGGCGCGGCGAAGGCGACGGCGGCGAGGCAGAGCTGGAGGGCGAGGGAGGTGAGTGGTGCCATGATGATTGATTCGAGTGTGGTATTGGTAGTGTAAGTAGGTAGCGGAGGTGTGGTTGTAGAGGAAGAAAGAGTGTGTGATAAGGAAGGACCTGTGCAGGCTCGAATGCCCCGCTGGCTACGCAACCTACGGCGGACTGAGTCGACTGAAAAGGACATGGAATTAAAATAGCTTGACTAGCACGTTAGCGTCGACGGCGCTAGTTAGAGTTCTTTTTTTTGTAACTACGTAATGCGAATAGTCTATACATCGCTCCTTTAGTCGTAATTGACTAGTCTAGATTTGGTAATATAGGCGAAGTAAGGAGAGGTAAATATAGGTAGTAATAAAAAGACTGTAATCCCTGCAATGCGTAACGGGTAAGCTAGGCCCGATTAGGCCTAGCTTATTGAGATTAAAGTTACGGTTAATTACGGGTAGCGGACGCTAGATAAGTAAACCCTAGTCG
>JAABUW010010491.1_pt1 | contig 10293 bp, 3 predicted proteins | sample 5560081 | NCBI WGS metagenome assembly JAABUW01 (sample SAMN10711882, study PRJNA513363) | rock metagenome | isolation source: Antarctica rocks | place: Antarctica: Victoria Land, Knobhead sud | reverse complement strand
GGGTCCTCAAACGGTTTCAAATAACGCGTGTCCTGATTCTCTGTCGCTTTGGCCGTGGGCCATCACTGATCAACCACTGCAGCGCCATCCCGTCAATGCGCACTTCCAGAGCCCAAAGCGCTTGATTCTTAATTTGGCGAAGCCTAAAATTAGCAGCTCGCGGGCGCATGAGGCAGTGAAAACACAGATTGTACTCTGAGTGTAAATTGCATTGAGTGACTGTTGGGGGCCGATGTTGCAAATGCTGTGGTGGTGTGGTGCTCTAAATAAATCATGCCAAGCATTATAAGGCTTAGGGTGCTATTCTTAAAGTACTTCAGTGCTATTTCCGGTAAGTCGCGCTTACCTTGCCTCAGCCCTCAGACCTGATGCCAAGAAAAATCTAGGGTCTATATTATTTTAGGGTTATATAATTTTTTTTCTCATCAGGTCTAAGGCGAAACCCCGTAATATTGTTAGACGTGCAACTATTTAGTGTAAATTCTATACAAGTTTTTGCAACATGTTTGTAAAGTTACAACTTATATATTTGCTATACAATTAAAATTAAATAGTTATATTTTGTATTAATTAAACTATATTTGTTGCTAGATTTTAATATACTTTATATATATTTAATTAAAATATATAATAATAGTATACTATATAGTTGTACTAATATTAAATTAAAAATATCTTAATTTTAGTCAAACTTTAATATACAATAACGCAATAACAATTTGTTAGTTGCTTGTTTTTATTGCTTTTAAAGCAAGCTATTAAAAGATATAACAAACAATATAGTAGATTATTAGTATTCTAGAGAATAATTATATATAAAGAGCAAAGATTGCAGAATATATTGCAGTCTCTAAGTTAGTTTCAATTAAGTTTAGCTTATCTAAATTAAATTAATTTAGATCTAAATTAACTTGCTAAACAGATTAATTAAAATTAGATAAATAGCTCTTCGAATTGTCTATCTAATACTATCTTAATCTGTAGACTTCAAATATATTGTTATTGTATTGCGCAATACTTTTATTCGATAATAATATATTTATTAGTTTTTACTAATTTTTTGATTTATTAATTCAAGCTATCTAATAAAGATTTTAAACTTATTTCTAAGCAATAATTTTGTTAGCTTGTTTGCTATTATATCTACGCTTTAAACAAAACTAATATAAATATAATTACTTTTGCAAAGATCTCTAATATAATAAAGTATTATATTAATATATTTTAATCTATTATTAATATAAGCGTTCTTAATAAGTGCTAAAGTTGCTTAATTGTTGCTTATTAGTTGTATAAAAAATACAAATCTGTATATTTTGTTCTTAACAATATCTATACAATTTAGTAAATCTCTAAAATATTTTATATAATTAGTATCTCTTAGAATCTATATAATTTATAGACTTTTTCTAATATATATAAATAGAGTTATATACTTAGTTTTAATAATAAACATTGTTACTAATTTCTACTTATATAATATTTATACAATTAATTTTTCGCTTATTATAAATATATATTTAAGAATTAATTTTTAATTTAATCTATCAAATATATAGTCTAAGTTAAAGTATATTACTAAATATAAATTTCTATTGTTGCTATATATTAGTCTTTTGTCGACAATAAAGCAAAAATATTAAAGCAATATTTTTAAGATCTAATTATAATATTTTATCGAATTAACAAAATATTAACTTAGATATTCTATTGCGAAAGCAATATTTGAGCAAGTATAAATAGCTATATATATAATGCTTTCGATTGCATATTAATAATTTTTTTAATTAATTTACTTATTTTTTGATCTAACAAATTAAAGAGAATTGTATTTATTTATAGACAATTTAATTAAATTGCTTTTGTTAACAAACATTTGTAATCTATTAAGTATCTTGTTAATATAATAGAATTAATTTATACGTAGAGTTTTAACTTTTCGATCGCGAGTAATTCTAATATTAAAAATTCTTTTTATTTTTCTTAGATTCTTTATCTTAAATATTTTTTGAAATTCGCGTTTAAATTAATTAATATTATCTATTAATTGTACAACAATAGCAATATTGTTAATATAAAATAAAAATATAATACGTTGTTCGAAATACAATAAAAGACAAAGATTAATATTGTATTGTTTAAAGTCTAACTTAACAAACTCTTTAATATAGCATTTATATTAGTTGCAAGTAACTTATTTTAAACTATAAAGACTTCGAAAAATACGCAAACATTGTTTTAAAAATATATTTATTTTAGATAAAAATATTATATAAATCTTTTTTTTAAGAAAAAACTTACCAATAAAGATATTGTTAATATTTATCTAATAGTATTTTAGATTTTTTAATATAATAATAACAAAAAATACTTATAAGATATTAAATTTAACAATCGAAACAAAAATATCTTTGTAATTAATTTCGAAGACTTGTGTTACAAGCTTATTAAAGCTATACTAGTGGTTCAGGTTCTACGTCTTTGGGGCGAACCTATTATTATGTTCGCTATGCTTAAGGAGCGAGCAATCTAAACATCATGTTCGACATGTTCGACGAACGAACATTGCGAACAATTATGTTCGCTATGTTCGACGCGCAAACAAGACGAACAATCATTATTTCTTTAGTATATAGAAACTAAAATACGACTTTCTTATGAATCGTGTTTAACTCATTATAAATTTTTACTTATTGTTACTCTAGTTCATCGAATCTCTACTAAAATTTATTGAACATAGAAATTGTTTATAGTTGCAAATCTTTGTTATCAAGTGATTGCTTGCATTGTTTGAAGACGTCTACAAATTTCTTTAAAAGCATAACTCACTTTAATATTTTAAAAGAAAGTACTAGCGTAACACTTTAAACACTCTAAGGATGTTTATATTAGATTAACGCGTTTCTATTCTAAGCACTAGCTTATTAGTATCACGCCAATCATTAATCATGAAAGACGACAAGATTAGAATCAATAAATCTAATATCTATTATGAAGATCGTATTGATCTAGAGAACTAACTTATGCAAATAAATATCTATTTTATCTTCTATTTTGTTCTAGCGAACTAAAAGACGATTTTTGCATCAACATTTCTTAGAGAAAGAGTTCAACATTAACTCAAGTTAAACTTACGAAAATATTTAAAAAACAATAGCGAAAATCCTCGTATAATGTTCACAAACTTCAATAATTTCAAAAAAGAGCTTCGAAGAATCTTTGAAATATTTAACGAAAAACAAATCGCAAAAAGAGTGATTTAACATCTAATTTAACGAATTTTTGTAGCAAACTATGTAGCTAAATTCTAAAAATATATTAATTTAATTAAGTGAAACGATGTCGCATTTATAACAATGTTTCGACGAAATTACAAGAACAATCTAAAGAACGAAATTATGCGTAATGAAAGAATTTTTAACAATATGTTTAATCTCATCGAAGTAATTATCGATTTCAACGACAAACTATATAAAAAAGCTATAAAAAAAAATACAATCAATCTTAAGAAAGAGCAAGAATTTTTTTTGAATTAACGATCAAATATTAGTAAAAAGAATTTCGTTTTAACTAAAAATACAATAATTTTAATTATCGTAAATCTACATTTATAAAACTAAATTTTATTTAATAATGTAAAGGAAAAAACTTTAAAGAAAAGCAAAATAATAAATTCTAGAAAACGTACTATTTATGTGACAAATTAAGTCACTTCGCAAGAGATTATTAATCACGAAATTTAATAAATCGTTAACAAATCAATGCTATGTTAAGAGAAATATCTAATAGCTAGAACGACATTAGAAAGCAAATTAACACAAAGACGAACATCTTCAAAATTAAATCGAATGACAACTACTATTTAGTAAAAAATCTAAATTAGTTACAAAAAGTCCTAGATAAAACATTATTAAACAAGACATTCGCATTTACGTAGAAAGTTAATCAAACACTTAATGAAACTATAAGAGCGAAACGATTAAAAACGTCATACTTTTATTTAGCAACAAACTTAGACAACAAATACAACTAAAAGAACTTTTACAAATGTTTAAACGACATCATAAAGCATTTTAAGACTTTAGCTAGTTTATCGAAGAAACAACAAATAAATTAGATCGTAAATAAATGCGAAAAAGCGCTAAGAAGCGACGCCATTATAGAAAGAGATATTTTTAATGAAATCGAACAACAATTAAGCAATGTTAATTTATCTAAATAAGCGATAAAGGAAGCAAAGAAACATGCGACACTTAGTTAAACAAAATGCTATAACGACTTATGTTAGACTCATCTAAAAGACAAAGAAGAAGTCAACTAGTTTTCTAGAAAGCTAAAGTCATTAATTTAGCATAGAAAGAAAGCTTAACGCAAGCAAACGCTCGAAGCAAAAGTCGCAACACAAAAATAGAGAAAAGTTCAAATTTTTTAGTAAAAAGCATATCAAAGAAATGTAATATGTTAGCTCAATAGTAGCAATTAAACTTAATAGCATACGCACGATGTTTTATTACATTAGTTAAAATCAATGAACGACGTTTTATCGCAATGATCAATTCTAGTGCGATAAATAATTTTATGATTAAAGCTCTTGTTAATAGAGAAAAGTACTTTACTTAAAAGAAGTCTAACGCATACAATCTAATAATTGTAGATGGAAATCTATTACTTAACAAGAATGAAAAAGTAAATAAAGAAACGAAGTTATTATTAATAATTATTTAACAATATCACGAGAAACTAATCTTTAATATAGTAAGAATAATTACTTACGATATTGTTCTAAAAATGTTTTGATTAAAGCAACACAATCTAGAAGTTGACTAGAATATACAAGTACTCAAATTTGCGCAATGTGATCACGTAGTTCACATTCAACCTACGCATCAATAACGTTCAATAATAGATAAAAAATTAAATTAAAAATCGATCGCAAACAACAAATTTGCATTTTCGCAAAAAAAAGATCTAACAAAGTTCGACTTAACAAATATTAATAAAAATTAATCGAATCATAAAGTTAAAGTAAATGAAAAAAATTACAAATTTTCTAGAAATCTTGAACTATTTAGTACAGCGAAGAAATCGTTAAAATACGTATCACAAATATACAACAATTAAGAGCATCTATTCTAAGAAAAAAAAACGATAAAGACTTTTTCTAAACATTAATCGTAAAATTACGAAATTAGATTTAAACTAAGCAAGCAATCTACGTTTAAACTTATATATACTTTATTCAAAAAAAAGCTCGAAGTACTTCGCAAATATCTAGTAAAAAACGAAAAAAAAAAATTTATTAAAAAATTCTAATTATAGATAGAATACTTGATTCTTTTTGTATTAAAGAAGAATGAAACTTTTCGTTTATGTGTCAATTATTAGAAGCTAAATAATATTACGATCAAAAATTAATATTTACTACTTAATATTAGCGAATTTCAAAATTGATTATTTGAAGCAAAGTACTTTACTAAACTAGATTTATAAAAAACGTACAACTAAATTAAAATAAAGATAAGAAAAAAGTAAAAGATAGCTTTTTGTATACAATATAAATTATACAAATACATAATAATGTCGTTCGAGTTCACAAACGCTCTAGCAACGTATCAAAAAATAATTAATAATGTACTACGACAATATTTGAATCAATTTGTCATAGCATACTTGAACGACATCATGATTTACTTAAAAATTTTAAAAAAGTATGTTAATAATATTTTCAAAGTATTAGAATGTTTAAACATAAAAAACTTACATTTTAAATTAAAGAAATGCGAATTTTATTAAAAGAAAATTAACTTTCTTAGATTTGTCGTTAAACAACATAAAATACGCATGAATTTTAAAAAATTACAAGCAATTAAAGAATAAAAATGATTAATAAATGTTAAAAAAGTACAATTCTTTCTAAGTTTTATAAACTACAACAAGAAATTCATTAAAAACTACTTAATAAACGCAATATTATTGACGAATTTTACGAAAAAAAATACGTTATAATTATAGAAATTCGTAGAAGAAAAATCATTCTAGAACCTTAAGCTAGAATGCTTAAAAAAATTAGTATTAAAAATGTACGATTTATAATTATTAAACAAAATTGAAATTAACGCATTAAATCTAGTTATCGATGCATGCTTCAATTAAAGATATGAAGATATATAACATTTAATGACGTATCTTTTAAAAAAACTCTCGTTAATTAAACAAAACTATAATGTTCACAATAAAAAACTACTCGCTATAGTAGTCTTCTTAAAATTATAAAAAGTATACATAGAAAAATTATCAAAATTCACGATTCTTATAAACTACAAGAACTTTGTGCACTTCATTACTATTAAATAGTTTAATAAAAAGCAAATGCGATAATTAAAAAGATTTGAATAATACAAGTTTAAGATATAATATACTTTAGACAAAGATAATGATTAAGTAGACGCACTTAGCAAAAAAAGTAATTATATAGAAACGAAAGAATCGTTTAATTATAATATACTTAAGATTAACAAAAACGAATCATTATTAGCAAACAAATACGAGCTAAATATTATATTACGAATATTTCGAAATAATACAAAAGAGTTTTCAATAGAGAAAGAAAAATTTCAAATATTTATTAACAAGATCGACGAATATATAAAAGAGCATTATGACGAATTATTGCAAAGACACTTAAAAGTAACTAAAATTCTTTAGCTTTTACGTTAACATTATTAGTTTTTACAAATAAAACAAGTTGTCAAAATATACATTAAACGATGTCTTAATTATTAATAGAACAAATATAATATATATGCGAGCTATGACGAAATCTAATATTAGAAATTATTTAAATCGTTATAGAATAAAGTTACGATAAACTTTATTATTAAGTTGTCGAAATTAATAAATTTAGCAATTGAAGACAAATATAATTCGATACTAGTAATGATTAATAAACTTATTAAGTACTTATATATTATCGCATGCAAAGAGAAGTTCATCGTAAAACAACTAAAATACATTATATTAAATCGACTTATACAATATCACGATATACTTAAGAAACTAATTAGTGACAAAGACAAACTCTTCACGTCTAACTATTAAAAGACGTTTCTCTTAATGTTAAATACAAGACTTTGAATGTCTATTATCTATTACTTAATTACGAATAATTAAATAGAAAGAACAAACTAGAGTCTTAAGCAATATTTAAGGCATTACATCAACAATACTTATAGCAATTAAGTATCACTTCTATCTATGACACAACTAGCACTCAATGCTAAGGTTTTAAATATTACTAAAATAACTTTATTCTTCGCCAACTATAATAAGAAATTAAATCTCTTTAAGAAAGAACGTACGCATTTGTCAACGCAATTAGTTATCGAAAAAATAGCAACATTAAAAAAGATACACAATAACATCTTAAAAATGCAAAAAAGATTAACTAGATATTAAAACAAGAAACGAAAAACGACATCTTAGCTAAAAGAAAAAAATAAAATATATCTTTTTACAAAAAATCTTAGAACAAAGAAGTTAAGCAAGAAATTAAATTATATCAAAGTTAAATCGTTTCTCGTTAAGAAGACTAAGAGATCAATCAATTACGAAGTCAACTTATCTAAGAACGTCAAAATATTTCTAGTATTTTATATCTTATTGTTGAAGTCAACAAACTCAATCACGTCTTTATAGAACACATTTTATTTTTATTCGCAAAAAGAGAATTAATTCGAGATCGAAGAAATTCTACAATAAAAAAATCAAAAGTATTTTATTAAGTAGAAAGAATATTCTACTTTGAAAAACATCTAGAAATCAAAAAAGAATCTTAATCGCTACTAGAATCTTCTAAGAAAATTTTATCAAAACAAGACATAAAAATAGCATCTTAATTTTAATTAATTGAAAGTTAAAACTATTTAAACGATACATCAAATAGTAACTTGAAAATCTTTGTAATAGACTTGACGAAATATGCTTCATTTATCTTTAAATCGTCAATGTTCTTTCATTTCGTTACGATCATTTTTTTCTTCTTATTCTTTAGAAAATCTAGTTGTTTTTTTAGTCGACTTAGCTTCGCACGCGCATCGCGCACTTCTTTCTTTAAGCGCATTCGCTTCTTATTAATTCTTTTGATCAATATAGAAGAAATTGTCAAATTATAACTACGATTAGATCGCACACACTTTATACACTTTTTAAAATTATTATTCACACAATAGATTTTACTAGACATCGTACAATTACGACAAGAACGCATCGCTAAAGATATCGAATTTAAAGCGTCGAAAAAATCTTTTTTTTAAAAGAAGAAATTTTTGATATTAATTTTTTTTGAAGGTATGATGAGAAAACATTGAATTTCGAGACGAAAACTTTAAAGAAAAAAAATAGTATTACGAGCTTATTAAAGTTGTATTAATGATTTAGATTCTACGTTTTTAAGACGAATCTATTATTATGTTCGCTATGCTTAAGAAGCGAGCAATTTGAGCATGATGTTTAACATGTTCGATGAACGAACATTGCGAACAATTATGCTCGCTATGCTTAACGCGCGAACAAGGCGAACAATCATTATTTCTTTAGTATATAGAAACTAAAATACGACTTTTTTATAAATTGTGTTCAACTTATTATAGATTTTTACTTATTGTTACTTTGGTTCATCGAATCTTTGTCAAAATTTATTAAACATAAGAATTGTCTATAGTTGCAAACTCTTGTTACTAAATGATTATTTGCATTGTCTAAAGACGTCTACAAATTTCTTCAAAAGCACAATTCACTCTAATATCTTCAAAGGAAGTACTAGCGTAACAACTTGTATAAAATTTCTTGCAATTAATTTTGCTTTAAGTTTTTCTAGTATTCTATCTATATATATTTTTGCTTTAAATATCTACTTGCTTGTTACAATATTAATATTTCGAAAAAAAGTAACAATTTTTTATATATTATTAGCAGCAAGAGCAAGTAATTTCTCTTATATAGTATCTTTTTATAGTTTTTTTTAGACAAAATTGTTTATAATCTTGTTCTATATTTTTGATACAAATATAATAAGTTTGTCAATATTATTATCTTTCTTATCAATAATTGCAAAGTTGTATTCTAAATTTATAATTTTATTAATTATATTTTAAACTATAAAAATTTCTATAGTATAAACAATTTTGCTTCGATATTCTTTTAAGTTTTCTATACTATTATTAATTTGTTTTCTTTTTAAAATAATAATATACAAAAATATCTATATATAATATTTAAATAGAATAAAATTATCTAAAATTATCTTGAAAAAATCTAAAAAAATTTAAGCAAAATTTAAACTATTTTGAATAAAATCTAAATTAGTATAAATAAAATCTAAGTTAATATAAGCAAAATCTAAATTAATATAAACAAAATTTAGATTAATATAAACAAAATCTAAGTTAAGTTTATTTCTAATTGTATCTTTGCAAGATCTATTTACTAATTATTTTTTTAACAAAATATTAATAATCTTAATACGTATTTTAAGATTAATATATTTTCTCTTTTTGTTTTCGATATATTTAACAATATTATATCTAATAATTTTATTTAAATTTAATATTTATATTTTGACAAATATATTTGTTTTGTCGATATATTTAAGAAATACTTTTATTTGTTTTTTATTTATAAGTTTATTTCTTTTGTTTTCGACAAAAAAAGATTTAAAATTTATATAAAAATAGCATTTATAATCTTATATATACAAATAATTAATAAATAATTTAATATTAATAAATATCTCTATAGAAGTAATAAACTTATTGTCGATAAGCAATTTAATTGTTATATAATTTTGTAAATCTATATTTGTTTATACAACTTTTAATTAAAATTTAATAAAAAGTTTTGTCTCTTTAATTATAGTTTTTATAAAATTTTCAATAATTTATATATTTTGTTTAGCAATATTATTTTAAAGACAATTATACAACAAAATATAATTAAGTATAATATTAAAAAATAAATATTATTTATTAAGTACTAACTTAAGCTCTATATTATTGTTGCTACAAATTGCAAATATTTTAACTTTATTTTAAAACTTTGTTTGTATTTGTTATTAATAAAGAATATTTGCAATTTATTCTTATTTAGTTATTGTTAATATCTATATTTTACAAAAGTAATTATTGACAATTTTAAAAAATAACTTGTATTTAAGTTTTAAAACTAACAATAGTTTATAAATATTAATTAAAATAAAAGCTAAAATAACTGTTTTATATTTATTAATATAATAATTTC
>JAABUW010010490.1_pt1 | contig 10294 bp, 8 predicted proteins | sample 5560081 | NCBI WGS metagenome assembly JAABUW01 (sample SAMN10711882, study PRJNA513363) | rock metagenome | isolation source: Antarctica rocks | place: Antarctica: Victoria Land, Knobhead sud | reverse complement strand
TGCGGGCCGCGCATGCTCTTCGGGACGTTGGGGCAGCGGAACTTGCCGCGCCGGGCGGGCCCACGCGGCCGTTGGACACCTTTGGGGTGGGGGCGGTCAGCGGCCGCCTCTCGTACTGCCGGCGTTTGTCGAACAGGTCCCGGATCGAGGGCTTTCTCGGCCGAGCTCTGGGTGCGGCGATGTGCCGCAGCCGCTGGGGCAGCGCGGTGGAGTACAAGGTGCCGTCAACCCAGAGGGTGCCCGTTCTCGTCCGGGGTGCTGGACCTGCTGGTTGGTGGGCAGGTCCATGTGGATGGCGGTGCCGAGCTGCGTCGGATGAACAGACGAGGTCCCCGTCGCGGAGGGATCTACAGTTGACCGACGTCGCGCCGCCTGCTGACTCGCTGCTCGATGTGAACCCGGATCGCTCCGGGTCATCTGACCGCGTTGAGCACGTCCTTCGCAATCCGGGCCAGGGTGACTGCTCCCACGGGGCGGAACGGGTGCAGCGGGTCGGGGTCGCGCGAGCCGGTCGGGCCGCCGAGCTCGGTGTGGGCGAGCGCGCTCATCACGACGTAGGCGTCGCCGGAGTCGTAACCGTGGTCCTGCACGAGCAGGTCGAACATCGTCTCGTAGGCCATCTGGATGGAGTCCTGCACGGGGTCGCCGAGACCGACGCAGACCCACTCCGCGCCGGTGTCGACCTGGGGGGCGCGCAGCGCCCGACCCTTGACCAGGTCGACACTGACGGTGGCGTGACCGGCGATCTCGATCGCCACGAAGGAGCTCTCCCCGCGGCTCATCACCGCGTGCAGGTCGCCGATCGCGAGCAGCGCGCCCGGCACCTGCACAGGGAGGTAGACCGTCGAGCCCGGCCGGGCGTCGGTGAGGTCCATGTTGCCGCCGGTGGGGTACGACGGCATCACCGTCGACATCGCGCCGTCGGCGGGTGCGACCCCGATGCACCCGATCATCGGGGACGCCTGACAGGTCAGGGCGTCGATGAGCTGGACCGTCCCGTCGGCGACCGGGATCCGGCGTACGAAGAATTCCTCGCCCATCCGTCCGGTCAGCGCGCCGGCGCCGGGGATGTAGACCGACCAGCCGTGCTCGGCCATCGCGATGTCGTGGATGGTGACCGCGAGCGCGTCGCCGGGCTCGGCCCCCTCGATGTGCACCGGGCCGGTCACCGGGTTGAGCGTGGCGGTGATCTTGGCCAGGTCGCGGCGCTCCTCCATCTGCGCGTACGCCGCGTCGTCGGTCTCGAAGACGATCCGGTCGCCGGCACCCGGCGTCACCATCAGCACCGGCTCGTGCTCGGCGCTGTAGCCGGCCTGGGCGTGGTCGCGGGTGATCAGGTGCTCGGCCATCAGACCTCCTCGGGAGCGGTCTCGCTGAACGCGTGCTCGGGCAGGATCTCCCCGCCCCTAGCGCGGTAGTACAGCATCACCACCACCCCGATCGCGAGCCAGACCAGACCACCGATCTTGGCCGCGGCATCGGCGTTCCACAGCACGTAGCCGATCACCGCGAAGCCGATCACCGGCCCCACCCAGTGCAGCAGGTATCGGCCCGAACGCTGCTTGATCCCGAACCAAACGACCACCGAGACGTGGAGCAGCAGGAACGCGGTCAGCGCGCCGAAGTTCACCAGCGAGGAGATGGTGTTGATCTGCCCGACAAAGACCAGGCCGAGCACCAGGGTGAGCGCGGCGACGACCAGGATCGCGCGTTCGGGCACCTTCGTCCGGTTGTTGACAAAGGACAGGAAGCGCGGCAGCCGACCGTCGCGGCTCATCGAGAACAGCAGCCGCGAGGTGGCGCTCTGCGCGGCGACGGCGTTCGCGATGCCGACGGCCAGGGCATTCATGGCGAGGAAGGCGATCTGCCAGCCGTGGGTGCTGACGCTCTGGACGATGCTGAAGAAGGCGTTGTTGGCCTGCGCGTCGGTGAACGACGTGCGGTTGGGTACCAGCATTGCGGCGAGCCAGGTCTGGCCGATGAAGAAGATCGCCACGATCACCAGCCCGCCGATCATCGCGAAGCCGGCCGAGCCGCGCCCGCCCTTGCTCTCCTCGGACAGGGTGGCGATGCCGTCGAAGCCGAGGAAGCTGAGCACCGCGATGCTCAGCGCGGTGGCGACCAGACCGGGACTGAACTCGGCGGGGTTGAAGATCGGCTTCGTGGTCAGCTCCGCGCCGTTGGTGCCGTTGATGAGCGCCACCACCGCCATCACCACGAAGATCACGATGAACAGCACCTCGGCGGCCAGGAAGAGTCGGTTGACGATCGCGGTGAACGAGATGCCGATGTAGTTGACCGCTGTGTTGACGGCGAGGAAGACCACGATCCAGACCCAGCGCGGGATGCCGGGGAAGATCCCGGACATCGACTCCGCGGCGAACACGTAGAGCAACGTCGGCACCAGCAGGTAGTCGAGCAGGATCGTCCAGCCGGCGATGAAGCCGAGCTGGGGGTGGATGGCGCGCCCGACGTAGGAGTAGACCGAGCCCGCGATCGGGAACGCCCGCGACATCTGGGCGTAGGAGAGCGCGGTGAAGATCATCGCGACCAGCCCGATCAGGTAGACCAACGGCACCATGCCCTTGGCCTCGTTGAACACGACCCCGAAGATCGCCCAGGGGGCGATCGGGACCATGAAGATCAGGCCGTAGATCAGCAGGTCGGCCCGGGACATGCCGCGACGGAGCTCCTGCTTATAGCCGAACTCCTCGACGCCGGACGTGGGGCGGGTGCCGGTCATGGGACTCCTCCTGGGGCGTTCCCGATCAGTGGTGCTGGATCCGCAAAGCTGGGTCAGTCGTGCTGGCGGAGGAAGGACCCGACGACGTCGGCGAATGCTTCCGGTTCCTCGACGTGGGGCATGTGGCTCGACGCGCCGAAGACGTGGGAGCGGGCGCCGACGATGCCCTCGACGTACGGCGCCCAGGTCGCGGGCTGCGCCTCGTCGTACGCCCCGGAGACGACCAGTGTCGGGACGGTGATGCCATCGACGCGGTCCACGATCGTCCAGTCCTTCATCGATCCGATCACGTGGAACTCACTCGGGCCGTTCATCGTGTGGTAGACGGTGGGCTCGGCCTCGAGCTGGTCGAAGGTGTCCTTGACCTCGGGCGGGTTGGGCACCACCCGGCAGACGTAGCGGTCGTAGAAGACCTGCATCGCGGCGGCGTACTCGGCGGAGTCGGTGGTCTCAGCCTCCTCGTGCGCGCTCAGCGTGGCCTGGACGTCGGTAGGCAGCTCGGCGCGCAGCTTGGCCGCGGCCTCCAGCCACAGCTGCATGCTGGCCGGGGAGTCGCAGATGGTCAGGCTGGCGATGCCGGTGGCGTCGGCGAGGACCACCTCGGGGCCGAGCATCCCGCCCCAGGACTGGCCGAGCAGGTGGAATCGGTCGCCGATCCCGAGGGCGTCGACCACGCTGCGCAGCTCGTCGACGAAGAGATCGACGGTCCAGAAGTCCGCCGGAGCGTCGGGCAGGTGGGTGCTGCCGCCGCAGCCGATCTGGTCGTAGTGCACGACCGCGCGGCCGTCGGCTGCCAGGTTGGCCATCATGAGCGTGTAGTTGTGGCCCGCGCCGGGGCCACCATGCAGGACGACGAGGGGCGTCCTGGTGGTGGTCCCGAGCTCACCGGTGACGCGGTACCAGGTCTGGCCGCCGCGCGTCTCGACCGTGCCGGTCGTCGTCGCGCCGGGGAATCGCGGGTCGCGCGTGGTGGCCATCTGCCGCCTCTCCGGTGGGGTTGCGGCGTACTCTGGCACACCTAAGGTCTGCTGACAATACCTTTCGCGACGCCCGGCCTAGACTCCTCACATCAACGTCGACAGGGTAATCGCCCCGCGCTCGTTGACGCCGTCGCTGGTCTCGTCCCTGGCCGATCGTCTGGTCACCGCTATCGCCGTCGGTGCGTACTCACCGGGCGAGCGCCTGCCCCCCGAACGCGAGCTGGCCGAGCGGCTGGGCGTCAGCCGGGTGACCCTGCGCCAGGCCCTGAGCCGAGTCGCCGACCTCGGCCTGATCGACGTACGCCGGGGCCGGGGCGGCGGCAGCTTCGTCGCCGCCGTGTCGTGGGAGGACGTCGCCCCCGAAGCCGCGCGCCGAACGCTGGAGGTGGAGCTCCCCCGCCTGGTCGACCTGTTCGACTACCGCTGCATGGTCGAGGGGATGATCGCCCGCGCCGCCGCCGAGCGGCGTACCGCCCACGACGTGGCAGCGATGCACGACGCCATGTCACAGTTCCGCCGCGCACCGTCGATGATCGAGGCCCGCAGCCGGGACCGCAAGCTGCACGGCCTGATCGGCGCCGCGGCCCGCAACCCCCACCTGAGCACGTTGTCCGCCCACCTCACCGCCGCCGCGACCCTCGGTTTCGGCTCGGAGCCCTACGAACCCGAGTTCATCGAGCAGGCCACCCACGAGCACGCTGAGCTGATCGACCACGTCGTCCGCGGCGACGCCGACGCCGCCGGCCGGTGTGCCCAGGCGCACTTCGCACTCACACTGGAGACGATGCGGGCGAGCCTGCGCCGGGCGACCGAGAACGGGACCTAGTGGTGTGTCGCGCAAATAAGTAGGCGCTACTGGACTGGCATTGAGGTCTTCTCAGTAGTTTCCTCGTTGGAGGGTGGATAGGACGATTCCGGCGGCGGCGATGTCGCCGATGCGGCTGGGGCCCAGTGGCACCCCGCCCGCAACGGGTCACGCCCTCCCTGAGACTCAATGTGTTGGTGCTGCCCGTTCTGCTCTGGCCGCCGGGTCACTGCAGCGACCAGCCTCGCGGCGTTGCCCGAACGTGGCGAGCCCTGCGGCTGCGGGCTGACCGGACAACTTGGTACTCGTGCCGGTGCACCGGCACGAGCGAGTGTGGTGGCAGTGCGAGCGAGGGCACGAGTGGCAGACCATCGTCGGGAACCGACGAGGGGAGTGCGCCGGTGGGGCCGCAGCCCGCCTGGTTGTCTGATCTGCCGGCGCCGGCCCGAGCACACCGGGCACCCATTTGCCTGAAGCCGGCGACACCTCATCCGGGGTAAGCGGAGCGTTCGCGGGCCGCACCCGGAGAGAAACCGGGTGCCCGGGGTGCTCGGTCCGGCGCACCGCCACCACACCCGTCGGTGCGATCCCACCCGCAAGGTGAGTGGATCAAGGGGCCGCCGGGTGGACGATCCGCTCTTGGTGACAGGCAGATTCGGCGTAGGCATTTCCAGCGTTGTTTGAGTTCGGCGTTGGCGCGTTCTCCGATGGCCCGCAGGGCGGTCAGGAGCATGTTGTAGCTGGCGTTGGACACATGCAGGTTGTGACCCTTGACCGGGGAGTGCACCCCGATACCCGCTCCTCGGTAGCCCTTGTCGGCCGGGGTCGGCAACCCACGGGAGGCGGCGGCGATGTCGTGGACGCTGCCGGGCTCGACGGGGCTGGACCAGACGGGAACCCGCCCGGGTCGGCGATGATCTGCACGTTGCCGCCTTGGGTCTTGTGCTTGCCCGAGTACCACAGGTGATGACCGCTCTCGTTCCTGGCGGCGACCCGGTCGATGGCGATCAGCGCCCCGTCCAGACTCACGTGTGACCAGCCTTCTCGGCGTCAGCGGTCCAGCACCTGGTGCAGGTCCGGGGCCTGCTCGGCGATCACCTCGATACCCTCGTGCAGATACCGGTAGGCCGTGGAGATCCCCATCCCCGCCTCGGCGGCGAGCTGGCGCAGCGGGGCGTCGTCGCGAAACCAGCGCAACACCAGCTTCGCCTGGTCGCGCACCGTGCCGGCGCGCCGCCCGACCCGCGTACCAATATCCCGCCGATGGGCCAGCAACCACGCGGTCACCGCGACCACAGTTTCCTCGGGCACGTCGCAGATGGCAGATAGCGAAACACGTGGGGTCCTTTGCCGGTTCGAAATCTTGGTCGAAACCGATCCTCAGGCAAGGGCCCCACGTCCAGCCCCCACGCCACGCCGACACCACCAGTCCCATTAGTCACACCAGCCCCAGGTGTCTAGTAGCCGGAGGGGATCACAGCGCCGATCGGTGGAACGCGCCGTAGTAGTTCATCCAACCCCGCACGATCGGATTGATCCGCCGTGCGACGTCCGATTCGGAGAGCTCAGTGTGGCGGTGCAGTCGCCAGGACCGCACCTGCGCACTGATCTTGTTCAAGGCGTTTCTGCTGATCGCCGGATTGAAGCCGGTGAACATCTCCCGTGCTTCGTGCGCACCCCACGCGGCCGGAATGTGTGCCCGAGGAACGTGAACGCGGTGTGCTCGGCCGAGCCACGCCGGTTGCTGTCCTTGCAGTACACGATCCGGGTCTTGTCCGGATGCAGCTCCAGCCCCACCTGCCCATCCGTTCCCCGAGAGCCGCCAGCACTTCGAGACACTCCCTCTCGCCCGCCCACACAGCGTACGGACAGTATCGAGGCGCGCTTTCTCCTGTTCCACACGGATGCGGCAGACCGGGCGCGCGTCGCGGTCGCGGCAGGACTCGCCACCGCCCCGGCACCATCGTGGCGCACCTCGCTGGCTCACCGCAGCCCCGTGCTACCTACCCCGCTCTTCCTCACGACCGCGGTCCCGCGCGGCTTCCGTCGCCGGGTTACGCCCGGAATCACCATCATGACGATCCGCGAGCTGCTCGGCGACACTGCGCGGATGCGACAACCCCGCCAAGCGCACCGCGTCCCGCGCCGGGTCGGGCGACGCCTGCGCATCGGCGACAACATTCGGCGCCGCCACGTCTGCGGTGACCAACTCCCGCGTCCGGGCGAGGCCGGCGCTTCCCTCCCCCCTTTCTTTGAGCAGCGCGGGGGTTGGGTTCAGCGCCAGGCTCCACCCCGGTGTGCGACCCTGGGCCGCCAACCGTTGCCGTGCCGCCTCAGCTCTCGCGTGTGCTTGCGGGCTGTTGGCATCAAGGTGCAGCTGCGCGGTCAAGGTGTGCAGCTCGTGCTCCTTGTCCCTCAGCTGCATTTCGTGCTCGAACGGAACATCGGCGACGGCCAGCAGCTCCTCGGTGCGGGTGTGGGCAAAGCCCTGGCGGTGTTCCACCTCCGCGCGGTAGGCGGGGATCTCAGCGACCATGTTCTCGATCCGCCGCACCAACCCGAGACCGTTCGCGTCGCGGCCGGTGAAGTCCTTCGCCGCCACGGCGCGGGTGCGGCACGGAACGTTCGCACTGAGCACCACCTCATCGGAGGTCAACAGTCGAGCCGCGCTCACCTCCACCCCCCGCAGCGAGGCCACCGGGAACGCCTTCTGCGCCCCGTACCGCTTCCCTTCGCTGTAGGTCTGGCGGACGCGCTCCACCACCGCCGAGGACGCCGGGCCCCGCTCGCGGTACGTGCGCCCCCCGACGGTCATCGCGAAGGGCGCGTCCGCGCTCGCCGCGATCCGCGGCAACGCCTCATCGAGGCGACCCAGTTGTTCGGTGGTCGCGGTGATCTCCCGCCCACAGGCGCGCCGCTCGGCGGCGTTACGTCCCTTCGCGTCCCCATGCGCCCGCTTCAACGCATCCAAGCGTTTGACGTCGTCATCGAGTTGCACCTGCGCCAGGTACCGGGGATCCCCGGTCGCCACCGCTTTCGTCGCGGCGGCGGAGTTCCCCAGCTCGTCGCTACCCAGGTCTTCGGCGGTACGGGCGTCCAGGTCCCCGGTCTTGATCTGGCCGATGAACCGGGCTTTGCGTTCCACCGTCTGCCACATCACGATGTCCCACGTTTCCTCAGTGACGTAGTTCAGGATCTCCACCCGCGGGTTCTGATTGCCCTGGCGCAGGATGCGGCCCTCCCGCTGCTCCAGGTCCGCCGGGCGCCACGGCACGTCCACGTGATGCAACGCCACCGCCCGGTCCTGAATGTTGGTGCCGGTACCCATCTTCTCCGTGGACCCCACCACCACCGACACCCGACCAGCCCGGCAGTCATCGAACAGCTGCGCCTTCTCCCCCGGTTTCGGGTAGTCGTGGATGAACCGGATCGCCTGCTCCGCCATCCCGCGCTCCACCAGCTCGTCGCGCAAACCCTCGTACAGGGAGAACTTCCCGTCCTTCTGATGCGGGGTGGAGCGGTCGCAGAACACGATCTGCAACCCACCCGACACCGCCGACATGGTGCCGGCCTGGTCGCGGTAGGTGGTGTCCGCGGTGCCGGTGTGGATGCGCATGATCTCACCGGCGACCATACCGATCCGCCCCCCGTCCAGGGGCTCCTCCAGGTTCGCCATCCGCTCGTCCAGGGACACGTTGCGCCCGTCATTGGCGACTTTCAGGGAGTTGTCGATGTCGGGCCGGCGCGGGTCGAAGTGTTCGCTGCGGTAGGCGAGGTCGCTGATGAAGTCCCGCACCTCCTGGGAGGCGGGTTTGCTGATCACCTGCCGCGCCCCGCCCACCAGCTGCGGCAGTGCGACGGTGATGTCCTCGCGGGTGACCACATCGGTGTACACCGAGCTCATCGTGACCAACTCGGGCACGTTCACGAACCGCCCCACCCGGGTCACCGGCGCCAGCCGCGACCCGGAGGCGTTCATCTCCACACTGGCCGTGGTGCCGGTGAACACCGCCCCCCACGCGTCCACGTCCGCCACCCCGGCATCAGCCAGGAGATCGGGGCGCAGGTAGGACTGCATCACCCACATCTCCCCCAACGAGTTCGCCACCGGGGTACCGGTGGAGAACGTCGCCACCCGCTCGTCGGCCGGGGTGGGTTCCCGGCCCGCCGCGGCCGCCTCGTCGCGGCGCTTCTCGCGCAGCACGTCGAGTTTCATCACCAGGTCCTCGGCCTGCTGGGAACCGGGTGTGCACGCCAACTCGGCCACCGCGGATGCCCTCCCGCGGTTCTTCCAGTAGTGCGCCTCGTCGATCAGCAGGTAGTCAGCACCCGTGTCCTCGAACACCAGCCCGGTGTCCTTCCCGGCCTGCTCCGTCAGCGCGGCGAGCCGCTTGTCCTGCGCCTTGATGGCCAACTCGATCTGTTTGGTGCCGGTGTCACCGGCCTGCTTCTTCGCCTCCACCAGCACATCCCGGGCGGTTTCCAGGTGCGCGCGTTGGCGCTGCGGGGACACCCTGATCGCGGTGAACACCGACTTCGGGACGATCACCATGTCCCAGTCCCCGGTCGCGGTCTGCGCCGCGAACCGGCGCCGCCCCTCGGCGTTCGTGGCCCCCGCCCCGACGAGCACGTTCGCCGCCGGGTACCACTGCTTGGCTTCCCGGGCGACCTGCTCGATGATGTGGTTGGGCACCACGATCCACGGCTGCGAGGCCAGCCCGAGGCGTTTGAGTTCCATCGCCCCCATGAACATCGACCCCGACTTCCCCGCCCCGACCACGTGATCCAGCAACACCGTGGGCTCGGCGATGATCCGGGCCACCGCGTCGCGCTGGTAGGCGTGCGGGGTGAAGTGATCCCCCAACCCGGGCAGGTTCAGGTGCGCCCCGTCGTAACGGGCGGGGCGCAGGGAGTTGAACTTCTCGTTGTAGGAGGTGACCAGCCGAGCCGTGCGGTCAGGGTCGCTCCACACCCATTCGGTGAACTTCTCGGTGAGCTTGCGGGCCTGGGCCTGGGCGGCGAACGTGGCCGGCATGTCCACCACATCGCCCCCGGTCCGCTAGATCTCCGCCTTGGACCGGCGGACCTGGATGGGCTTGGAGTTGCACACCGACTCCAACAGCGACACCGCATCCACACTGGCGGTGCCATACACGTCGGTCATCAACGGTGACCCGCACTGCCACTTGGGGACCGCCTGCCGGAGGGGAACGAGCCCTGGAAGGTGGCAGCGCGGGCGAACCCGGACGAGGGTGCGCCGGCTCGGCGGGGCGGCGGGACTCACGCTGCTGCTCGCGACGGCCTGCGGGACGGCCACGGGATCAGCGACGGTCCCCACGTCCTCGCTCGGGCCGTCTCGGCGTCCGGCGTCGGCGGCAGCCCGGCCCGGGTCCTGATGGTGTGCAGGACCTTCGGCGACAGCGTGGTCATGACGAGCCTTCGAGAGCGGGACGCGGGGCCGGGACGTGGACGGTGTTGCGCAGCGCACCGAGACCGGTGATGGACATGTCCATCACGTCGCCGTCGGCGAGGTACACCGGCGGGGTGGCCCCGAGCCCCACCCCGGCCGGGGTGCCGGTGACGATGAGGTCACCGGCCTCCAGGCGCAGGTACTGGCTGAGGTGGTGCACGATCTGCGGGACCGTGAAGATCATGTCGGCGGTGGTCCCGTCCTGCTTGGGCTCCCCGTTGACCGACAGCATCAGCCGCAGATCAGCGACGTCACCGATCTCGTCGGGGGTCGCCAGCCACGGTCCGAGCGGGCAG